>QWCV01001327.1_pt1 | contig 25390 bp, 13 predicted proteins | sample 1972621 | NCBI WGS metagenome assembly QWCV01 (sample SAMN09866699, study PRJNA288562) | Human gut metagenome isolate pre2_stool, whole genome shotgun sequencing... | isolation source: gut | host: Homo sapiens | place: USA: California | reverse complement strand
CGGTCGCAGAGTGCGAGGGGCTTTTGCCCCCGAAGCACGATGCGGGTACCGCAACCCGACATTATCGAGCATTTTGGCAACGCAGATGCCGTGCCGCAGTCGCCGGAGCAGTGCTTAAGCCGTAAGGCGGGAATTGTGCGGTATTGCCTTTATCTTCTCTTTTTTATCCCGCTAAAGGCATCATCCCTGGTTTTTGGCCAGCAGCGCTGCTCCAATCACCCCGGCGCGGTAGCCGAGGGTGCAGGTGGTAATGCGGGTGTGCTTTTGGGCGTAAGCATTGCCAAAAACCATTGGTCCCACCGCGGCGCGCAGGGGAGCCAGCAGGTTCTCCCCCTGGTTGGCCACCCCGCCGGACAGACCGATCACTTCCGGGAAGAAGATGTTGATCATGTTGGCAACACCCACCGCAAGGTAATGAATGTACTGTTCCACCACGGCTTTGCCTGCGGCATCGCCCTGGGCGGCGGCATCAAAGGCGGTGCGGCCATTTACCCCGCCGCTTTGGGCGGCTATGCCATGCAGGGCGCTTTCGGGGTGGGCTGCCATGGCTTCTTTGGTCATGCGGATCAGGGCGGTGGCACTGGCCAGGCTTTCCAGGCAGCCGGGGCGGCCACAGGTGCAGCGCGGGGCATCCGGGGTGTCCAGAATAACCATGTGCCCCGGCTCCGCCGCTGCGCCGGTGTAACCGGTCAGCAGTTTGCCGCCCAGCACCACACCGCCGCCCACGCCGGTACCCAGCGTAATGATCACCGCGCTTTCGGCTCCTTTAGCGCAGCCCGCCAGTGCTTCGCCCAAAGCTGCGGCGTTGGCATCGTTGGCAAGAGCAACCGGCAGGCCGGTTTTGGCGCGCAGATAATCCCCCATGGCAAAATCATGCCAGCCCAGATTGTTGGAGTAGCGCACGAGGCCGCCATCCACCGTGCCGGGGCAGCCAACGCCAATGCCCGCTACCTGCTGGCCCTGTGCCAGCTGATTGCAGAGGGCTGCAATATCATCGCACACGGCCTCGGCCGGGCGCGGCAGTTTGGTGGGGGTGCTCGCTTCCTTTATAATAGCACCGTCTGCATCCACAAGCGCAGCTTTGATATTGGTTCCCCCAAGGTCCACACCCAGATAATACATGATTGCAGCCTCCTGTACATAACATTTTTTTCAGTGTAGCAGATTGCCCGCCCCGGCGCAAGAACTTGTAGACAAAAAAGCATCCAAAAGTAAACCCGGCACTACCCACTGCTCTTTTGTCGGGTCGTGCCGGTTGGATTTTATTTTTTATTAGCGGCTGCTCATCCGTTCAGTTTGGCGTAACGCCTTCTATATTTTCATATGAATACCACAGCAATCGTACAACAATAGCACAGCACAAGCAGGATTTAAGGCAAAGAGCTGCAGGCAGTATGATGCGGGAATAATCAACCAGCAGGGTTCCGGCTGCTCCGGCGCGATGAGTGCCTCGCGCCCTACAATCGGTCCAATGCCTTATCGCAGTATGTTAAGCATGTGACCGCTATATTTTTTCAAAATTTCTTATCGAAAAAACTGCCCGCACAACGGCTTATCATACCGTGTACGGGCAGTTGATTTATAATTTTCTACTTTTCTCTCAGGTCTGGGTCGATAAACGCAACCCCACCTGGTACCCCAGCAGGGTGCGGGTTTCCACCGGCTGATGGCGGATGAGGGAAAGCAGCTGCTGTGCGGTACGGCGGCCCAGCTGTTCGGCATCAAAAGAGACCGCCGTGATCTGTGGCGTACACCCCTGCAGCGCTTCGTCGTCATACAGGGAGGCAAGACGGATATCCTGCGGCACGCGCAGGTTCAGCTGTCTCAGGGTGCTCAAAGCCAGCTGGGCAACCTGGTCATCCATGCACAGGATGCAGTCCGCCCCACGCTGTACCGCGAGCTCCACAGCGCTGGTGCGTAGATCGTCGCTTTCCAGCTCCAAAAACAGCAGGCTCTCATCAATCTTGCAGCAGGCGCGGTCATGCGCCTGCTTATAGCCTTCCAGGCGGGACTGGTTGACGGTGTACAGCATGGATCCGCCCAGCAAAGCAATGCGGTGCAGGCCCTTCATCAGCAGCAGGCTGACCAGCTCGCGGCAGCCGCCCACCTGATCATGGTCCACCGAGATGACATCCTGGTCAGCCGGGCGGCCAATGGCAACAAAGGGGATGCCGCTTTTTTGCAGCATGGGGATCAGGGGATCACGCTCCAGCGTGCGGGCCAGAATCACGCCATCAATCTTGCGGTTGACCAGCAGACGCTGCATCGGGCTTGTTTCCTGCTCGCCCACCATCGTCATCAGCACATCATAATCATTGCGGGTGGCAATATCGTACACGGCGCTGACGGTTTTGCGCAAAAATGGTGCGGCAAGGTTGCCGAACTGGCGCGAGAACACCAGTGAGATATTATAAGACTGCTGGGTTACCAACCCGCGTGCCAGCATATTGGGCACATAGTTTTTCTCTTTGGCGTACTGGACCACGCGGGCGCGGGTCGCTTCGCTGACACGGCCATTGCCCGAAAGGGCACGGGATACCGTGGTCTTGGACACGCCAAGGTCTTCAGCCATCTGGCTGATGTCAATTTTTTTTTCTCCTTCTGTCTGTTTACGGCGCGGCATGGGTTTACTCCTGTTAACGTTTGCTTCTATAAGATCTTCTTTCTGTCCTTGCCGGTTTTCCGCCCCACGGGCAGTTCCCAGGGTACTGTTCCAGAAACCAGTCCCCCACCCCGGCCATTCCCTACTTGGTCAATGGACTTAACATATTATACCACATTTCCCTGGATCATGGTAGCCCCCTGTGCAAAGAAAGCAAAGAACACACTACCCCAGTATGGGGTCATTATATCATTCCTGGCTCTGCTTTTCAACCGATTTCTGGCTCTGTTTCCGTTTTCCAGTGTGTTTTATAACCTGGTAAAGTTTTCTTATTTTGTCCGCATCCTGCTCAGTCATCGTACCTGCGCCAAATTGGGCGGCTTGGGCCAATGCCAGCAGAGCTTCGGCATCCTGGGGTTCAAGGGTGGGGACACAACTTTGCAAAAATGCGGCAAACTCCGGCGCATCGGATGGTGTATCCGGCGGCAGGCCGCGGCGCACCAAAAGGCGGTAGATGCTGCCAAACACGGCCAGCACCCGCGCGTTGCAGCTGCCCCGGCCATACCCCATGGCATGGCGGCGGGCCAGCACCAGCAGCACCGCAGCAGCCAACAGGCACCCCCCCAGCAACGCCGCCAAAACCAGCCTGCTGCGGGGCACGATGGTGGCTGCGGGTTCGTTTGCGCTGCTCTCCCCTGCTGCGGGGGCGGTGTCTTGACCTTGAGTTTCGGGCAGCGGGTCGGTGCGCAGGTCGGCCTGTTGGGCACTGACCAGCACGCCGGGGGTCATCTCCATGGGGGTCCAGCCCTGGCCGGAAATGTACACCTCCGCCCAGGCGTGGGCGTTATCGTCCTGCAAAATGGCGTGCCAGCTGCCGTTCTCCTGTTGGGTAAACAGGCTTTGCGGCGCGGCATAGCCCACCACATAGCGCGCAGGCAGCCCGAACATGCGGAACATAACCACCGCCGCCGAGGCAAACTGCACACTGTACCCCTGTTTGGATTCCGTTAAAAAGTAACGGATGGGGTCGGCCCCCTCCGGCGGCTGGGGAGCGCTGGCGTTATACTGGTAGTTGGTGTTTAGGTAGGCGCGGATGTAATCGCCAATGTCCGCAGCTTCGGTCAGCTTCTGGTCCTTTTTGGCTTCATCGCACAGGGTTTGCAGCTCGTCATAGCCGTCCGGCACGGCGGTGTAGCGGCTGGCGGCGTAAGCGGCATAGGATGCTTCCATCCGGTCCAGCACGCTGGGGGCGGCATCGGCGCGGGCTTCCAGCTGGGTTTGGGCGGTATCCCGCGGGTAATACAGGAACACATCGTCCTGCGCGGTCTGGCCCGCGGCGGCGCCATCGCCCTGGATGGTGTAATAATCGCCCCAGTAGGCGTTGTACGGTGCATAGGTGTACTGGGTATCGGCGTGGATGCGCTCCACCGTCAGCGTCTGGGGCTGGGCGGTGCCGTCATAGGCGGTGCGCAAAAACGGCAGGCTGGCAATGGTCAGCCGGGCGTTATCCTCGGTTTTCCAGTTCATAGCGGCGCTGTCAAAGGCATCGGCATCAGGGGCCTGCCAGGTGGTGCCGTCATAACTGCCGCCGATAAATCCCCGCAGGTATACGGTTTCTTCGGGTTTGTCGCTGGCGGTCAGGGCCAGATCCGTCACTCCGCTGACCTGAATACCCCCGCCCTGGCTCAAGGCGCCATCCGCCACACCACCGGCAGCGGCTTCTACCTGAATGTTCAGCCTGCCGCCGCTGACCCGCGGCAGCCAGGTAATGGCGGTGCTCAGCGCGGCGGATTCCACCCGCTGGGCCGCGGGCTGCAGCCAGCCAAGGGGAACCCCCAGCGCCGGGCGAAGCAGCCACCAACAGGGCAGCGCCAGTGCAAGGCAAAGCCCGCCCGCCGCCAGCGCGGCAGACTTTTGGATGTTATAATGGCGGCAAAGGTTCTGGCGGTAGTTTTCGGTATCGCGCCTGCCCCACAAGGCCCGCCGCTGCACCGAGCAGGAAGCCGCCCACGCCCCCATCCAACCGGCCAACAGCAGCAGGCAGGCGGGCACAGCAGGCGCGGCCCCGGCCAGCGCCAGCAGCACAACAACGGGCAGCAGCATTAGATCCAGCAGCAGGGCATCCGCACGGCGCAGGGCCGCAGCGGCCAGCGCCCCGGTAACGGGCAGGGCGGCCAGCAGCAAAAACAGCCCCAGCTGCGCCGCACTGCCGCCCTGGGCCACCGGCAGCGCGCTGCCAAGGCGGGCATTCAGGCTTTGGGCAATGTTCCCGGCGCACTGCTGCGCCCCGGCCAAAAAGTTCCGCTGGCAGATGAACAACACCACAAGATACACAATCACCCCCGCCAGCAGCCCCCAGCGGCGCAGGGCTTGCGGCGCACGCAGGAACAGCGCCCACCCGGCGCAGAAAGCGGCTGCCGCGGGCCACACCCACAACGGCACCGCAATGCCAAACCCGGTGGAAAGCACCAGCAGCAAACCAAAGGTGAGCGCCAGCAGCAGCGCGGCATCTGCCGCCAGCCACAACGCGGGGTGCGCTGCGGGGCGCTGGGTGCTCACCAGCACACGGTCCACAAACTTCAGCCCACTGCCGGGGTCGGCAGCGCCGCGCCGGCTCAGGGCAGTACGTTCTTTTTTGCGCTTGGGCGGGTTTTTGCGGTGCTTCGCCGCCTGTTGGGGAAAATCCCCCCATTCCTCCGCTCCGTCCAGGTCCCCACCGGGGGTCAGGGCAGCGCGCAGGGCGGTCAGCGGTTCGCGCACCATCAGGCGGTCCAGCTTGGCGCTCAGCTTCCAGTGTACCTGCTTGATGGTATCCCCGTCCCGGTACTCCCGCAGCTCATAGCTGCCGCCCAGGGCGGCGCGGGTGTCGGCTTCGTCGCCGTCCTCATCGGGGGCGGTTTCCGCTTTGGCTTTGCCAGCCGCGGCAGCGGGCAGCACACAGATGCTCTGGCTTTGCACGGCAGCCGGGCATGCCGCGGTGAACACCCCCAGGTGATCCCGCAGGGTGATGCCCCGCACCGCAATGCTCCACACGCCGCTTTTGCCTGCGTTTAGGGTAATGCGCTGTTCGGCGCTCTCTCTGCCACCCAGCATGGCGGCGCAGCGCAGGGTGATCTGCCCGCCGCCCCATTCATCGGCGGCGTTCAGCAGCACCACAAGCGCAGGGATGGGCAACCGGCTGCGGTTGCGCAGCCGAACCGTCAGGGCAAAATCTTCGCCCTGTATCACGGGTTTGTCCGGCACCAGCAGCTCTGCCGTTACCTGCCTGCGCAGATAGGCGGCGTCCAGCCGCAGCAGCACCAGAAGCACCAGCGCAAACGCTAACAGGAACACCGCCAGCGGTGCCTGGGTGATGAGCGCCGCGGCCAGCAGCACCAAAAGCACCAGCGCCCGGCCCAGCTTACCTGCCATGGCGGTCAGCCTTTTCGGGGCGGGGGCGCGGCACGGTGCGCAGCAGGTCCTGCATTACGCTGTCCACCGTTTCGCCGCCTGCGCGGGCCTGGTCGTTCAGCACCAGGCGGTGGCGGGCAACCGCATCAAACACAGCGGTCACATCCTGCGGGGCAACAAAATCCCGCCCCGCCAGATACGCCGCCGCGCGCGTCATGCTGGTCAGCGCCAGGGTGGCACGGGGGCTTAACCCCACGGCCAGGCGCGGGTCCTTGCGGCTGGCCTGGGCCAGCGCCACAATGTAGCGGTACATCAGCTCATGCACAAATACCGTGCTGACCTCCTGCTGCATGGCAAGCAGATCCGCCTGACCGGCAACGGGGCGCACACGGTCCAGCAGGCGGCCTTTGCTCTGCCCGGCCAAAATTGCCAGCTCCGCTTCCTCATCGGGGTAGCCCATTACGGCGCAGACCATGAAACGGTCCAGCTGAGACTGCGGCAGCATCTGCGTGCCGGCGGCGCCAATGGGGTTCTCGGTTGCAATTACGGTAAAGGGTGCGGGCACCGGGCGGGTAACGCCGTCCACCGTCACCGTGCCTTCTTCCATCACTTCCAACAAAGCCGACTGCGTGCGGGAGGAGGTACGGTTGATCTCATCGCCCAAAAACAGGTTGCACATCACCGCACCGGCGTGGTACACAAACTTGCCGGTCTCTTTCTGGTAAACGGAAAATCCCACCAAATCGGACGGCAGAACATCCGGCGTAAACTGCACGCGGCTTTCTTTCAGGTCCAGCGCGCGGGCAAAGGCCAGCGCCAGCGTGGTTTTGCCCACGCCGGGAATATCCTCAATCAGCACATGGCCGCCCGCCAGCATGGCCATCCAGATGGTGTTTACCGTTTGCTGTTTGCCCTGCACGGCCTTGTTTACTTCGGCCGTAACGGCGGCGGCCTGCTGTGTGTACTGCATGGTTAATCCTCCCGGTGTTTTTTCCATATCACCATAATGCCAACGGCGGCGGCAATAACCACCAGCCCGGCCCACAGTGCGTTGTTTTCCAGCCAGATCATGGTATTGGAGATCGCGCTCCCCTCGGATTCCGCGCTGCCCTCCCCCGGCAATGGGGTCAGGGCCTGGGGGGCCACTTCGGCAATGGAGCTGCCGCCGGCATCCTCCACGGTCACCTGGCGCGGCGTTTCGTCCCAGGTAGCGGCGCTTTCCTGCAAATCCTCCTCTTTGGTGGTGTCCGCAGCGGCGGTGTCGTGCTCCGCAATTACCAGGTAGCGCTGGCTGTTGCGGGTGTAGGGGTGGCAGGTGGAAAGGGTCAGCAGGTCCCGCCCCGGCTGGATCAGCACGGCGTTGATATCGCTGGGGTCAATAATTTTCAGCTCGCTCACGCGGTAAATCAGCGTTTCCCACGGGGTGGTCAGCTGGATCTTGTCCCCCACCTGGATCTGCTGCACGTTGCGCAGCATTTCCGCGCCATAATAGCCGCGGTGGGCGGCAATCACGGTGTTGGTGTTTTCGCCGCCCAGCGGCATCGAGGTCTGGCCCAGCAGCGCCGCGCCTTTGGCCAGGTTTTCGCGGCTGGCGCCCAGGTAAACGGGCAGCTCCAGGTTCAGGCGCGGGATCCACAGCACAGCCAGCACATCATCGTCATAGCCATAGGCAGCAAGGTCCAGCGGGGCTTCCTCATAGGCGAACGGGTCGGTCAGGCCGCTTTGGCCCCCGGCGTAAATTTCCGCGTTATAGTCCTGCATCGCGGCGTACAGTTCAGGGTAGGCGCGTTCCGGCTCCGGGGGTTCGGCTGTGGTTTCCTCCGCCGCGGGGGCGGTGGGCTGGGCTTCGGCGCGGGCCGCAAACTGCGCAGCGGTTTTGGCGTTGCGGGTGCTGGTCCACCACTGGGCGGCGGTGGGCTGTATCAACAGCGCCAGCCCCAGCAAAATGGCCAGCCAGGCCAGAATTTTAGCAATCAGCCGTCCCATTTAGTCATCCTCCTCGCGCTTTTTGCAGCGGTGCAGCAGCAAAAGCAGCAGCAGCGCTTCGCCGCCGATCACAATGCTGCCCGTTACCGCGATCCACGGCCAGGCATCCACCACGCGCTTGACCACCGTTCCGGTGCGCAGCGCCTGATACTGCACGGCCTGCGGTGTGTTGGTTTCTTCCTCTCCATTATAAGGGATGCGGGTGCCGCGCACAAGCATGCGGTGGGTGTTGATGGCATACGGCGTGCAGGTAACAAGGGTGCAGTAATCCTGCCCCGCGGTGATTTCCAGATCCTCGGTGTGCTCCGGTTCCACCACTTTGATTTGATCCACCTGGTACGCCAGCGTTTCATCCAGAATATGCAGGTAGAAACAGTCGCCCTCTTCCAGCTTGTCCAGGTCGGTGAACAGCACGGCTTCGGGCAGGCCGCGGTGGCCGGTCAGCACGCTGTGGGTGCTTTCGCCGCCAAGGGGGTAGCTGGAGCCTTCCAGATGGCCGACGCCCTTTTGCAGCACATCATCGCTGGTGCCTTCGTAAATCGGCAGGTTGACGTCAATTTTCGGGATGGTGATATACCCCAGGCTTTCGCCCACATCCACAAGGTCCACATAGCTGGTGCCGGTATCCTCCGCTTCGCCTGCGGCATCGCGCTCCACGGCGCTGTCCAGCTGCTGGTTATAGCGGCGGGCGGCCTCCTTGGCGGCGTCCAGTTTTTCGGTATCCATGCTTTTTACGGTATCATCGTAATTTTGGATCGCTTCGCTGGCGTGGCGCTGCGCCACCGCGTTGCTGATAACCGGGTACGATGCCACCCCAATGCCGGACAGGATCATCAAGGCCGCAAAGCCGACTTTTAGTTTTGTTGTGGTATCCATAGCGTCACCGCGAACCTTTCCGTGAGAGGGTTGAAGTTGGGAGCTGATGCAATTAGAAATTAGAAATTAGGAATTGGAAGTAGGCAAAAGAATAAATAATAAAGAATAATGAATAATTGTGGTGGACCGCGGCGCATTGCGCCGCTCAGGAGATATTGGGTTGGGGGTGGTTTTTAGGGTAGTGAATAACAATAAAATAATCTGTAGGGCCTTACGGCGTTGCACACCACAAAATTGTAATAAACCTCGCCCTGCATGTAGGGGGCGGCGTCCCCGACGCCCCGTTTGACGGGCCTAATAATTGCCGCCCATCCACCCCGCGCCGCAAACATTGCAAATCATTTGTAGGGGCCGATGCTCGCCATCGGCCCGTTGACGGGGTTTACCCTATTTATTTTTAGGTTCTGCACGGGGAACCACCCCTCAGGCCGCTCCGCGTCCAGCGCAAACAGCGCCCCGTCCCCTCTGTCGCTCCGCGACATCTCCCCGCCCCGCGGGGAGTCACCCCTCAAGGGGCGCCAATATCTAACCTTATGTTTGCGGTGGCTCCCCTAGAGGGGAGCTGTCACCGAAGGTGACTGAGGGGTGGTTCCTTGCCACAAACCTAACGCCCATGGGGTGGTTCCTCGCCGCAAACCTGACGCCCATGGGGTGGTTCCCCACGCAGGGCCTAAAAATCAACCGAACAACGGCCATGTACACCCAAAAAAATTTATTCCCCAATAACCCACCATAGGGGGAGGGCCAAATCCGGCCCTCCCCCTGTGTATGATGGATTATCCCTCTATACCCTATTGGTGAATTGTAACATTGTTTTGCCTTGCGGCGGGCGCATCAGGCGCGGTTCTTCTTTTTCAGGCTCAGCAGCACGCCAACACCGGCCACAACCAGCAGCACGCCAATGCCGCTGAACAGCAGGGTGCCGAAACCACCGGTGGTGGGCAGGTTGAAGCCCTTGCGGTTGATGATGACGATCGCTTCATATTCGTACGGAGCTCCACCAACCGTAACTGCGGTGCTAGTGTACTCATGCTTAATCAGTTTACCTTCGTTATTAAAGGTTTCCTTCTTTTCCCATTTGGTGGCGTAGTCCAGAGTCAGGTTTGCGTCCACCGGACCAGTCAACAGGTTATAGCCTTCGCGAGTCTTGGTTTCAACCAGCTTATACTCGCCAGTCGGCAAACCTTTTGCAACAGCCTTACCGTCGGCCTCCGTCTTCAAATCCATAACAGCAAACCACTTAGGCTCATCACTAACAGTATCGTTCAGCTTTTTTGCTGCTGCTTCCTCAGGCGTTAAAAGGGTCTTATCAGCACCCATAAACTTAACGGTGCCATTTTTGTTCATCGTATCTTTTTCTGCATCATACTTTTTATAAAGGGTAAATTCAACATCCTTCAGCGGTTCGCCATCCTCATTCTGTTTCAGGATGCCAGTCTTGAACGTATAAACAACAGCTTCGTCATGGATATCATACGGAGGATCCGCTTCAGTAGTGGTAATATTTGTCTTCTTGGAGTATTTCAGGTCGGCACTGTTTACATTGCCCACTGCACCAACCGAAGCGCCGTCCTGGAGCTTTGCGGTATAGGTAATGGTAATGGTTCCACCTGCATATGCCGCAATCTTGTCAGTAGCAAATGCAATCGTAAAGCCAGACTTACCCTCAGCATTCGTTATCGTCAGGGTATACTCAGTATCCTCTTTAAATGTCGTTTCTTCAGCTTCGCCAACTTTTCCTTTAACATCAATATCACTATTAACAACCAGCTGGTCGCTATTCATTTCATCAGATACGGTGAAAGTCTTCAGTTTTGCAACGTTTTCAGGAACATTGACAGTCAGAGTATACGGAACATCATCACCAATGCCATAGTCTGCATCCTTTTTACCTGTAATTTCCTTTTTGAAGTCCGGCTTGTAGTTCTTTACTTTAACCTGTGCTCCACTAAAAGCAGTAGTGTCAAAGCTCTTTACACTAGTTTCAGGCTTTTGCGCGCCTTCAATATCACTTTCGGTCGCTGCAACCATCTCGCCATTGTCACCGATCTTAAAAACATAGGCAATGCCGGAATCCAAAATGTAACCATCGTTTGCATTAACTTCAGTTTCCACAAAGGCATATACACCTTTGGTCAAACCAGAAACGCTGATTTTGCCATCTGCACCCGTGGTAAGGACACCCGTTTTATTAGCTGCGTCAAGCCACTCGCCTGCATTATCTACGCCATTTGCAGGCTTCTTCTCAATCCAAGTCCATGTTCCGTCTTCATTCTTCTTATAGAGCTTAAACTTGTAGCTCTGCATGGCTGTAACTTCTGTATCTGTACCGCTCTGCTTACCGACTTTCTGCAAAACAGCCTGACCATATGCAGTAGAGTTTTTCGGGAAGACATGAACATCGTACAGCCAATCAGTCAGACCGCCATTCGTATCAGTCGAGACTTTTGTCATAGGAACAGAGACAAAGAACGGCTCACATGCAGTCTTGACAGAATCCGGTGTTTCGGTTTCAAGCACAAGGTAAAGACCCAAAGGCAATTCTTCAAACTTAACAACGCCACTGGTATCTGTCGTTTTCGAATCGACTTCAGTTACAGTTGCAGTCACGTCACTCTTCAGTTTATAACCGCCGGTAGTAGTATCAGGTTCTGCATAATCTTCCCAGCTTGTAGGCCAAGCTACATCTTTACCATCATAATATTTTTTCAGATCTTCTGCATTCTTAACCTGATAAACGGTAAAGGTTGCACCTGCCAACGGAGTAGGCGTTTCACCTTTGTCATTCGAAGGAAGACTCCCTGCGTCTTCTGCCTCGCCGGTTGCAGGCCCTCTAGTATCATCGTTCCACTCATATTTATGAATCGTAATGGAACCGGTATCCTGCGTCCAAACCGGATTTGCAGTGGGTGCCGGTGTTGTTCCACTGCCATCATCTGCCATTGCTGGCATAGCGCACAGGCTGAGGGCCAGGGCGGCGCTCAACAGGCCTGTGAGAAAACGTTTTGCTTTTTTCATTTCAGTACCTCTTCTCTTAAAAAAAATCATCATCGGATGGGCGGCGGGGCCGCCCGGCTTAAGGGTTCTGCATCAGCACGGCGTGCAGTGCGGGGCGCTGCAGCGGTGAAACGCTGCCGCGCCGCCCGCACTGTGCCGTGAAGAAAAAAGGAGGAAAAACTGGGCCGCTTGCCCACTTGGCTTATGGCTGCGCCCTGCCGTAAACGGGCGCGCACTGGCGGGCAGGCCCTGTATCCTGGGGGTTGCTGGGTTTCCGGGGGATGGTTAATGTCGCCGGCCCCCTTTCCTGTTGTAGCGGAATGTGAATATCAACAGCCCTGCCACCGCCAGCGGCATGCCGATCAGCAGCCACAGGCTTGGCGCGTCTGCACCCGTGTGGGGCAGCTTAGGCGTTTTACGGTTCAGAACGGTAAGGGTCATGGTGTAGGTGTTATTGGCGCTCGGCTTAAATTTGCCTTCGTCCGTAATTCTCTGCCCATCAATATAACACTTGCCGTCTTGGGTAAATTTGATCACAATTGGCTGTGCCAACAGGTTGTACCCCGGATATGCCTTGGTTTCCGTCAGGCGGTATGTACCGGGTTTCAGATTTGTGAACGCATTGGTGATTTCGCCGTTTTCGTTCGTTGTGGCGGTAATGGAACCTGTGTTTGTGCCATTTGTGCCATTGAATATATAGGTAGTATCTACCTTCTGCGGTTCTCCTTCGGTTGTTGGTTCGACCAGCTTTTCCAGCTTGAACTCAACATCTTTCAAGAACACATCTTGGCCCTCATTATTGGGTTCCGCGTCCTTCTTGATGATATCCAGTGCAAACTTCGGGTTCTGCAGCTTGTTGGTCAGCTCAATCTTGCCGCTGCCGCCGGTGATGGTTCCATCGGGGGTTACTGTGGCTGGCGTTGTAGTTGCGCCGGTTTCGCTGTCCTTTTCGCTTTTTGGTGTTGCTTTAGCCGTTACAACATACGTATTGCCTTTAATCGTAATGGTTCCGTCTGCCGCGGTAAAGTTGCCAGCCTCATCCACCGTACCTTCCACAATGCGGTAAATATAGTTGTTTGCCGCACTGCCGCCAACCGGGTACTGATCCAGGTTGTTAAAGGGATACAGCCAGCCGTTATCTGTATGGTGAACCGTAACATATTTGCTGCCCGAGGTCGGGTAGTCAACAACATCCCACGGGGCATCCTCAGCACTGTTTGCCAGGCGGCGCTGGAGCTGGATGTAAATTTCATCCGGCTGATTCGTAGTGACAATGTCCTCATTATTTGCATCTTTCCAGTGCTTATCGAACTCAATGTTGATCAGTTTGCGCTGGGTGTTGGTAAAGATTGCGGTAACTTTCAGATCGTTCGGATTGCTCGGATTTTCGCTCGCCACAATCACGCCTTCCACCATGGTGTTGTTGATCACATGGGCTTCATTGCCATCCGGAACGGTTACGCTTTGCAGTTTGGCACCATCGTTGCTTCCGACTTCCTCGATGGTATAGCGGGTGCCAACGGGGATGCCGGTGATGGTCACGGTGTGCTCTGGGTTGTTCCCATCGCTCATGTTGATCTCAACATACTTTATGATGTCCTTTTTTTCCAGACCCTCACCGCCAACATCATTAAAGGTAACTTTGAAGGTGTAGGTGCCATTAATGGTACCTTCCTCCCCCTCTGCGGCCTTCTTTTGGATTTTCAGCCCGCCGGTTTTGACCTTGTTGACGTATTTTACCTTTAGCTTTGTCAGCGTGGAGCTTGTTTCGTCCGGATTCTTATAGGAGCGGAAGACGATGGTGTTGGTGTCGGAGGGTTTAGTTCCGTTATACCGATTCTCATTCGGCTGCTCTTCTCCTGTTCCCTTGTTTTCCGTTCGGCCATCATCGGGGCCTTTGGCGGGATCCTTCTGCCCATCCAGCGACTTGTTCGGGTTGTCAACTTTCACGGTCTTTACCGTGTTATCGCCCTTCATCGACTTAACCGCCTCCCCGTTCTCGTACACCGTCCATGTGGTGTCGTACAGGTTTTGGTTCAGTTCCTCTTTGAGCGAAATGTAGCTGCCGCGGCGGAACTGGTCGCTGAAGGTAACGGTTTCTCCAGCTTCCAGAACAAAGCTTCCGTCGCCTTCCACCAACTGGGTGTCTGTGTCCATGTTGGAGGTGTACTGTGCGTTTTCGGCGTTTTGCAGCTGACCGCTTTTGACGGAGCCGTAATCCGGGATGTCCTCCTGCTTGGTTGTAAAGCCGGACATCGTACTTGGCTTCGCTTTGGGAATGAAGGTAAAGTTCCTGAAATAGATGTTGCGGCTATAGTTATCGCCCACGCGGATGGTTGTAACGTTGCCGCTAAATTTGCCGTCCGAACCGCCCTGCTCTTTCATCTTGTGCAGGTCCAGCTTTACGGTGACCCATTGGTCTGTCTTCAGTTCGACCGAGCCATACGTTGCGCCGTTAATGCCTGTTGTGCCAAGGCTGCCTTTTTGGCCGTGGATAGGTGTTTGTTCATCCAGCAGTTCCAGATACAGGTTGTTGAGGGAAAGTTCACCACCATCATCGTGCTTAACGTAAACCTCGAACGTAAGGAAGCGCTCGTTTTCGATATTGATGGGTTCTTTCAGCGTCAGGATGCCATAACGGTTCTTACGCCATTTACTGACGGGTTCCGTATCCATATAGCGTGCGTACCAGTGAAGGACCTTTTCTTTATTCGTCCCGGAATCTGGCCCGGGGTTATCAGCCTTCTCGAAAATGTAGGCATCGTTATTTGGGGTTGCGGGTTCAATAGTGCTTGTCTCCAAATTCACCACTTGGGAGTGAGTACCGCTTGTATCCGGGTCAGCGGCTTTTTTTTCTCCATAATGGGTTGCCTGGTTCTGGATGGTGAAGTTGAAGATTTTCCGGCCTGTAAAGCATTTTTTGAAGTCATCGTCAGTAACGTTGCTCAGATCGACCTCTTTTTGAACCTTCAGCTCGTTATTATCCGGGAAGTTGAACGCCACCGCCATGTTGGATTCCCACATACCACGTTCCATGTAGTACATGGTAAGGGTGTGCTTTTGGCCTTTGTCGAATGTAAGAGTAGTGCCTTGCGCGGAGAAAGAAATCTTCTCGTCATTATATGTTACGTCCTTGACAGAACTTCCATCTTGGTCACTATTTGACGTTCCGCCTTTTTTGACCTTACTGACATAGGCTGTTACACTATTTTTCTTTTCTCCCTTGTCTGTAGTTGTCTCGCCAAATTCCAGCAGGCCGGATACTTTACCGTGCGCACCACCAACGTCAAGCGCCAGCTGGCCATCAATGAATACCCAAACGTCATCGTCACCGGAGAAGAAGAACTTGATGCTGGTTTTTTTCTTTTCTCCATTTACAAATTCGTTTGTTTCAACTTTGCCGTCATCCGTCAGGGTAAAATCCATCTGCAGCTTGGTGCCAAAGCCGTAATTGTAGGTAGAAGCCACACCAGGTTTTGCTGTTTCATTGAACGGGAAGTAGCCATAATGGCCTTGCCCGCCCGATGACGCATCCACATTCTCAGAAGACTTTCTGTTATCGGTACTTTGGAGAAAATATTTTGAATCCGAATTTTGTCCCGAATCTTGTTTTAGATACAAGGTTGTATCCTTGCTGTCAAAGTACCAATAATCAACGCCGGGATCGTTATCAAAAAGATTTTCCTTTTTAGTAAATGGGAACTTTACATTCTCATACACTTCACCAAGCTTTGCTTTTTTACTATTTTCTCCTAGGAGGAAGTCTTTGCTAAAGTGCGGTTCTACTTTTTCTGTATCTTTCAGCAGCGGTTCACCTGTTGCTTTACCGTTGGATGTTGTATCCGCAACCAATCCCTGATAGGCATAGTATGTATGCTTAATATCTACGCTATTATCTTCATTACGCTGAGAGTTATTGATTGCCATAAAACGACCAAAGTCGTTGTACCCAAACAACTTTAATGTATCTTCAATCTGGCTAAATTCAGGGGAGCCTGCAGGCTGGAAATGTCCGGTATAAATCGGATATTGGGCACCTGCAGTCTGATAATAATCGCTCAGCGCCTGATCAAATTCACGGAAGGTTACCCAGGTGCGGTGACTTGCACCCTTATATTCACCGTAGCCATCACGGTTCTTGCCGTTCAACTCGTAATCTGTATAATAGTCATACAGCGTACTGGTAACATATTTTGTGTTTGCTTCTTCCGTAAAAGGAACGGATGCAATATCTACTATTGGAGTTTCTTTCCCCGTTTCGGCATCACGATTTTTCCACGTTTCGGCATCACGCGGGGTGGTGTCTTTTGGAGCCCAGTAGCCGCCGCGTGGGCCACTGTGATATATTGTATCGTCATTCGTATCCGCATAGAAGCACTGTTCCTTATCCTTATAATCTAAAGGGATGTCTACCCAATCTGTATTGTTGCCGCAGTTTGTAAGGATCTTATCGCTACTCAACGGATACGAAGAGAATGCAATTTGGGTATAGCCATCCGGCACATCTGCTGCATAGTAATCTGTGCCCTTAATCCGGCTCATTTCGCCGCCTATGCTTTTTTTGTCTTTTCCTTTTAAGCAGTAGTAAACCGTACTTTCCGTACTTTGATCGGCTTTGGGGATTGAATAGTTGCCGTCAGTATCATTAGTACCTGTTGTTGGCAGCTTTGAGAAAGTAGCATCGTAATAGATAAGGACAGACTTTTCTATACCCCATCTTTCGTTGTCTTCGCCAGTATAGATAAAGCATTTACTTGTATCACTGTATGTAAAGGATTTTTTATCATCACTAACTTTTTCACCATAGAAGTTATAGAATTTGCTGGATTTTGTGGAACCGCTCTCATTCCATGTAAACTGAACATAAGAGCAATAATCGTTAGGAATGGTAAAGGTTGCTGTGGAATTAGGAGCAATACCAGAATCCGCCCCAGCATTATTTAAGGCTATTGCGACCTGGATAAGCTCTCCATTCTCATTCGGTTCATAAAACCAGGCTTGGACGTTCGTTAGTGTTTCACTGGTTTTATTTTCAAAGGACATCTCTTTGCCAGCGAACTGATTATGGCGAACCGTAACCGTATAGGTAGACCACTTCTTGCCCTCTGCGCCCTCTGCATCATAGCAGTTGCCGCCGATATAATTGTCACGAGTTGGATCGAACGTCTTCCACCACGTACGTGCATTTACATCAGCAATTATTACTTTGGCTGTAGGGTTATCGTCTGTAAGTGTATCTTCCTTATATCCCCAAAATTCAAGTCCATTCAATCCTCCAAATCGATAGTGTTTGTTCTTATTCAGGTCCGCAGAATAAATTTTTCTTCCGTCCTTCGTTATGTCAGCTTCCTGCATATCAAGCGTATACGGCGGCTCTTTATCGTTGTTTGTATCTACTGCATAAATTTTAACGCTTGTAAAACCACTCCAGCTACTAGGCACTGCAAAATAGAGCGTGTAAGTATCCGGCACTCCCCCCTCACTAACTGCCTGCACGTTATCCACGCTTTCTGCGGCGTACATCTTCTGCGGCTGTTCGGTCGGTTCCGGGGTGGCGGTGGGGGTGGCAGTGGGGGTCACGGTCGGCACAGGGGTGGCCGTTGCGGTGGCTGCCGGTTCCGGGGTCGGGGTGGGTTCTGCCGTGGGCTCCGGCGTTTCGGTCGGGGCGGGCTGCTCCGGCCCGGCGCTTTGTTCCGGTTCCGGGGTGGCGGCGTTCTGCTCCGGCGGAACGGTATCCTCCCCGGAGGCCGTTCCCGGCTCATCCTCCAGCAGCTCTACTTCGTCAGGTGCGTCGGGCAGAAGATCCACCTCGGCGTATACAGGCAGGGCCATTGCCATAACCAGGCAAGCGGTGACAAGCAGCGCTGTCAGCCGGCGCGCCCAACCTGTTGTGTTGTTTCCTGTTCTATTCAATCTGCTCACCCGTCTTTCGCGCTGGCTTGATGGAAGCACATTGTTCCACAGGGGATCCCTGTGAAACAGTAAAAGAAGCCAGCTTCTTTTACTTGCGCAACCGTTGCCATGTTGTTTTCAAAAAAAACCGCATCGAGTCTTCTCATTGCGCATTTACTTTTTATTTTCTTAATATAGCACCTTTACACCAGAAAGACAATACAATCCACGCAAATTCCTGTTTTTCAGCACTTTTACTGATTGCGCTTTCCTCCAATTATATAATGTGTTCAAAGCCTTTGTATAATTTACTCCTGATTTTCTTTTTGGCAGCGGTCCCTTTTATATACTTTGACCGCGCGTTTATGATCCTCTGCGCACGCAGAGCGCAACTTTGCAGCAAAATTCGCCTTTTTTGTTGCATTTTCCTGTTTTTGCGCAATTATTTGTTTCGCATGCGCCTGTTTGCGGCGGGGCCTGGCGGCTGGGTGGGCGCCTTGTGGGAGGGATGGCAGGTTTGCGGCGCACGGTTCCCGTTTTTTTGCGGCGCGATGGGTACACCGCGCCCCTGCAAACGGTTTGCGGTGTTTGCGGCGGCGGGTGGTGTTTGGTGGATTGCACGCCCGCCAACGGGACGCCGTTCTCCCTTTACAACGGGGTGCGGGTTTGCTGCAGATATGCCATTCGCTTTTTTGTCCCCCCTGCCCCGCCCCTGATTCCCGGTTCCCCCTTGCCGATCTCTATTTGCGCCAGCTCCTGAGGTGCATCTGAGAGCAACGAAAATAGCGGATCTTTCGCAAGCACAAAATCCGGCTGCGTTTGCTGAGGCAACACCGCACAATTCCCGCCTTGCGGCTTAAGCACCGCTCCGGCGGCTGCGGCACTTAGAATTATGCGGTATTGCCCTGAAACAGACGAGCTTTTTGACGTTTCAGATAGATCCCAGCTCCCAGCTTTCAATCTATCCTGTGTAAACTGCAACCCCTCACGCGCCATTCTGTGCGGCACTTACCTTATAATATGGGGGTGCTACCCTGTGTAAATTTGCAACTGATCTATTTGAAGCAGCTGTGAGCTGTTGCAATTTTGCACAGGGTATTGCTCGCATTCTGTGCCGAACATTCCCGAAACGTGTTGGAAAAACGCACAGGATTGCCTTGTCTCCCTATGCCGCTTACCGTTGGAAAAACGCACAGGTTCCCCCCGGAACAGTTGCATTTTACACAGGGTATTCCCGCTCCCCTGCCCCGCCGTGACCCGCGTACCTGTTGGAAAACCACACAGGATAGGCCCGTTCCCGTGTTGCAATTTACACAGGTTTGGCTGTTTTTGGCTTATTTGCAACTTTACGCAGGTTGCTTTCCGCACAGGAAAATGGTGGTGGAATGCACAGGCTGCAGTTGGTTGAACACACAGGTTTGCGTTGTTAAATTACACAGGCTCTACCTATTACTAATATAGAACTAAACATCTAAGCCATAATAACAACCAGAGGTAAGCCGGGAGATGGGGGAGAACAGGAAAAAATTGGTGTTGCCATTCCATCAGGTTACAGAACCCTGAAACAACAGGACAGAAAAGCACAATAAAACCCTGTGTAACCTGCACCCGGGCTGCAACCCCCACAGGATATATGGCAAACCACAACGCGGGTGTTGCATGTTGCACAGGGTAATGACGGTGAAACCCTGTGTAAATTTGCAATTCTTGCGCTGGACAACAGGATGTGCTATAATGTTTAGCATGATGTGCGTGACCACCCGGGATACAGCAACCGATATAGGAGGCCCCTGCTTATGGCGGCAAGTAAACAGAAAAAAGATGATCCGTTTGTCGTTACGTTTGAAGAACGCGGGGACCAGACCATCGTTCGCAAATCCAATGACCTTGTACAGATGACGCGCAACAACCTGACGCTGAGCCAGCAGCGCCTGATGCTGCATATTTTTTCGATGATTAAGCCGGAGGATACGGACCTGCCCTCTTATGAGCTGAGCATTTATGATTTTATCAAGATGACCGGCATGGACCCGCACAGCGGGGCGCTGTACAAGCAGGTGCGCAAAAATATTGAGGAGCTGGCCAACGCGCCCATCCAGTGGATCAAGAATAACGGAACTTCCACGGTGGAAACATTCCGCTGGATCGATAAAGTGCGCATTGATGAGGGCCGCGCGCGCATGACCATCACGCTGGATCCGGTGCTGAAACCGCACCTGGTGCAGCTGAAAACCCTGTATACCACCATGGATGTGACCTACACCATGCTGATGCGGTCCACCTATTCCATCCGCATTTACGAGCTGTGCAAGAGCTACCAGAGCCTGTACCTGAAAAAGAAAGCGGCCGGGGAACCGCTGGTATGGAACCTGAGCATGCTGTATGAACAGCTTTCGTATACGGCCAACCGATGGTCGGATTTCCGCCGCCTGGCACTGGAAAAGGCAAAGGCGGAAATTAACGAAAAGACGGATATTATTTTTAATTACGATGTGTACGAAAAAAAAGGGCAGAAGGTTCTTTCGCTGGTGGTAACGATTGACCCGGTGGATGATGCCGCCGCACAGGCCAACCTGGACAGCATCAACAGCACAGTGCGCAAAAAGAGCAAAAAGAAGGGCCGCCCCACCGTGGCGATTGAGGATTCGCTGCTGGATGACCCCAGCGTGATCACCTTTGATTATGTTTCGGCACCGGAAACAACGATCCCCTATTCCTTTGGACGCCACCGCACCGAGCTGCGGGAGGAAATTGTTGTGAAAGCGCGCATGGATCAGCTGCGCGCGGAGATTACGCCCGAAGAGCTGCACGCGGTGGAAGTGATCATTGATGTGTTGGCAGATGCCTGCTGCACCATCCAGGCAGGCGATGGCGAGCAGGACGGCGGCAACAAAACGGTGTTTGGAAAGATGAATGCCATCATCCTGGATTGCGGCGGGCTGACCAGTTGGCTGGCCGGTGTGGCACCCCGTTATGCACAGGAGATCATTCCCCGGTCGCAGACGATGCGCAGCCCGGCGCGGTACCTGAACAAGGTGCTGCGCGAGGATATGGATAACTATCGCATTTATATTTTCCGCAAGGCAAAGCCGGCAGCAGAACCCAAAGAGGAGCTGTTGGAAGCGGAGTACCATGTGATGGACGAGCCGGTGCAGCAAACGATGCCGGAGCCTGAGCCGCCCAAGGTAGAGCTGATTCCCGAAACGATTGTAAAACGGCAGGATATGCGAAAAGAGTTTGCAAAGTTTGTAGATGATGGATACCTGGAAAAGACGTTGACGAGCGGCCAGCGCGGCGCTTACCACGAAATTTACCGCCACCTGGCAGCGCGGTGCGTGCCATCGCCTTCCAGCCTGCGCAATGGGCTGAAAGACGAAATGCGGCTGCATTATCTGGCCTGCATGAATGAAGTGATTGAAAAGTATGGCAGCCTGACCCCATTGATGGAAGCTATGGCGCATGAACTGGACTTTGATGTGTTCTGGGCAAAGGCCGCCAAGGACCCCAACGTGAATAACCCGATGGGGCTGTTCTACCACATTATTGAAGAACGCGCGCTGAACCCGATCGGCACCATAATGAACGACCAGGCACAACGGCAGAAGGGTGCCGCCAAGGAAAAAGGTGAAAAAGATAAGTGGCACAACGAAAGCTGGATGGATGCTTTTGAGGAAGATATCCCGGATGACAGCGAAGAGTAATTAAGATGAAGCGAAGCGGATAATACGGGAGCGCTATTATAATAAGGTAAGCAGCGGCTGGCAGATTGCTGGCCGCTGCTTTTTTGTTGGGGTGCAGCTGAGAAATGGAAATATCCGGCGTTTTTTGATTTCAGATAGACCTTGGGATAATAGGTGAGAATGAAGGTGCGTGAGCGGGAATGCCTGGATGAAGTGAAGAAGGATGGGAAGAAAAAGCGGCAGAGAAAAAGCGTGAACAGCAACGAAGAGATGCCGGCATAATATTCGTCAAAATATCCGTTGACACACGCGAAGCATATGATATAATAGAAACTATAACAGCAACGAAGAGATGCCGCACGGCATGGGGTGCCAGTTTTTGCAACCCGCGGTATTGCCTTAGATTAAGATACCGGCGTGCGGTACCGCAAAAAGAACCGAACAAAAGCCAAAGATTAACCGACAGCAACGAAGAGATGCCTACACAAAGGCGCTCGCAAGGAGGAAAACAATGGGATATTGTATCTCAGTCTGCATTGAAAAAGGCGGCGTGGGAAAAACCGTTACCGTCTGCAACCTGGCGGCGCTGATGGCGCAGGACGGCAAGCGGGTGCTTGTTGTGGATATGGATGCCCAGGGCAACTGTACCTATACCCTGACGGGCGCCCGTGTAACCGATAATACTTTTGACCGCGCTGGCGTGTATGATATGTTCCGTGCCTATGGCATCAGCGGTACGCAGAACTATATTTCCCGCACGCAGTTTGATAATATTGATATAATTCCGGCAAATGGCAACACCCCAATGGCGGCCAAGCAGCTGCAAATCCTGGAACAGTCCGAAAGCACCAGTATCAATATGTTTTTGGCCATGTGCCTGGCACAGGTTGCCGGCGAATACGACTTTATTTTGATCGATACCCCGCCGTCCCGCGATGTAATGGTGACCAACGCCCTGATGGCCAGTGACTTTGTGCTGATCCCCTGCGTGTGCGATGACTACAGCCGTGACAGTGTGTACCGCACTGTGGCCATGTGCCAGCAGTTGGAGCACGATGAGGGCGAAAAAATTGATGTTTTGGGCATTATCCTGACTATGGTGGAAAAAACTGCCCTGACCGAAGTGATCCGCAATGAACTGCGGGAAAGCCAGCTGGGCAGCAAGCTGTTTGCTGCCGAAATCCGTAAGGGACAGGCTGTAAAGGATAGCACCCGCCTTGGTGCGCCGGTTGTGCTATGTGCACGCAGCAGCAACCCGGCAAAGGATTATGCAAAGGTGTATGCCGAGCTGAAAACGCGCGTTGAACAGGAGGCAGAGTGATGGCAAGCAAACTGGACCGACTGCAGAAGAAAGGCTTTAAAGTAAACGAAGCAGCGTTAAGTAAGATCGCGCGCGGCGACCAGGAGCCGGGCGGTGAATACAGCGAGATCAATATCAATGATATTGAAGAAAACCCGGATAATGCCCTTTACCGTGAGCTGGATACCGAGGAAGATATTGCGCTGCTGGCCGATGATATCCGCCGCGCGGGGCTGCTGCACAACCTGGTTGTGTTCCCTAAGACCGGTTTTGGCGGAAAATATGTGCTGCTTTCCGGCGAGCGCCGCCTGCGTGCGCTGCGCCTGTTGGTGGAGCAGGATAAACGCGAGCAGGAAGAAAAGCAGCTGCCCAACCGCATGAGTGAATGGCAGAAAGTGCAGTGCAAAGTGGTGCGCAACTTGACGGAAAATGAAAAAGTTGTGTATATTGACAGCGCAAACCTGCAAGTGCGCGGCGGCATCAGCAATGAACGTGTGATGCGCCAGGCGGCGGCGCGTTTTGTGGAAAACCTGCAGAAAGCACCGTATAACCTGAGCGCAGCGGAAGCGAAAAAAGCGCTGAAAGAGGTCAGCCCGCTGAATTCCCGCACGATTGATAAAGCGCTTTCGATTCAGAATGATCTCAACCCTGACCTGCGCCGCTTGCTGGATGAGGAATTCCTGAACCGAGCCGAGTGCGAAACCTATCTCCGCCTGACCCTGGAAGAACAGGCCCGTGCAGCCGCAGTGTTTTTGAAAATTGCAGCCCTTGACCCACGCAGCCATGAGCGCCGCGCCATTAAGGACGCATTGACCACCGCCATGTTGGATGTAGCAGTGGAACGCCGCAGCATGCAGGAGCGCGAGAGCGTATTTGCAGCAGCGTTGCAAAATGCACAGGATGCAATCGGTCAGGCCAAGACGCAGGAAAACAAGGCGGCGGCAGTAGATAAAGACCACAACTTTATTTCGGCCAAGCTGCCTACCACGGCCCGCAAACTGCGTAAAATTGCAGCGGCAAAAAATATTGAAGCTAAGATCCGCAGTTATACGGCAGAGGACCGCAAAGCAATGTCGGACCAGATGCAGGAGCTGATTGCGGCAGCGCAGGAGCTGAAAGCACTGATTGATGCTGTGGAATAATCCAGATCCACGAAAGCGGCAAACAACAAAAATCCATGCAAATAGGAATACAGGAATCCACGATATGAAACAGCGAATTGTCATCCGGCTGCACCTGGCTGTGCGGGCAGTGCTGCAAAGCGAAGCGGACTGGCGCGGCACGCGGCTGGGCACCCTGACATCGGAGCTGATCCATGAACAGGCTGCGAAAGCGCGCCTGTGCGGGGTGCAGAATTACGAGTTGAACCCCGTCAGCAGCCGCTATGTTCCCGTTACAAATGGGACAAAATATAAGCAGACATCTGGCCTGGAGCAGATCTCCATCTATCTGAACGATGAGGATATGCAAACCCTGAAAGAGCTGGCACTGGCCAACGATAGTGTGCGTGTGATCAACGGCAGGCAGGCAATCACCTACCGATATGTTGTTCCCGGAATGCTGCTGAACGACCCGGTGTTTACGGGGCTGACAGAGCAGAACAGCACGGCAGGGTAAGCACTTCAAAATCTTGAGGCAATACCGCATAATTCTAAGTGCCGATACGGCGAGCGAGGTGCCCCCGAAGCACGATGCGGGTACCGCAACCCGACATTATCGAGCATTTTGGCAACGCAGATGCCGTGCCGCAGCCGCCGAAGCGGTGCTTAAGCCGCAAGGCGGGAATTGTGCGGTGTTGCCTTGAATAAATCAAAGGCGGCACCGCGTTTTTTGAAAGACGCGGCGCCGTTTTGTATACAAAGCAGCCTGAAAATACTACAAAACATAAACCTGTGCGAAATTACAACAAAACGGATAGAAGGTGAGAATAGGAAAAAAGGAGAAATATGTTGGAATTTTACACAGGTTTACAGAGCAAAACATGAGGAAAAGCGCGATGCAGCGTTTGCAAAATAAAGCGGAATTTGGGTGAATCAGGTGCGGGGAACCAAAAAAGAGGGGAAACCTGTGTAAATGGCAACAATCTGCAGGGTGAATTACCTTTTTATAATACGACAGGGATAGTAATACCCTGTGTAAAGATGCAACACTGTACGCTGCGAAAGGGAAGAGTTGCAATTTTACACAGGGTATTGGTTATTCTGTCAGGCGGAGTAGAAGGAAAACACTAAAAACAAAATGGCATATATGAGCCGTATTATACGATTTGGAATTAAAACAGCCGACCAAACGATGGGATTTGGCGGGATAGGGAGAAAGGCGAAAGTTGATATGGAGAGAGAGAGGGCAGAGGTTGGCATGCTGCTTGATAGACAAAAACGTGGAAACGTGATGTGAAATGGCGGGAATACAACGCTATTTTTGTATTAAACTTATTAAATAGTACAATTTGTATTTCATTACAGAGAATCTCTTTGGAAACCAAGCGGGAATAATTTGACGATTTAAGCAATAGTAGATGGCCTGCAACTTGAGAAAGTATTGGCAACACCGCATAATTCCCGCCTTACGGCTTAAGCACCGCTCCGGCAGCTGCGGCACGGCATCTGCGTTGCCAAAATGCTCGATAATGTCGGGTTGCGGTACCCGCATCGTGCTTCGGGGGCA
>QWCV01001265.1_pt1 | contig 25396 bp, 23 predicted proteins | sample 1972621 | NCBI WGS metagenome assembly QWCV01 (sample SAMN09866699, study PRJNA288562) | Human gut metagenome isolate pre2_stool, whole genome shotgun sequencing... | isolation source: gut | host: Homo sapiens | place: USA: California | reverse complement strand
TGCACAAAATCACTGGAATTTGTCAAAAGTGTTTACGGAGAGAGGTCGGCTTATTATAATGAACGTGCAGATTTCTACCTCTGGCTGTGTTTTATGCGTCTGCGGAGAGAAAACAGTTCTTCCTCGAAAAGAGATACCAAAAAATACACAGGATACCACTGTAAATCTTTCGTAAACAACGGGGAATGCCACTTGACCTTGTCAAATGAGTGCGCTATACTGCTGTGCGTTCTACCTCAAAAAGGTGGGAGCCGGTCATAAGAACAGTTTTAACTTGGTGACCTTGCTGCGAAAAGCAGCGTAAAAAGAAAGTGTGTAAGAGATGTATGAAACGATTTTAAGCCCGATCAATTACGGTGGGTTGCAGTTAAAAAACCGCATTATTTTTGCTCCGACCACATTCGGCCTGTCGGATGAGGAGTACCTTGCAAGGATTCGCTCTATTGCCGAAGGTGGCTGTGCCATGATCATCGTTGGCGATGTTCCTGTTGGAAAGAGCAAATTTGAAAAATCTCTGTTTGATTCAAAGGGATTCGCTTTTTATCAGAAAATCGTGGAGATCGCGCACAATGCAGATTGCAAAGTCTGTGCTCAGCTGCACCAGAGCGATTCCAATCTGCTGGCGATGTTCAAATGTATTCCCGGTCTGCTGCTGAAAAAAATCACCCCGGACCAGCTGCGGGAAAAATTGAATGCAGAAGTGGCACCGTACATTACCAATATGCCTCAGCGGAAGATCCATGAGATCATCAGCGGATTCGGCAAAGCAGCAGCATTGGCAAAACAGGCTGGCTTTGATATGGTGCAGGTGCATGGCGATCGGATGTGCGGCAGCTTCAGTTCAGCCATCTTCAATCATCGTACCGACGAATACGGCGGCAGCGCAGAAAACCGTGCACGTTTTTCGGTGGAAGCTGTTTCGGCAGTCCATGCGGCGGTTCCGGGAATGCCCATTGATTATAAGATGGCTGTCCGGCAGAAAGAACCGCATTACGGGAATGCTGGCGTTGTGGAAGAAGAACTGCCTATTTTCGTGCCGCTGCTGGAACGGGCAGGTGTAACCAGCTTCCATGTGACCTTGGCGAACCATTCGGCGTTGGAAAACACGATTCCCCCCGCAAACCACCCATACTTTGGACATCCCGGTTGTTTCCTCAAGTTCTGCAACGAAGTGCGTCAGTATACCGATCTCCCCATTTGCGGGGTGGGCGGCTTGAACGACCCGGATTTTGTGGAGCAGCAGCTTTTCGATGGACGTATCCAGTGCGCCGCCATGAGCCGCCAGCTTCTGGCAGACCCGGATTGGGTGAACAAGCTGAAAAACGGGCAGGCAAAACAGATACACCGCTGCGTTCGCTGCAACAAAAAGTGTCTGGGCGGGCTGATGGCACATCAGGGAACCCGCTGCGTTTATGATGCTTTGCGAGAAAAAGAAGCAAAAAAGCATAAGCGAATTTAACAATAATATAATACTGCACCTGTTATAAAAGAGAACGATTTGCAAAAAGAGAGGGCTACAAGATGCTGATTGAAAATGCGATCCACAGCCAACAAGTCTACGACCCCACGGATGATTCCATCATGGCAGAGCAGGAACTTTGCATGGAGCGGCTGTATGATTACAATCATACCCGCCCCTCTGAACACGCAAAACGGGCGCAGCTTTTGAAAGAAATGCTTGCAGAGTGCGGTGCAGGCTGCTGGATCGAGCCGCCGTTTCATGCTAACTGGGGCGGAAAGCACGTTCACTTGAGCGATTATGTCTATGCCAACTTCGGGTTGACCTGCGTGGATGATACCCATATCTACATTGGAGAACACACCATGATCGGCCCAAACTGTGTCCTTGCAACCGCAAACCACCCGATCCTGCCGGAACTGCGTGAGAAAGCATACCAGTACAATCTGCCCATCCGCATCGGACGCAACTGCTGGCTGGGTGCTGGCGTGATCGTGGTGCCGGGTGTTACCATTGGGGATAATACGGTGATCGGTGCGGGAAGCGTAGTGACAAAGGACATTCCTGCTAACGTAGTGGCGGTAGGAAATCCATGCCATGTGCTGCGCCCCATCAGCGAACATGACAAAGAGTATTTCTATCGGGATCGGAAAATCAACTGGAAAATGTTGTAAACAAAGAGAGCCAACGGCTCCAAAGGAGAAGTTATGAGTTACGCAATTGTATTCAGCAGCAAGACAGGCAACACAAAATTATTGGCAGATACGCTGCACAACTGTCTGCCGCAGGAAGACTGCTACTATTTTGGTATCCCGAATCCTGCCGCCATGGAAGCGGACACCCTTTATGTAGGCTTCTGGACGGACAAGGGAAAAGCCGATGAAAGCACTTCTGATTTTTTGAAGCAGCTGTACGGCAAAAACATCTTCCTCTTTGGTACCGCTGGCTTCGGCGGTAGCGAGGAGTATTTCAGCAAGATTCTGAAAAAGGTGGAGCGGTCACTGGACAAGAGCAACACCATTTTCGGATGCTATATGTGTCAGGGCAAAATGCCGATGTCGGTGCGCCAGCGGTACGAGGAGATGAAAAAACAGCCGATCCATCTGCCTAATCTGGATGCAATGATCGAGAATTTTGATAAAGCTCTTTCTCACCCGGATGCGGATGATCTGGAGCGGTTGAAACAGGCCGTAAGATAACAGAAAAGGCGGTGGTTTCCCATGACAAGGGAAGCCACCGCTTTTTATGTTTTGCTGCTGATATTTGACATTACGTCATCTAATGTTGGGTAAGTAAAAAATGAAACGGTAGCTTTGGTAAAAGTGGAATTGTCACAATTTTATCTCCAAACACTATTCATAATATGGAAAAACGGTCATACATCTGATATAATATTCGTAAAAAATCACTGTGCAGGGAGGAACTCAAATGGCAATCGATTTCAAAAAGAAATTGGCAAGTAGGACAATTGCACCGAAAACGGACCCCATCGAATTGTATGAAACGCTAGATCGAAAAAGTGTTGCAGGCCCTCTTCGTCCAGCACAAAAAGCAGTTTTATCCGAATGGTACACAATGCGTCGGTCCGAGAGAGATCTGATTATCAAGCTGCATACTGGTGAGGGAAAGACATTGGTCGGACTTTTGTTGCTCCAATCTTTGCTCAACTCAAAAGAAGGTCCTTGCCTATATATATGTCCAAATAAATATTTGGTTAAGCAGGTGTGTTCTGAGGCTGATAAATTTGGCATCCCTTTCTGTACTTTTGAAGAAAATACGGAAATACCAAATGATTTTCTTTCGGGCTCTAAAATACTTATTACTCACGTTCAAAAGATATTTAATGGACGCTCTATATTTGGAATAGGCAATAATTACCAAAATGTTGCTGCAGTTCTTCTGGATGATTCACATGCTTGTATAGACACTATCAAAAGTGCTTTTACTATTTCGATAGATAAAGCTACCAATTTAGAAACATACTCAAAATTCTTGACACTTTTTTCGGATGATATGGTAGAACAAGGCGAAGGAAGCTGGTTAGATATCCAAACCGGCGACTATAACACTTTTATGGCCGTTCCTTATTGGGCGTGGGACACCAAAAGAACAGAGGTTCTCAAAATTCTGTCTTCAGCACAAACAGATCGTCGTAGCCCAATATATTATGCATGGCCCCTTATTCGCGACCAGATAAAGAATTACTGTTGCTATATTTCAGGAACAAAAATTGAAATTGCGCCCTATAACATCAATATTCATGCGTTTGGTTCTTTTTCTTGTGCTGCGCACAGAATTTTAATGTCGGCAACCACCCAAGACGATTCTTTCTTTGTGAAAGGACTGGATTTTAGTTCAGCGGCTATGAAAAATCCTCTACGGAATAAAAACCAGAGATGGTCCGGCGAAAAAATGTTAATAATTCCGTCTCTCGTTAAAGAATCTTGTGACCATAATTTAATTGTTACCGAGTTTAGTAAAATGCACCTATCAAAATTTGGTATGGTCGCGCTGGTTCCAAGTACGAAAAATTGTAAGCAGTATCAGAGCTTAGATGCAATTGTAACTACTTCTGGAAACATTATTGGTGAACTTGATAAGCTAAAAAAGGGCTGCTTCTCAAAAATTGTTGTGATTAATAATAGATACGATGGAATTGATTTGCCTGACGAAAGCTGCCGGATTCTAATTATGGATAGTCTTCCATACTTTGATAGCTTGTCAGACCGTTATGAAGAACAGGCTTGTCCCAATAGCGAACTAATCAATAAGCGAATTGCACAAAAAATCGAGCAAGGAATCGGACGAGGTGTCCGTGGTGAAAAAGATTATTGTGCAATTCTTATAATCGGTTCGGAATTAGTTCGTTTTATGCGAAGTATTTCAACTAATAAATTCTTTTCACAACAAACTCGAAAACAAATTGATATTGGAATTGAAATTGCAGATATGGCGAAAGAGGAGTGCAATGAGGGTGAAAACCCTGTAAAAGCAATAATCTCGTTAATAAAGCAAATGCTAGATCGTGACGAGGGTTGGAAAGAATATTATACTTCTGAAATGAACACAATTGAGGAAGAAAGCGCAGCGTCGCCAGTATATGACAGGCTTCTGAAAGAGCGTCAAGCCGAACAGCTATTTATTGACGGTGAATATGGAAAAGCCGCTTCTTCTATGCAAAAGCTGATTAATGAACTTGATATTGACGAAACCGAACAAGGCTGGTATTTACAGCAACTAGCACGGTATACATATCCAACAAGTGTTGCCAAAGCCATCGAAATTCAAAAAAGTGCGTTTAAGAAGAACTCGCAGCTGTTGAAACCGATTACAGGAATTGACTATACCAAGATTTCTTATATACACCAAGATAGACTAAACAACGTCAGAGCATATATACGAAAATTTTCTGATTATAGAGAACTATCTCTATCAGTTGATTCGATATTGGACAATCTGTCTTTCGGGATTGAAGCAACAAAATTTGAATCAGCACTAAAAGATGTTGGTGAATTGCTTGGTTATATCAGTCAGCGTCCGGACAAGGAAATCCGAAAAGGTCCCGATAATCTTTGGTGTGGTTCAAATAATCATTATCTTTTATTTGAGTGTAAAAGTGAAGTGGTTGAGACGCGCAAGGAAATTACTAAACAGGAAGCTGGGCAGATGAATAATCATTGTGCATGGTTTGAAGATCAATACGGTTGTGGAATAGTGGTAGATAGATTTATGATTATTCCAACAAAAGTATTGTCGTATGAGGGTGATTTCACCCATTTGGTTAAGATAATTCGTCGCAGAAATCTCAAAAAGCTAAAAGAACAGATTAAAGATTTTGTTAAAGAACTAAAAATCTTCGCATTGGACGAAATATCTGATGCAACCTTGCAAGAGCTTTTAGCACTGCACCATCTGAACGTTGAGGAATTCGCTGATCAATATTCAGAAGACTATTACCATCAAACAAAATGAACAAATGGGAGCATGGCTGGTTGGATAAACTCAAAACCCACAGTTTTCCATTATTACAAACTAGAAGGACTACGCTTTTCAAAATGAATTTATTGATTTAGTATCTCTTGATATCCCACACCATCGTGGTATACTAAAAATGTACAATAACAGTAAGGGAGTGCATTGCCATGAGCAAACAACTTGTTGCCTATTTCTCTGCCAGCGGCATCACTGCAAAGGTTGCCGAAAATCTCGCGGATGCGATCGGTGCCGATATTTTTGAAATCCAGCCCAAAGTTCCTTACACCAAGGCGGATTTGAACTGGATGGATAAGAAGGCTCGCAGTACCATCGAAATGAGCGACCCTGCTTCTCGCCCTGCCATTGCTGTCAAGCGCGACAACATGGAGGACTATGATACGATTTTTGTCGGGTTTCCCATCTGGTGGTATGTCGCTCCAACGATTATCAATACCTTTTTGGAAAGCTACGACTTAAAGGGAAAGACGATCATTCCTTTTGCCACTTCTGGCGGCAGCGGCATGGGAAAGACCAATGAGAAACTGGCACCGAGTTGCCCTGGTGCTAAACTTCTGCACGGAAAAGTTTTCCCTGCGACCTCCACAAAGGCAGACTTGTCTGCATGGGTGGAAACGCTCAATTTCTGATTTTTACATAGACACAGCAAAAAAAGGCGGTGGCTTCCCACAATAAGGGAATCCACCGCCTTTTTTTGCTGGAAGTTACTAGCATATTGGTTCATTTGCCTAAATCAGAAAACCTATTGCAATTTTGACAAAACACAAACAGGTGTTTATTATATATCGAATTCTAATTGCTTGATAATTATATAAAATCATATAAGTTAAAATTATTTAAAGATTTCATAATTACTTTTTTGTTGCAGTGTTCCTAAATCCTGTAAATAGTCATATTTTCTCAAAGATAGCTCTTTCTCGATTCCCTCTTCATAGCGATCAATTGCAATCATAACATCTACAAGTCTTTTATATTTTCCACTGTAACAATCTAGCAGTAAATCAAATATTTGATCTGGATCTTGAGATTGTGAAAAAATGTATTGTTCATACATTTTGCTTTTTACATTGTCAATCGCTTTGTCTTTAATAAATTTGGTGAGAGTATATAATGTGGAATACGATTCAAACTTTTTTACAAGTTCGTCAATTGAAAATGGCTCATGATTTTTGTGAAGATGTTGTACAATATATATGAAGGCATTTATGCATTTTACAAATCCAATCCAAGCATTAGTTTGACTAAGACGATATATTCCTGTCCAAGATAACTCACAAATCTCATGATAGAGCTTGGGATACACCTTAGAAAGCAACTCTATCATGCTTTTTCCAGTAAGTTGGTTTAATATAAGTGTAAGTGGATATGCATTGCTCGCTTTAGCATTGGCCAATGCAAAGGCGCGGTCTAAAAAAGTGGCGACAATTTGCCGTTCTAGTGCAGTTGATTGAAAGTTGTTACGAACAACATCCTCAATTAACGCACGTTGAAAAAGCGACTGCGAATCAGATGCCCTGTCTTCAATTTCACTTGCAATTGCCGTAAAAGTGATTTGCGAATTCAAATCGAGAAAACGGCAGATGTTATCGTAATGTGTTTCAAACTGGTCAGCAGCATATTGGCGAAAAAGTAAATCTGTATCATTTGGTTTTGGAATGAAAATCTTACTTTTCGAATCTTCGTCGTAAAATTGTGGAAGATAATATTTATAAAAGTTAGAAGTTCTCGAATCTTCATAGGCAACAAATTCAAAATGGGTTAGCAACTGTTCTTCGGGCATACTTCGAGATAATATTTTTTTGCGATTGTCAAAATAACGAAATGGATCTTCTTTGTGCTTTTTATCAAGTTGCAGCTGTATTCGGCCATTCGCCCAAAAGTCATCTAACTTGATAAGCAGCTCGGTAGTTGACTTCAATTTAATGCACGCAGGAACAGACATACATAGAATATCTTGACCAAATACCAAAAGATCAAACCGCAAGCGGTTCCGTAGTTGCATATAATGAAGATTATTCGACTCACTCGTGAGGTGGTCAAGATAATCAATATAAAAGCTTTTTTGATGTACATTCATGATGGTGTCCTCCTTTCATGGAAAACATACACCGAAAGAAAACCACCGACTAATGGCTAATACAAGAATTTAAAACCCTATTATCATTATAGTATCAACAAGGAAGCTCGTCTACCCTAATTAAGAAAATTATATAAAATATAGAATTTTGAGAAGCACATAACTATGCCTTGTATTTTATTACGCAAAGTTCCTGCTGATCTTCATCCCAAAGAGCCAGTGTCCACCGCATAGTGGTCGCAGCTGCGGCATCTGCGACCTCTTTCACCGAATACATAGCGGCCGGCTTCAGGGCATTGAAGAAGCGGTACCGCCCATGTTTCACATGAGGAAGCGGAAGTTCTTCTTCCAGCTTCATGGACGAGAGCAGATGGTTGATGGCCGAGCGGCTGTGCGGAATGTCCCGCCAGTGCTTGATGTCGGAATTGATATCCTCACCATTGACCTCATAATAGATTGCCAGAACCACTTCACCATTGGGCGCAGTCCCAGATAACTCATAGACCCATGACCCTCGGTAAGCATCCCGGTGAATGCCGACTTCCCGCAGAATATCCTGTTCGTCCATTTTTCGTTCCATTATAAGGATTCCTCGCAAGAAGCGTCCGCTTCGGCTTCTTTCTTTCCAACGTACTTCCGTATCATCTGAATGACACTTTTGGAATTCAGCGGTTTGGTAAGATGCTCATTCATGCCTGCTTTTTTGCTGCGGGCGATATCATCTGTGAACGCGTTGGCGGTCATCGCAAAGATTGGAACCGTTTTTGCATCAGGATGTGCCGATGCACGAATCGTTCGTGTCGCTTCCTGCCCACCCATGATCGGCATCATAATGATATTGTCAATATCATTGTGCCCATAGAAAAGGGATACTGAGCTTTTCCAGAAAGTCTGGTGCAGACTCTTTGACAACAAAGTTGTCGTAGAAATATTGAATCCGGTAGGTGTACTCATACCTGCGTTCTGGAATGGCCGCATCAATAACGGAACCGTTGCTCAGTGCGCTTCGCTTGATGGGCTCCATGGTATTCTTTGCCAGATTGCAATAATAGACAGCAGTGTAATCAATGCAGAGTGCTTCCAGAAGTTTTTGGTCGCGTTCCAAAAGCTCCTGTGGTGAAAGCTGATTGTCCGGTCGTTCTTTCATGTGTGTGTCCCTTTTTCGTTGAACCACGGTTTCAGAAAAATAGATAGTCATTTCATATTATAGAGGATAAAAAGCCGGAATCCTATGGACAGGATAAAACAAAATATGCACAAAATCGAAGACTTTACCTGAAAACGCAGCAGTTCAGCCGAACACACGCTATGCTTACAGGCGTGGGCGGCAAAATAAAAGGAGCGAAGGCGAATTTTACGCCTTTGCTCCTAAAAAAGTGCTTTATCCGTTGTCGGTACAGGTCAAGGAAAGCTCACACAGAGTTTTATTTCCCTCTATATTTTGATTTTTCCAGCTATCTGAATTATCTTTCGATTTCAGGTAACAGCAGATACAGGGGACAGTTCATACACATGGTCGAACTGAGCTTTGCGTTCGTCACTTAGGTGATGGCTAATGAGAATCAAGGTCAAGTCAGGATTGGCTAGCAGATTTTTTTCCACAATATCGGCATTTTTTTGATCCAATGCACTAGTTCCCTCATCTACCAGCAGAATGTTGCGGTTGTGAATTAGTGCTCTGGCAATTGCGACTCGTTGCTTTTGACCTCCAGAAAGATTGCGACCTTCCTCTCCTACTAGAGTATCTAACCCTTGGGGCATGATAGCCAAGTCTCCAGCCAAAGCACTATCCCTCAATGCTTTTTTCATCTGTTGGTCATTGAAGTCTTCCCCTAATGTGATGTTCTCTCGGATGCTTGTATTAAAGAGAAATACATCCTGCTCAATATAGCTCATTTGCTGTTGTAATTGTTCGGGAGTGTATTCTCGCATATCTCGCCCGTCAAACCGGATAGTTCCCTGATAACCCGGCAACCACCCCAGAAGGATTTTTAATAGTGTACTCTTTCCACAGCCAGAAGGTCCGATAAGAGCGTATTTCCCCCCTTTTTTGAACTGAGCGTTCATGTGAACGAGGATAGGCTTCTTTTCATCGTACCAGAAAGAGATATCTTCCAAGGTAATACTCTTCTGTAGGGCAGACAGGCTATTATTCATTAGCAACGACTCACCAGCATGGACCGTGATTTTGTCAAAATATGGCTTGCTAGATGCAATTGATAATTGCAAATCCACAATAGCTTCCAATCCATTGTAGACATTGCCACAAATTGTATTTCCTCCCAGAAGAGCAGATTGAATGATAACGCCTTCAATAGAGAGCCATCCCATTAGTGCCATGACAACGCCCTGAAAACACATATTCAAAATACCCAAGCCATTGAATATTTTTGATTGTGTTACGTTTAATTCATAGCAAGATTTTTCAGCGACTTTACTTGCATCAGAGATTCCAACTTGAAATCGTACATCTCTTCCAAAAAAGCGAAGTACGTCATAGCCAGACAGCAAATCCTTAAATGTACTCAACGCCTCACTCTGCCGCCGCGAAAACGCAGATGATGCCATTTTCAATTTTTTATCAAAAAACTTTGGAATCACGAACATAAGCAAAGCTGTAGCAAGGCAAGCCGCTAGGAGTTTCCAGTGCAAACTAGCTAGTGTAGCCATACTAACGACAACCAGTGTAACTTTACCAATCAAATCATAAAACGGTATCCATGCCCTCTGCCGAATTTCATTGATATCATTTGTAAATTGTGACAAATAGTTTCCAATTTGTTGTTCATGATATTCATGATGACTTTTTTGTAAAATGTTGAAGGCAATATCTTTTCGTATCAGGTTGTTCATCTTATATATAGCACGGTTCTGACAAACTGCCTGTAAAAATTGCAAAAGAAAGATAATAATCCAAAGAGAAATCATTCCCGATAGCATAATTATAAAGCGTAAAAAGTCACGTTCAATAATTTGTTGAAACGACCACATCAAAGTGAGACTGACTCCTACTTTACAAATGTTTTCTGCAATAAGACAAAGTACCGTCAGCAAGTTATCTAGCCATGCTTTTTTTATATAATATAACATACCTCGATTTACTCCTTCTTAATTTGTTTATTAAAAGCTGTGATTCAATAGAGGTTCAATCTTGCTAAATTACAAGGTTCCGTTCCTTTATTGGAAATTATTCGGCTTCTTCCACAACGAAGATTCATACACTGTAACAAATCCGGGCAGGAACGACATTCTGGTTTTAATTCTGAAAAACCCCACAGTTGATTTATATCCGAATTTATAACAACCCCTTTTTTAGGATCAATCCATCCCAGTCGATTTTTAGGGTGACCAAGACTTAACGTACATTTTTCAATCATTCCATTGCATCGAAATACCACTGCATTTGGACGGCAAGCATAACAAACATGTCCAAACAGTTTATTATCTTTTTGAGTATTAGAGCACTTCATTCCGATTCTAGTTAAGTACTCAATATGTTCTCTTACTACACGATTCTTGTCATCTTCGCTTATCAAGTTCAAGCCATGGACACTTTTTCCTCCCCAATCATCCACTGGATGAATATAAATTTGAAACCGCTCGTCTTGACCAAATAAGCGAAATAGAAAATCATACCAGCTATAATCGTGGTCACCTGCCAAAATGTTATGTCTAATTGTGATTTGAAAATGATATTCGCTCTTATCCAAATTGGAAATCGAAATAAGATTACGCAAAATCGTTTGCAATGTGCCCTCACCTGACGCTTTCGGGCGCGTTTTATCATGATTCCATCCATCTAACGTAATATGATAGCTTGTTATTCCAAGTTTATAAAATTGGCAAAATGTTTTTTCATCCAGCAAGTATCCGTTAGTTGTCATATTAGAGTAAAATTCAAATCCGTATTTAACCTTTAGTGTCTGGAATAATGTACAAATCTCTAAAACGATATCTTTGCACAATGTTGGTTCTCCACCAAACCATCCTAAATTCACTTTGCTATATTTCGGAATTTGTTCAACAATATACTTTTTAATTTGATTCAAAATCTCCCTAGACATCCGAGCAGAATTATGGTCTTCATAGCAATATGGGCACCGAAAATTGCAACCCTCAGTAGGCAGTATTGATATCGTAAATATATCATCCATCAATTTTCGAATTTCCGTCATGGTTTGATTGAATTCCGTGTCATTCAAAAGTAACCCCTGTTCATGCAATAAATTGGTAAGCGGCGTTTCAAGTTTTTCACACCCGGATTGTTCCACCAAATTTTCAAATTCTTGCTTGACTGCATAATCAGTTAATCGTATGACATTTCCATATAAATTAGATGTTACATAAATTCCGTCATTCTCTTTATGATAATCAACATATCCCGGAAATCTATACATACCTTTACTCCCTTATCAATTTTATTTTAATTATAGAAAAATAAGGGCTTAGAGTAACTCCAAGCCCTTATTTTCAGCTACTATTTTCACATAGCGTTAGCAGCAATTGCAAGTATGATCATTATTGCAATGTGCAACTTTCTCAATAGGCTTCTTTGCAACGACAACTTCCATGGTCCTTTCTCCTTTCTCCTTTCTCTTTTTTAGTTTTACTAGCTTGGGACGCTCGTTTGTCCATGTCCCTTGCTGTGGTTGTATTGTAGCACAGCCCACTCCTGAGGAACATATCATGCCAAGTTACTTGAAAATAACATAAAACGATAAGTCACAGCAAAAATTACAACCTCAACACTGGAAATTCTCCTCCACATCCTTTATAATAATGATATTACTTTTATAGGAGGGATTTGGGGATGAAGAACGTGTTTCTTGGTGAGTACATCAAACAGCATCGGTTGGATTTAGGGTTAACTCAAGAACAACTCTGTAACGGTATTTGCGAACCTATGACCCTTTCCCGGCTGGAAAACGGAAAACAGACCCCCAGTCGCAATCGAATCAATGCCTTGTTGCAACGGTTGGGCCTACCAGATGACCGCTATTTTGCTCTAATGAGTAAAAACGAATTAGAAATGGAAGCCTTACAAAAAGAAATCGTTGCTTGCAACGCTAATCAGCATGTGGGGGAAGGCTTTGACCGTTTGAAAAAGTTTGAGCAGATTGCAGATGCCGATGACCCAATTGCTCAGCAGTTTATTTTGCGTTCCAAGGTTCTGTTGGGACGGTTGGATCAACGTTACACTCCGCAGGAAGAAATTGATTTATTGATGCAAGCAATTCGGTTAACAGTTCCCCGCTTTGATTTGGATGAAATTGAACGTTTTCTCTATTCAGTGGACGAAATCAAAATCATCAACCAACTCGGAATAGCCTATTCTGATAATGGACAAAACAAAAAAGCAGCTGATATCTATTACCAGCTGCTAAAATATGTCCGAAAGCATTTTGAAGAGACAATCACTTCTGTTGGCATATTACCGATGCTTTATTTTAATTATGCTCGCGTCTTGGATTTATGTGGGCGGTATGAAGAAGGTGCCGAATGTGCCGCAAATGGACGAAAAAGCTGCCTCAAATATGGTCATTACCAATATATTCCGGGCTGTCTTGAGATTGAGGCAGAATGTTCTCATTTTATGGGAGATGATAAAAGAAGTGCTGATCTTTATCGAAAATGCTACTACCTATGTCAAGTCATAGAATATCCGGTAGGACTGCAAACTGTAAAAAAAAGAAGCAAGCGAATACTTGGGCATCGAATTTGAATCTTAAACAACATCTCCATTTCCAGGCAAGGTATCATGTGGTTGAACGCTTGACTCATCTGGTTCCTCAGACTGTGCAGAGGTTTCAGAGTGTTCCAGATTAGTTTCACTAGGTCGCGTCGTTGCAGGAATACCGTCTGTCCCAGTAGCAAAGCAGGGAAAAATTAGTAAGCTGCACACCAGTACAGCCGAGGCAAAAAATGCGAAGACACGTTTCATTGTATCCGTTCCTTTCGTTTCATGATGACAATAGAATACCATTTCAAAGTAACGCAAACCATATCGGAATGTGTTCCTTTTTTCTAACATAAAACGACAAGTTTTCCCGGATGTTATTTTTAATCGCTTACTCTTTAATTTGACCTCTGTATATCCATCACAGCCAAACTTTTGTAAAATCACAAAAACAACCCGACGAATGTTCTGTAGTTCTTACAAAGCATTCGTCGAGTTTCATTTTACAGACTGGCGCTCTACGCCACACCGCTTTATAAGGCTCCGTCTTCGAAAAACCGTTTCCCAATTGGTGTAGTTGTGGTGTGGTACCGCAGATGCTGCTTGAATTTCGCTCAAAAGGTTGGTCGTATCTGCGCTATAATTTTGTGCTTTACTGCTCAATCGGCTTCATCTGTATTGAGAGAATCATCCAGTATGCGCCAGCCATCCATAAGCGCAGCGTTTTCCAGAATGAAGGGATGCGCCGTGTTCTGATCCCACGCGGTATCGTATTTCAGCATGAGATAATCGCTCAGTTCGGTTCGGGTTCTGAACTTGAGTAAGCGGTACGGCTCCTGAAACGCAACCTTTTCCACGAAGTACAGCCCGTCCGATGCAGGAAGAAGAATTCCTGTGTGGCCGATCATCAGGGTATTCTCCGTTTCTGAAAAGCTGTCGTGAAAGACAACAGAAATCAGCCGCAGCTTTGAATTTTCCTTAAAGGAAAGAGCACGCCGATTCCATTCCTGCTGGAAATTTTTCAGATGGGTCTGGATGTCGGTCGTATTGACCGTATCAACAGGTGCAAACCATGCACTGAACTTTTGCAGACTGTCGCTGCAAAGAGAAGCCGAATTCTCCTCCAGCGTTTCATAATCCATGAATAGTGTGTCTGCGCCCGCATCCGAGGGCATCTCGCCATCAAATGTTACAAAATCACCGAACAGCCCGAAAGCCGTGATGCGGCAGTTCCATCCGGGAAAAGAGTTTTCTTTCTCCGTCCACTGATCCTGCATATCATACGGGTCATATTTCAATTCGAGCGGTTCTGCTGTTTCAAATCCAGAGGTAAGCCAATCCGCTTTCATATCCTGATTGAACCGATGGACATGGTTCATAAAGGTTTGAATACGGGCATCCGATACACCTGCTTTATGCAGCAGATCGGTCAGGAGTGTTTGGGTGTCTGTGTCGGTAAGATTGCTATACTCAATTTGCTGAAGAACAGGTTCTTGTTTTTTCTTTTGTGTGAAGACAGAGATTGCCGCCCCACCGAGGAGCAGAGCAGCAGTACCAATTAAAAATGCACGTCGTTTCATTGTTTCAAGTCCTTTGATGCTATAAAATCAATATAATTCATCCGATTCGGTAGGTACCGCGGTAATATCGCGGTAGAAAGTGGCCCATGCTGCTTCCTCATAGGGGCGCACAAAGAAAAAGCCAATGCTCAATGGGATCGCCAGCAGAAGTACAATGGAAATTGCCATTGCTTCCGAACCGGAGAAATTGTTTAGAAACAGGAAATAGCCAGCATACATTGGCAGCGCACAAAGCAGCTCCCAGCCAATGAAGCTGAAATCCAGACAGAACAACCGCCATTTGTTACCGTCCATGATCCGCCGGGATTCCGTGATTGCTTCATTTGCAGTCAGCGAAGGATGCTCGGCCATGATGTAAGGTGTCATCGCATAGCTGTATGTTTTTACGATTCCCGGAATCACCAACAGCAGCGACCAAAGGGCGATGTACAAACCCTGCAGGAATTTCATGCAGAAGCCATCCCACAGACGGTCTTTCTGCGAGAACAAATCTGAGAAGGCAGCGTCTTTTCCATCTGCGAGATTCAGATTAAAGCGGGCATATCCCAGTCGAACTGCACCGCCCACGATCAGTGTGAAGATGGCCCACAGACCAATGCTAACAAGCAGAACTGCAAGCAGACGACCGCCGTTGGGCTGAGAAAATATTTTAAAATTGATATCATTGCGCTGATTGGCATTGGATGCGACGCTGTTGGAGCCGCCTACAATGGTGGCACCGAGCGCGCTGGCGGCAACTCCCGTCAGAACGGCGGTTTTCCATTTTCCACGCAAGGCATCGAGAGCAAGCATACGATAGTCGGCAGATACTTTCATAAAAGCAACCTCCTGTCTGAAAATGATGATTCAAATTACTTTGCAATGATAGAACAAACCACTGCGTGGTCATCGTTGTTATGATAATTAACAATCAACTTGGTGTTCTCGTTGATGTACCAGACATCCTCCATGCGGCTGCATTCGTTGGGACTCCCCCAAGCAGCTATTAGTTCCTGTTTGGTAAAGTTGCCGATGAAATCATTTAAGGCAGCTTCATCTTCCGTTTCGGCTATCTGAGCCAACGAAGGAAGATTATCAATGCTCTTATAGTGTGATCTATTCCATGCAAAAAGAGCCGCCACTACAATGATTCCAGCGACAAAAAGAAGCAGCATGGTTTTCCACTTTTTGCGCAAAGAACTCTGAACAAGCATACGGTGCGCTACAAATTCTTTCATGAGGATGACCTCCTGTGCAAAAATGAAGATAATAGGTCACTTTAATTTAGATACGTTTGAACTGCTGGAAAAATTGCGATATGAATGAAAAAAGCGGATGGTTCGATAGAATCATCCGCTGACAGTACGTTTAAGCACAACCATCTCGCAGAAGCTGGCGTTTTCTAAAACTGTCAGCTCTGTGATGAGTCAGACGCTCTTGAAACATCTAAAAAAGCAGAATGATGTAAGTGAAATACAGATGGAATTGTGATAAAATAAAACAAAAAGACAATCGAAAAAAGGGGAAAAGCAAAATGGAAAGCATGGCAAAACAGTACTTAGAACAGATCAGTCGAGATTTGCAGGAGCAGAGGGCGGCCCTATTTGTAGGAGCGGGGTTCAGCCGGAACGCCGACAAAGTAACCAGCGATGTGCCGGATATACCGCTATGGGGAGACCTGAAGCGAAAATTTCAGAAAAAGCTGGGCAGCACCGACGAGTCCGACCCGCTGATGCTGGCAGAGAGCGTTGAACTGGTATATGACCGCAATGAACTGGACCGACTGCTTCTGGATAGCCTGAGGGATGCCGATTACCGCCCCTCGCCACTGTACGAAAAGCTACTGCGTCTGCCATGGACCGATGTTTTTACTACCAATTATGACACTCTACTGGAGCGGGCCGGGGAGAAGTTGACCGAAAAGACATTTCAGATCATCACCAACAAGAATGATCTCATCGGCAGTTCCGGTAAAACACGGCTGATAAAGCTGCATGGTTCCTTTCCATCCCAGCGGCCCTTCATCATCACCGCTGAGGATTACCGCACCTATCCCCAGAAATTTGCTCCATTTGTCAATACGGTGCAGCAGTCTTTGATTGAAAACACCCTCTGCATGATAGGTTTTTCTGGCGATGACCCGAATTTCAATAGCTGGGTCGGTTGGATTAGGGATAACCTTGGGGAGGATAATGCCCCTTCCATCTATCTTTTGAACTTCAAGCCGGTGTCGGATGCTCGGAAGCAGTGGCTTCATCGGAGAAAGATTATCGCCATCGACCTGTCAGAACTCTTTCCGGAATACAAAGAGGATCCCTATGCACTCTATGAAAAAGTTCTGGATCAACTTTGGGAGCAGTATAGCTCTTCCCGGGAGACCGGACAGTTCTGGCCTATCCAGAGTCTTTGCCAAGGCAATGGGCTGATATCCTTGAAAGATGCTCTGCCTATCCTGCGGAAAAATCGGGAAAACTGCCCCAAAGTGCTGACTCTCTCGGCCCGGAACCGAGAGGAACTGGACATGGTTTTATCCGATGCAGAGCGGGTGCTTGGGGCACACTGCCGACAGGAAAACCCCGACCCGGCGGAAGAACTGTACTATTTATATGAGTACAATGCACTCCACGAAAAATCGATGCTGACCTTGTTTGGCTCGGAGAGAAAGCTCTATGCGCAGGTTCTTGCCCGGCACACAGCAGAGAAAAGCCCGGAAAAATGCGATATCCTCTTCTCCCTTCTCCGGACAGATCGGGAGGAAGGCGACATTGACGGGTGGAACACACAGTATGAAGAACTTTGTGCCTTGAACTCCTGCCTGACCTCAGAGCAGAAAGACCGACTGCAATGGGAAAATTGTCTATTCCGACTCTCCCGATATGAGTTCTGCCTGTTGAAAGAGGGGCTGAGAAACTGGCCGGTCTCCCCAGATCGCACCCTCTGGGCTCTGCGCAAGGCTGGACTTTGCGCCGAAGTAGGAGACTATGAACAGGCGGAAAATCTTTTGCAGGAAGCTTTGCAGAATCTGCGGCATCGGCTGGCTCGTCAGACTAGGCCGGACCGTTATCTGCTCTCGCTGGAAAGCCCCATGATGCGGCTCCAAAGTTTCATCGATCAGGCGGCACGTCAGGGTGACTGGGAAGAAAAGCCGTCCAAGACAGATTGGGCCGCTGCAATCTTTGTGGATGAGCGACACCGAGCCCGCCACAAAGAGTATGGGGTGGATTGGGACGAACTGAATCGGTCCTTCTGCTCCCGGATGGAAAACAAATGGGTGCCTTTCCAGACGCAACAGAAAAAAGCTACTTTTGATTTTGGAGTGGTGCAGTCCTCACTTCATTTTGGTACAGATACCGAGCGGATGGAAGCATTGCGGTTTCTCCGTTTCCGGGAGGAGACTGGCATCCCATTCCAACTTGGAAGAACCGATGGTAATGTGAAAGCGGCCTGCGGTGCAGCACAGCGGATTGCTCTGTATTACCCAGAGTGGGCCATTCTTACTGCAGTCCGGGCGAAAGCGGATGAAGAGCAGCTTTCAGCCATCCTACCCCGGAGCGTGCTGAGCGTCTGGACTCAGGAGGACACGGACAAAGCCTGTGATTTTTACATGGGAGCAGCTCAGCGCACCGAAGAGGAACTGCTGGGAGTCAAACAGTTCTGGGATTCCACTTTTGCGTCCCGAACGGCAACGGTTCTGCCAATGGTGCTGTCGGAACTGTGTTGCAAATGCTCCGAGAAAACGATGCCTCACCTGTTGGACTTTTTGGAAAAACTTTATTGTTCTCCCCAAAAGATGCACTATATGCAGGCAAAGCTGTTGATGAAGAGACTTTTGCGTTTTTATCCAGAACAGCTTCGACAGGAACTGTTGCAAACACTGCTGACCTTTCCTCTGCCCGATGTGGAAAGGGTTAGGATAGACCGGGATTTGCCCGACCCCTTCAATGCGCTTGAGACCCCTTCCAGTGGATATGATGTCAGCACAGAGACTGCTTACCCGGAGATTGAAAAATTGTTTGGGCTACTGAGTACCGATAAGCGGATCAGTGCCCTGGAACGGCTGCTCCACTGTGGGGCCCATGGGTTGCTGACTTTAGAGCAAAAGGAGCGTCTGGGAAAACATATCTGGAACGGTGGAGTCCCAGAATTGCCTCGAGATTGGTTCATCACGGTCTGTCTTCATCTGCCAATTCCACAGCAGGAAAATCGGCTACGGGTCGTGTGTGCAAAAATCACTGAAAATGTTATTGCACAAGCCGATGGCACCATGCAGATGAACCGAAACAGCAGGGTTTTACAGGAGATGCAGAACGCCCTTTATTTCAAGGCGGATGCTTTTTCTCCGGAAGAGATTACAGCGATTCTGACAGCTTGTGCCAAAGACATTGCGGTGGTCGCAAAGCAGATGGATCGGGAGGATGACTGCTATGGTCGGAACGAACAGGCCGAAGCTTACATTTATCGGAATCTGCACGCCCTTTGGATGCTGACATCCTTTTCCCAAAACTGGGTGCCCACCGAAGTGGACAAAACGGCACTGGCCGATATGTTGGATCGGTGCGGGGAGGTCGGTCTTAGTCACCACGGCGCAAAGCGGCATTGGTTTGCGTTGCTGGATCGGAATACTGTGACGGAAAAAGATCTGGAACGAGTAATGCACTCTACGGATGAACAGACGGCCTTTTATGGGTATCACGTTTTTGCAACCGCAATGGAAAACCCAGAGAAATCTCTTCTGTCCGAAAAAGAACTCCAAACCGGGATGGAAGTCACAGCACAACAGATTGCATGGGGTGTACCCAAGCGGCTTGCATCGGCATTGCAAGCCGCATCTTGCGCGGCAGAACGGCGGCCAGACCTGCTGACCGAGCGGTGTACAGAGCTGGTTTTGAACGGCCTTGCGCAACTGCTGGATGAGACCCGCATCACCTCGGAGGATACCATGAAAATGGCTTCTGAAAAAGGTAATATCCGCAGCGAAGCTGTCTGCCTTGCGGCAAAACTTGACGGAAAATCTTCCACAGAAGAAGGTCGCGAGACACTGGAGCGTTGGCGTGCGGTGAGCTGTGACCCAGAGGAATTCGCCGAGATCCGCACAGCACGATGAAACTGGAGCAAAAACATTCCCCATAGAATCCGGAAAAGCTAGATCTATGCAGGTGGTGGAGGTATAGCGGTTCTGCTTGCTGCCGGACACGGAGACTGGCGTTTTCCAAGACGGCCAGCTCTGTGGTGAGCCAGACGCTGCTGGAATATCTGCAAAATAAACTGTAAAAAAGAAGGATGGAAGCTCCCTTTTTCGGGAGAGCGTCCGTCCTTCTTGCTGTATACGACGAATGAGGAAAGTGAATGTCAAATAGAGATGCCGCCCCTGCACAGATCTTATCCGTGCAGGGGTCGGCGAAAAAGGAGAAAAGGTAAAATGTGTTGATGTCAAATGTTAAGCAGCTGCGCGCAATTTTGCGTTTGCTTCCTCGACCTCCATACGGGAAAGGATAAAGGTGATAACTGCATCCAGAGCAAACGGAATCACCAGATACATGATCTTCAGCATCGAGATGCAGGATTCGGGCTGGACAGCCAGCGCACTATCGAAATTGCTTGCGGCCAGCAGCCAGTGATGGCAGTACCCAGACCGCCACCCAGCTTCACACCGAGAGAAGTACAGGAGTACATCGTACCGTCAACGCGCTTGTGCTTCGTCAGCCAAGTATATTCGGAGCAGGCAGCAATCACAGCGTTCATGTCACCCTGCCAAGGACCCTGACCCAAAGCAGCGACTGCGGTAAAGAGCAGCATCAAGGGAACATTGCCGCTGCCCATATAACCTGCCACGGCGACCAGCGCACGAGCGACCGTAGCCAGAGAATAGCTCAGAACATTCAACTTATACATTCCGCTCCACTTTGCAACCAGCGTCGGGGTGAACACCAGTGCAATAATCAGAGGGATATTAACTGCCCAAGAGAACACGCCAAACAGGTTCTGATTGCCAAGAATATAGGTGGCATAGTAGGTGCCCATGCTGATCATTGCACCGTCAATCTGCTGCAGGATGTAGGTGCCGCAGATCATCATATAATACTTGTTGCCGGCCAGCAGCTTTGCAGCCTACACCAGATTATACTTTTCATCCTGCTCGATTTCTTTTTTGTCGTTGGTGTCTACAAGTTCGCTTTCTGGCAGTTCCTTCACAGAGAAAACGGAAAGTGTGTTGACGATCAAGCCAATAATCGCATAGATGATTGCCACAGTGCGCCAACCAGCAGCACCGCCGCCCAAAGCAGTGACGGCACCCAGAGTAATGGACTGGATGAGCAGACTGGTGGCAAAGGCAAACATGAAGCGATAAGAACCCATCTCGACCTGCTCGGCACTATTCTTGGTGATAAGAGCAGTCAAGGCAGAGTAAGCGATGTTGTTGGCAGTGTAGAACACAGCATTCAGCAGCGTGTATGCAATCAGGAACCATGCATACTGTGCAAACTGACCGAGGTTCGTAGGAATTGCAAAATAGCCACCAGCGTGATGGCACAGCCGATATAGCCATACAGCATCCACGGACGAGCCTTGCCCATCTTGGAGTGGGTCTTATCGATCAGCGAGCCAAAGAAAATGTCCGTCACACCATCCAGCAGTTTGGAAAACGCAATCAAAGTGCCGACGATGCCGGGGTTCAGACCAACCGTGTTGGTCAGGTAGATCATAACAAAGGACGAAAGGAACGCATACACAACATTGCCTGCAATGTTGCCTGATCCATATCCGACTTTGTTGTACCACTTCAAATATCGCTTCTCTGCCATTATAATTTCTCCTATTCCATCTGAATTTTTCTGCAAGTTTACCAAATCTCTTGCGTTATGTCCGGAAATATTATAGAATTTATGACAGAGAAAGATATAGACAAGATGGAACAAAATATGCACAAAATCAATGAGTTTGTAAAATCAGCCTAAAAGATTTCATGCTTTCCGGTAAAATTTCACGCAAAGGAGGCAGTCCGAAATGTATTTTAACTCTGGATATCTGAACAATTCTCGTCTGGACTTCAAGGACTACACGCGTCCTCTTGTAGTTGGCAGCTGCGGCACCTATCGGCTGAAAACTCGCCCGACCCTGCCGACTTTCTGGCAGAAATGACGGCGTGACTACCAGATTCTGTATGTGGCCTCCGGAAAAGCTCACTTCTGGTTCAACGGCAAGGAGGAAATTGTCACATCCGGTCATATGGTTCTTTACCAGCCGAAAGAGATTCAGAAATACATTTATTATGTAGAAGACCATCCAGAAGTATTCTGGATTCATTTCACTGGCTATGACGTGAAGAACATTCTGACTTATCACGGCATCCCACTGGATCAGCACGTCTTTTACAGCGGAACACTGCCGGAGTATAAGATGCTGTTCCGAAAAATCATCCGGGAACTGCAGCAGTGCAAGTATGGCTATGAGGACTATATTGCCTCGATGTTCAACACAATCCTGCTCCTTGTCAGCCGACAGCAGCAGGAAGGTGAAAATGTGGAGATCAACATTCCGGAGGAAATCGAAGCCGCTGTTGCCTACTTCAACGAGAACTACAACACCAAAATCAGTGTGGAGGACTATGCGGAGTCGCTGCACATCAGCACAAACTGGTTCATCCGCAACTTTAAGCAGTATATGAAAATAAGCCCTGCGCAGTACATCCTGTCACTTCGGATGGTCAATGCGCAGAGCTTGTCAGAGAATACAGATTATAAAATCGGTGAGATTTCGGAGATCGTGGGTTACGACAACCAGCTTTACTTCAGTCGGGTATTCCGGAAAGAATATGGGGTCAGTCCGGTGCAGTATAGGAAAAAGATGGTCAAAAATGACGATGTCCTCACAAAATAAGTCGGTGGGTTTGGGGTTGAGCTTCTTTCGACAATCCTCCAGAGTAATCGTACTCACCTAAATGCTGGGCATGCGTGCCTTGCCGCGCAAACATTTCCAATCCACCATGCTCTAAATCAATAGATAGAAAATACTGCCCATTTTCATGAACATATACTATGTACTGCGTGTTTTTTCTGGACAAAGATGAATTTTGCTTATATTGATTTCTACTTGCGGTTTCTCGTCCATATTCTATGCCAATTGCCCTTCTCTGAGATAGTTCCAATCCACGTGTTTGATAAAGGAAGCAATCGTTTAATTGATGGCAAGCTGATTTTTGCGGAAACAAATCGTTTCCATCTCTACATGATTTCAAAAAAGGCCCAATAATCTGATGACAGTCGCTCACCGGATTGCTGATGGATGGGATTATTTTAGTAGTATTATCAAAAGAAACACGAACCGTAGGTGTTAAACGTTCATTGACCTTTGAAAGTAAAAGTAAAAAAGGTGAACCACTAGAAGTTTGTATAAGAAGATAATACAAGTATTTTTTGAATGCATTAGTTGTGATAGAATTTGATTCAAATTGCATGGAGCAATCAGAAATCGCCGATTCACCTAAATCAATCATTTGACCTTCTTTTAGAAACCTGAGCAATTTCTTCTTAATATTGACATACTTATTTTTGATTATTAGTGAGCGTGTGATAGGTGGGTCATGATATTCCTTTCTATCCTCTTGTTCCTCAAGGTAATAAGAGTAAGGTGCGCCATTATAGCTGTCAATTGCGCCATCTACAAAATCGCTAATAAAATCGATCGTTTCGGCCAAATAGTGAAAATGCTCCATTTGCTCATTGCAATTTAAGTTTTCTGAAATTTCAAAAAGCCCTGGATCAAGAATCAGCTTATTCATTACAATTTTCCTTCTTGCCTAAATCTCATTTTGGAATATCCAATTTTCAAAATTTGATCCGTTTCAGAAGCATACTGATCAAAGAAGCCAACAGGAGCGTTGTCTATACCGAGAGTTTCATCGATGTCTATTTTAGTTAATATGGAACAATTATCCAAATCTTTTTCAATGAAATAGATTTGGATAATATCTTTTAGTTTGGAATCTTCAAGTGCGCGACGAACCAAACGATTAATCACATGATCACTGTGAGTTTCAACAATTAGATTTTTTCCCTGCTTTGCAAGACTTATCAAAAAGTCTGTCATTTCCATTTGCATTTTAGGATGTAGGTGAATCTCAGGTTGTTCGAGTATCAGTGTATCACCTGTATGAATAGCTAGTCCCTCAACAAGAATAGGAAGTACCTGACTGATTCCAAAACCAACATCAACGATATTTTGGTCGCCAATGTTAATTTGCGTGATTTTCACTCCAGGAATATCGCTATTGCCTATGGATAAATCTTCTATTCCTAAAAAAGATGCCCATTCTTTTACAGCATCACCCAAAGTGGTTGATTGTTCACTTTGGCAATTTGGTAAAAGAGCACTGACAGACCGATTATAAAACTGCCCAAGATAATTTGCTGTATTTTCGCCTTTCACACCAATATCCGAGCAAATGTCCTGGAGGAAATACTGTCTCTGTGGAGTTTCTCGCAAAGGTCCGATATACTTTGTTTTATCAAGTTCGGATGATAAAACGCGAAAAAGCGTATAAAGAACAGGAAGAGCGGAAGTATCGATTTTAGAAAGCTTATCTTTATATAGGCTAACAAGTTGCATACCTCTAAAGTAACAAGTACACTCATCCCAAGTTCGGTTCCAAAACTCAAATGGATATTCCGCCTTGCCTTTTGCATATAGCGGAATCGGAAAATTCGACAAATTTATGGTAAAATGAGACTCGTCTGAACACTGTGTCAAATGAATTTCTGAGGTATAGGTTTTATTTGTATAATTGGTAGCACTTTCACTGAAATTCAATGTGAATTTGACAGAAGTTTCTTTGACTTCCCCGATTTGAGGAAATGCAAGATTTTTTTTGAAATTAAAATTAGAATCAATTTGAAAAGAACTAAAATGTATTGATCGAGAGGCCATTCCTAAACTTTTACAAATATCTCGAAACGAGCTATTATATGGCGTAATGTTATAAGATGCAGAAATTGACATTTCATCTGAATTTTCATCTTTAGACTTTCTGCGGAGGTCATCGTAAAGACCGTTATTAGTATATGGACCATTAATTAAGAGACAGTTGTTCCCACTGGCCTCAAATGACTGCTTCATAAGAAGGATACTTTTAATTATTGAGGTTTTTCCCGAACTGTTTCCACCACAAAAAATTGTAATCGGTTTTGTCTCTATTTCAGTGTTTTTGTAAGATTTATAGTTGACGAGATGAAGCTTGGTTAACATAAGACTACGCTCCTTTGTATCAAAAAACAAATTATGGTATAAAAATTTTTGAAATGTCAACTGAGAATATGAAGGGGAATAACTGATAATTTCAGTATAGCACAACTAAAACAGCCTGCCTAGTCCATAAATAGTAACCTTCGTTCAAACTACTGCGGCAAGCAGGGCTTTTGTCTATACAAACGCCATTTTTGCTTCGAAAAATGCTTGTTGGGCTGTGCCCAATCCCCTTTATTCTGCACCGTTCCGATGCAGGCTACGCGTTTTTTCAAAACGCTTCTATTTATATTAGGTAGAGTTTCAAGACAGTTGCGCTCTGCAATTTTGATGGAGACATCTCAAGCCAAACGAACAGCCAGCAACGGCCTCAACGGTAAGTGAGGTCATGA
>QWCV01001872.1_pt1 | contig 25426 bp, 19 predicted proteins | sample 1972621 | NCBI WGS metagenome assembly QWCV01 (sample SAMN09866699, study PRJNA288562) | Human gut metagenome isolate pre2_stool, whole genome shotgun sequencing... | isolation source: gut | host: Homo sapiens | place: USA: California | reverse complement strand
TTCACCGGGACAAATTCGTGCCCAGAGGAGGGGAAGAGGGGCTCCGCAATGGCGCTGGGCATCATTGTGGTTGGAGGCAAATTCGCGTCCGGGAACAATAGGGCGGGGCCGGTCGCAGGAGTAGAGCGTGATGTTGTCATGATTGCGCCCGGCTCTCCCACACGGAAGGCCGGGCGCAATCATGCCGTTTGGTTGCAGCCCCCGCACATCACCCACATAACCGTGTACAGTGGCGTGTAGTCGAAGCAACGAAGGAGCATCGCACATCATGACCAACGGACACATCAACCCCGCCAACGTGCCGGACATCGCCTTGAAAGACGGCCATTCCATTCCGCAAGTCGGCCTCGGCGTGCTACGCATCGACGACGAGGGCGTGGTCCCCGTCGTCGAATCCGCGTTGGGAGCCGGCTACCGCCATATCGACGGTGCGGCCGGCTACAATAACGAGGCCGGCGTGGGCCGCGCGCTCGCCGCCTCCGGCTACAACACCGGTGCCAAGCGTGAGACCCTGTGGGTCACCACCAAGCTGCGCGACTCCGAGCAGGGCTACGACTCCGCGCTCAAGGCATTCGACAACTCCCTGAAACTCCTCCAGCTCGATTACGTGGACATGTACATGATCCATTGGCCCACGCCGTTCGACTGGCGCAGCACCGACACCTGGAAGGCGTTCGTCAAGCTGCGCGACGAAGGCATGGCCCGCACGCTCGGCGTATGCAACTTCATGCCCGCCGATCTGAAGCGTCTGCACGAGGAGACCGGCGCATGGCCGGCCGTCAATCAGATTGAGCTGCACCCCACGTGGCAGCAGCGCGAAGTGGTGGCGTTCTGCAAGGAGCACGGCATCGCCGTGGAGGCCTACTCGCCGATGGCGCGTGGCGCCGACCTCAACGCCGGCGACGGCACCATCGAGAAGATCGCCGCCGCCCATGAGGTCAGCCCGGCCCAGGTGATTCTGCGTTGGCACATCGAAAACGGCACGATCATCATCCCCAAGTCCGTGCATGCTGACCGCCAGAAGGAGAATCTCAACCTGTTCGGCTTCGCCCTGACCGCCGATGAACACGCTGCCATCGACGCCCTCGACGGCCCCACCCGCGCCGGCCACGACCCTCTCACCTTCACCTATGCGTGATTGATGGCACGTCGTAACGCCCACTTCCGCCGTCGTTTCAACGCCTCTGGACCGCTGGAGCGCGTGCTGATTCTCATCGTTCTCGCCGTAGCAATCGGCGTGACCATCGGCCTGTTACTGCCGCAGGTCAGCTCCGACGCGGCCAAAATCACCGGTGGCTACACTGCCACCGGTTCAGCCGCCGACACTTTGAACGCGCTCGCCGTAGACGACAACCAAAGCTCCTCCGGCTACGACCGCGATTCCTTCGGTTTCCGCACCACCGACGCCGACGGCAATGGCTGCGACGTACGTGACGACGTGCTCGCCCGCGATCTCACGGACATCACCTACAAATACGCCGGTTCCTGTGTGGTCGAGTCCGGCACGCTGGCCGATCCGTACACCGCTCAGACCATCCATTTTGTACGTGGCCGCGCCACCAGCGCCAAAGTGCAGATCGACCTACCGTTGCGACTACGTGGCCCGCCAGATTGGCGTCAAAGACAAGTACCAGCTCACCGTCACCTCCCAAGAAAAGGACGCCATGCTCGCCGTCCTCCACACCTGCCCGGGCCAGGCCGTGCCCGCAGACCAGTAAGAGGAAGGGTATCTCGCTTGAGAGAGGTACATTAGGCCATTCGCAGAGTGCTATCTGCTTTCAAAGCAGATAGCACTGTCAGCTGCACTTTCATGAGCGAGCTTTCTACCGTCTGGCACATTTCATGAGCGAGTTTTCTAGTAATTTCCTCATTTCATGAGCGAGTTTTCGGCGGTTTGTCACATTTCATGAGCGAGATGGCGGGGAATGCCAGCTGCCAGTCCGCCAGTCATCCATCAATCGTCCGCAGATTGTCCGTCTGTTGACGCGGGAAACATGCCCGCGCTATAACTGAGCCCGGTATGAAGGGAGAAGGGAATAGGAACAGACGATATGGCAGTAACACACACCGCAGCAGATGCCACTGCAGCAACCACTATGACGAACGCCGTGGCAGACATCGAACAGGAAACACCGGAAATCGAGAAGGAACGCCAGCTTGCCGGAGTCGGAGCCGGAGCTGGAACCGTGGCAAACGGCAAGAAAAAGCCGCATGACCATGCGCTGGCCAGCATCCTCGGCCCCGCGTTCGTGGCGGCCGTGGCCTACGTCGATCCTGGCAACGTGGCAGCCAACATCACCTCCGGCGCGCGATATGGCTACCTGTTGGTGTGGGTGCTGGTGCTCGCCAACGCCATGAGCGTGCTCATCCAGTATCAGTCCGCAAAACTCGGCATCGTGACCAACAAATCCCTGCCGGAACTGCTGGGCGAGCGTATGAGCGATGCCGGCCGGTTCATGTTCTTTATGCAGGCCGAGGTCATCGCCATCGCCACCGATCTGGCCGAGGTGATCGGCGGCGCCATCGCCCTGAACCTGCTGTTCGGATTGCCACTGTTCATCGGCGGTTTGGTGATCGGCGCAATCTCCACGGTGATGCTGTGGTTCCAAGGTGGCAAGACGCAAACCACGTTCGAGCGCATCATCATCGTGATGCTGCTGATTATCACATTCGGCTTCATCGCAGGCCTGTTCGTGGACCCGCCGAGTCCCGGCGAAGTGGTCAAGGGCATGATTCCACGCTTCCAAGGCACCGACTCGGTGCTGATGGCCGCCTCGATTCTGGGCGCCACCGTGATGCCGCACGCCATCTACCTGCACTCCACGCTGGTCAACGACCATTACGCAGGCGGCGAAAAGCCGTCGATCAAAACGCAGCTGAAAGGCTCGAAAATCGATGTGGTCTGGGCGCTGTTGCTGGCCGGCACCGTGAATCTGGCGATGCTGGTGCTCGCCGCCAACTCGCTGCACGGCATGTCTGGCACGGATTCCATCGACGGCGCACAGCGGGCGATTACGCAGGTGCTCGGCCCGGTGATCGGCACGATCTTCTCCATCGGCCTGCTGGCTTCGTCGCTGAGCTCCACATCGGTCGGCACGTATGCCGGCTCGGAAATCATGCATGGTCTGCTGCACGTTAACGCCCCGATGTGGGCCTGCCGCGTGGTCACGTTGGTGCCGGCACTGATTGTGCTGTGGTTCGCCAAGGACCCGACTCAGGCGCTGGTCATCGGCCAGGTGGTGCTTTCCATCGGCATCCCGTTCGCCGTGATTCCGCTGATGCGATACACGCATAACAAGGAACTCATGGGCAAGTGGGCTGATGGAACCGTCAAGCACGTGATTTTTATGATTGTGGTGGCACTGATTGTGGCGCTCAACGTGCTGCTGATTGTCCTGACGCTGATGGGCAGGGCGTAATAGACTCCAGCTGAAATCCTGCGATAGCACAACATAATAAGAAGCCCCGGTGCTGGAACCGGGGTTTCTCATTATGTTGAGAATGGTTGAATCTGCCGTCAGTTCGCAGCCATACGCCGCGCACGCCGTTCGCGCAGCGCGCGCAAGGAAATAATGTCTCGCGTACGACCGGCACCGTCGCCCTTGACGCCGAAGAACACCATCAACACCATTGCCAGACAGATTATTGCGGAGATTCGCAGCGCCCATTGAATGCCGAAAATCGAAGCGGCGACGGCGGAGGCGCCGCCCTGCTTATGCAAAGCGGCAAACGTTTCCATCAGAATCACCAACACGGGTGCGCCCACAGCGCCCGCAATCTGACGCGCGGTATTCGTCACCGATGATCCGGCGGACACTTCGCTCGGCCCGTTCAGGCAATTCAGGGACCACGTGGTAATCGGCATCAGCAGGAAACCCATGCCGATCTGACGGATGAACTGGCAGATCGATACCCACCAGATCCACGTATCCATCGCCACCAGCGACATGCCCAAGGTGCCAAGGGTCAACACAATCGAACCGAACAAAGCCACCGGGCGCGCGCCGAACCGATCCATCGCGCGGCCGCCGAAGAACTGGGAGACGCACTGGCCGATGGCGCCCGGCAGCATGATCAGACCGCTCATCGTGGCCGAATAGCCGCGGTCAGTCTGGATGTAGAGCGGCATGATGACCAAAATCGAACTGAAGGCGAAAAATGCCAGCGACGCGGTAATGGTGCCGACGGTGAACGAACGGTTCTTCAGCACTTCCAAGTCCAGCAGCGGCGGCTGGGGGAGTGCCGACTCGTCCTTGGCTACGGCCTCGCGATACCGCTTGCCAGCGCGCAGGTTGCGCATCACAAACCACACGATGCCGACCAGTCCCACAACCATCGGCCCCCACGTGACCGGTGCCGCGAATCCATAGGTCTCCGAATTGGTGAAGCCGAACATAAGCCCGCCAAAGCCGATCACCGACAGGCATGCCGAGAAGAAGTCCGCGCGGGCCGAAGGGTCGTGTGAACCGAAATTATGCAGTCCGAACATGGCCGCCAGCAGCGAGACCACGCCAATGATGGTCATGGTCAGGAAGATCGAGCGCCAGCCATTGGCATCGGTCTGCCAGCCGCCCAAGGTGGGGCCGATGGCTGGCGCCACGCTCATGGCCATGCCCACCGTGCCCATGGCAAACCCGCGGCGAGACAGCGGGTAAATGGAGAACACGGTGATTTGCAGCACCGGCCACATCACGCCTGTGCCGCCAGCTTCGAGCACGCGCCCGACCAGCACCCATACGAAGTTTGGCCCCAACCATGCCAGCACGGAGCCGAGTGTGAACACCGCCATCGAGCAGATGACGATCTGGCGGGTGGAGAAGCGTCGGGTCAGAAACGCGGTCAGCGGCACCATCACGCCCATGACCAGCTGGAACACGGAGGTGAGCCACTGCCCGGTGGTCACGGAGATGTGGAATTCCGAGACGATGATCGGCAGCGCGGAACTCAGCTGCAACTGCGTGAAGTTGCCCACGAAGGTAATAAAGGTCAATATCGCGATGGAGATGAACGCCGCCCGGCTGAGTTTGCCGTCTACATATGATTCCTCGCGGCTCAGCACCCGCTGCAGTTCGCCGCGATGATTCTTGATTCCCTGAGCTCCGTTCATTCCACTCACGTGCATACTCCACTCTCGCTGATCGACCGCAACAACGCATCAGGCGGTCTCTCAAAGCAACCCCAACACGCTACACCCAGGGGTAGTCCGTGGGGTAGTCCGTCGAGATGCAATGCCGAGATGACTGGCCGCCCGGTTGCAGAGCAAATCAGTCCCGTTATTCGAGGCGTCAAAATGAACGTAGTTACTATCCGATCACGTTCGCTATGTGGTTTTCTGCCCCCTAGCGGTTAGGGGCGTGATGTCTGTACTATGTTGAAGGGGTAACCCCTGTATATACCCGTACACGGGGGAATCCAGAGAAGTGAGAGCCGCGAGACCTGCAGTGTACGGTCGAAAAGGAAGGACTGGTGTCTGAGGTGTCGTATCTGAGCAGTAACGGTCAGCCGTCTACACGCAGCAGACAGGCCAATAGCGGTGACCGAACCACCGCTCAGCTCAGAGATATCCGCCAAAAGCAGCTCAGCCACGTGCTGTACTGGCGATTCTTCGTCAATCTCGCCCTCATGCTTATCGACGCCGCCATGTACATCATCGCCGGAGCTACGGTGCTCAATCTGCGCCATGAGGCAACGCCGCTCTATTCGAGCAGATTCAATTTCACGATTGACTCCACCGTTTACCTTATTATTGTGGCCTGCTTCTGGGTGGGGTCGCTCCATGTTGCCGGCATTTATCACCGCCATGTTATGGGTGACGGTTACCAGCTCAACGTGCTGCTGGTCAAAGGCATGGTCGTGTGCTGGGTGGTGCAGTGCGCGTTCAACTACTTCTTTAATCTGGGTCTGACCCTCACGTCGCTCTGCTTGGTGGTGATTGCCGGATGGTTGCTCACCATGGTGGAACGCATTGCCAGCCGTGCATTCATTACGCGTAGTCGTCGCAAGGGCGCCTACGCTTATGGCACGGTGATTATCGGTTCCCCGCACGGCATTGGTCGCACGCTACAATTCCTCGGTCAGCGTCGGCAACTCAACTACCGCCCGGTGGCAGTATGCCCGATTCATCTCAATCCCGATACCGGATTGATTGAACAAAGCACCGACCATGAGACACTCCGTGAGGAGATGCAAAAGAACAAGGGCTGCCAGCTGCCCGTACTCGAGTACAGCGATCATAATCTTGCTGAACAGATTATTGACATGAACGCGCAGACCGTTATGGTGGCTGACGAGCTGCGACGCTATTCGGATAATTACGATATCTTCTCCGTGCGCATGGAATCGTTCGGTCTGGAGATTGCCATGCTGGCTTCCGCCGCTGACACTTCTAACCATGAGATTCAGGTTCGATCTATCCAAGGCACCACGATTATCACGCAACGTCTTGCGCAGTACACGCCAGCCCGCCGTTTGACCAAACGCTTGTTTGATTTGGTGATTTCTTCGCTAGCGATCATCTGTTCGCTGATTATCACCATCCCGGTGGCGATCGCCATCAAAGTCACGGACGGCGGACCGGTGTTCTACAAGCAGACCCGTATGGGCCTGCGCGGCAAGCCGTTCCAGATGTACAAGTTCCGCTCGATGGTGGTGAACGCCGACGCGCTCAAGAAGGAGCTCGCAAAAGAAACCGGTCAGACCGATCGTTTCATCTTCAAGATGAAGAACGACCCACGCATCACCAAAGTGGGGCACTTCATTCGCCGCTTCTCCATCGACGAGCTGCCCCAGTTCCTCAACGTATGGATGGGGGATATGTCCGTAGTGGGGCCGCGCCCGCCGCTGCCTGAGGAATATGCCCGTTACAACCGTCTGTACGCCACCCGCATGCTGGTCAAGCCCGGCATCACCGGTCCGTGGCAAGTGTCCGGCCGCTCCGATCTGTCCGCCGAAGAGAGTGAGGCTCTTGATGTGGCTTACGTGCAGAACTGGTCGATTATGGGAGACATCGTGCTGCTGTTCCGCACGGTGGGTGCAGTGCTGAGCCATAAGGGAGCGTACTGATTCCTTCCCGTTTCGCTGTCACAGTTTTGCCGCGCCCTTGCCGCACCGCCCTTGAACGTGATTACAGAAAGATAAGTCGATATATCTATGACTGATTCGAACATACCAGAAATACCTCAGCCGCCGGCACCCTCCGAGCGGTCGAAAAACGCGGATGATCGCCAAGTGATACAGCCGTATGTTGACCCCGAGGTACTTGCTGAAGACGCTCGAGCGGCAGAACGGCGTAAGCACCGCCGGCGTATGAGCCATGAACATATCAGGCGGATCAAGCGCAAAAAGCGCATTCGGATGGTGCTGATTGTAATCGGCGCACTGCTGTTGATTATTGCAGCGCTCGCGGCGTGGCTCGGCCTTTCCGCGCTCAAAGCGAAAAATGAAGTGGAAGCAGCGATTCAGGCCGCAAGCCGCATCCAATCACAAGTTCAAGCCGGCGACACCGACAAAGCGCAAGCCAGCATTGAAGCATTCTCCCAGCATATCGACGCTACGTATGCGCAGACCAAGCAGCCGGTATGGAAACTGGCCACATTGGTGCCCTATTACGGTTCTGACGTGAAGGCCGCGCGAGACATGGTGCACATTTTGGAAGACGTGTCGAACAACGCATTGCCGAAGCTTGCCAAGGCGGCACAGGCCTTGGATTTCAACAGCATCGGTATCAAAGACGGCACGATTCAGCTGGGGGATATGGCCAGCGTGGCTCAGGATCTTGCCGCCGCCAATGGAGTAGTGGCGGATGCCAGCGTAGACATGGGCAAGATTGGCGATACGCATATTCCGCAGATTACCGAGGCGGTGCAGCAGGGGCGTAGCAAGTTCAAGGAGCTTGCCAGCCTGACGGATGCGGCCAGTCGGCTGGCGGATGTGCTGCCCAAGATGTTTGACCTGGATGCCAGCGATGGAGGTGCTAGCGGCAGAGGCCCGCGAACCTACCTGGTGCTGGCACAGAACAATGCTGAGCTGCGTGCCACGGGAGGCATTCCAACTGCGTGGGCCACGCTCACCGTCGATACAGGCAAAATCAGCATGAGCACGTTCGGCGATCCGCCTCGGAATGGTCTGTTCAGCCAGGATGAAGCCGCGAGCGTACTGACGGCGGAAGAACGCAATCTCTTCTCCACCAAGATGGCCACGGACTACCCGGACATCAATTTCACTCCCGATTTTCCCCGCGTCGCTGATATCGCGAGTCAGATCTGGCACCGAGCCGGTCATGACGATGTGGATGGCGTCATCAGCGTGGACCCGGTGTTCCTGCAGCGGTTATTGAAGGTTGCCGGCCCCGTGACGCTCTCCGACGGCACGGTGATGAGCGGCGACAATGCCGAGCAGCGAATTCTGAACCAGATTTATATTGATACCGATACGCAGGCGGAGCAAACCGACTTCTTTACGATGGCGGCCAGTGAGGTCTTCGCTCATGTGCTCAAGAATGTGGGCGGCAAGAATCAGCAGCTGGTGCAGACGTTCCAGGAGTCCGTATCCGACGGCCATCTGTATGTATGGAGTGTTCATGAGGATGAGCAGCGGCGTATCTCGGGTACGACCATCGCCGGCGAATTGCAGTCGAAACCGGCTCATTCGGTTACGGGCGTGTACTTCAACGATGCCACTATGGGCAAGATGGACTGGTACCTGAAGCGTGAAGTGACCAGTACGTATGACAAAACCTATCCCAGTGGCGCCAAGCAGTACGCCATTCACATCAAATTGACGAATACGGCCGATGCCGCCAAGGTGAATGCCGCTCCGGATCTGTTGCGCGGCTATGACCATAACGGCAACCCCCGTACAGGGGAGATCGAAACGGTGCTGTATGTCTACGCCCCCGATGAAGGGCGCATTGTGGATTGGACCCAGGATTTCGATCAGTTCGCTGTGCATGATGGACTGACGGTGGGTGTGAAAACCGTGACATTGCGGCCGGGGGAAAGTTTCGAGACCACGGTGCATGTGCTGGCCAGTCCTGCGGCCAATGAAAATGAAATGATTTTGAGACAGACCCCCTTGGTTGATTAAAGGGGCAACCCCTATACATTAAGGTGGAACCGTGAATAAGGAAGAACGGAGCATAGCTGTGGATGAAGCTGAACAGGTGCAGGATGGTAATGGAGTCACCATTCTCGATTTATTCAATGCGGTAAGAAAGCATGTGATTACCGCAGTGGTCACACTGGTTATTGTGATGGTGGCAATCTGCGCGTACACCTTTACCCGCACTCCGCAATACACCGCGACTTCCGAACTCTTGGCCACTTATCGCAGTTCAGCGGCTGCGTCGGGCGCATCCAGCAATGCAGGCGAGCTGAGCTCTGGCGCCAATTACATCAATAGCCAGATTCAAACGTATCCGCAATTGGTAAAAACCGAGTCTGTATTGCAGCCGGTTATTGACGATCTGGGTCTTGACACCACGGTAAAGGAATTGGCTGCGAGCGTTACCGCTTCCAACCCGGATGGCACCATGCTGGTGGATATTTCGGTTAATAATCCAGACCCGAAGCAGGCGTCCAGCATTGCCAATTCGGTTGCCGAAAACCTGAGAAAACAGGTTACTTCCACGATTTACAGCGATGAGGGCGATAAGATCATCTCTCCCGTCAACCTGACTGTGGTGCAGCAGGCGTACGCTCCGGCTTCCCCCAGCTCACCCAACGTCAAGCTCAATCTGGCGGCAGGTCTTGCGGTCGGTGTCATTCTCGGCATCGTGGTTGCCTTTATCAAGGATTTGCTGGACACCCGTGTTCGCCGCGATTCGGATGTTACTACTGTTATCGATGCTCCCGTACTGGGGTCGCTGAGCCGCAATGAGGCTTATGTCGGTACGTCGCCGGTGATTATCTCCCGCCCGGCCTCCCGCGAGGCAGAAGAGATTCGACGTCTGCGCACCAATGTGATGTTCGTGCTGCCCGATGAGCCGTTATCCAATGTAATTGTGGTGACTTCCGCCGGCCCGTCCGAAGGCAAGACCACGCTGAGCGTCAATCTGGCGACCGCATTTGCTGAGAACGATAGCAAGGTGCTGTTGATCGACGCCGATGTGCGCAACCCCTCGGTGAGCAAGGCTCTCGGCATTGAGGGTGCAGTGGGCTTGACCCATCTGATTACCAACCGTGTATCGTCGCATGATGCGATTCAACGCTACTGGAAGCCGAACTTCCACGTGCTCCCTGCTGGAAAACAAACCATGAACCCCAGCATTTTGCTGAATTCCCGCGCTATGAGGGCCCTAATTGAGCAAGTCGCCGAGGCATATGACTATGTGATTATCGACACCGCCCCTATGCAGGTGGCCAATGATGCTGCTGTGTTCGCTAAGGAAGGGCCAGAACTGCTGCTGGTGGCCGGCTTGGGAGTGACGGAAAAGAAACTGTTCCGGCAGACCGGGCGCGAACTGAGCACACTGAGCATCGATCCCGTGGGCTTGGCCATGAATTACGGCGAGACGGAGAAGCCCCAGAAGGGTGGCTATTACTACTACGGCGACGAGTCCGACGACAACGGCAGGAAGCGCCAAATCCAGCACAAAAAGAGCGAGAAAATGAAGAAGGACTGAGGCCATGAGGATCGCGTTCATCGGCCACAAACGCATTCCGTCTCGCGAAGGTGGCATCGAGATTGTTGTGGACGAACTGGCTACACGTATGGCTGCACGCGGGGAGCAGGTCGTGGTGTACAACCGCAAAGGCCACAACGTGGCCGGCGAGGAGTTCGACAACCAGTCGAGCACCAGCGACAAGCCGTATATGTACCGGGGAGTGAAGGTCATTCCCGTCACGACCATCGACGCCAAGGGACTGGCCGCCCTCACGTCCTCGTTCTTCGCCACGTTGAAGGCGATCAAGGCCCGTCCGGATGTGATTCATTACCACGCGGAGGGACCATGTGTGCCGTTGCGTCTGGCGCATTGGGCCGGCATCCGTACGGTCGCCACGATTCACGGTCTGGATTGGCAGCGTGCGAAGTGGGGCAGGTTCGCCTCCATGTATCTGAAGCTTGGTGAACGCACTGCCGCGAAATGTGCGGACGAGGTAATCGTGCTGAGCCGTGGTGTGCAGCAGTATTTCAAAGACACATACGGGCGGGAGACGCGTTTCATTCCCAACGGCATTGCGCCGGTAGAATCCGTTTCTCCTGACGTGATTGCTGACAAGTGGAGTCTGGAGAAGGATTCCTACATTCTGTTCTTGGGACGCATCGTACCGGAAAAGGGCGTGCATTACCTCATCGAAGCGTTCAAGCGATTAGACACTGACAAGAAGCTCGTGATCGCGGGCGGCGCATCGGATTCCGCCGAATACTACGAGTCGATTAAGCAGGCCGCTACCGGAGATCAGCGCATTATTCTGACCGGGTTTATTGAAGGACGTGAACTCGAAGAACTGTATAGCAACGCATACATATATGTATTGCCCAGTGATTTGGAAGGTATGCCAATGAGCCTATTGGAGGCATTGGCTTACGGCTGCTGCTGCCTGACCTCCAATATTGCTGAATGCGCTGATGTGCTGTGTGATGAGTCCGGAATGATGCATGGAGTCACGTTCCGACATGGCGATGTGAACGATTTGGCCGACAAACTCGGTGAGTTGCTCGTAGACGTGGGTAAGGTACGAAAAATCAAGACCGGCGCGGCCGGCTATATCACTGGCCGCTATAGCTGGGACAAGGTTGTTCAAGCGACCCTCAAGCTCTACCGAGGAGCAGATAAATGAGGATTTTACTGGTCAACAAATATTTCTACCGCAAAGGCGGTGCTGAAACATATTTCTTCGCGCTTGCGGAGGGATTGAAAGCACTCGGCCATGAGGTTGCGTTCTTCTCCATGCAGCACCCAAACAATGAGCCGAGTTATTGGAGCAAGTATTTCGTATCCGAAAAGGACTACGTCGGCAAGATTTCCGCGTTCAAAAAAGTGAAGGAAGCGGCGACGCTGGTGTATTCCTTCGAAGCGAAGCGCAAGTTTGAGGCGCTGCTCGAAGAATTCCAGCCAGACATTATTCACATAAATAATGTGCATCGCCAGCTCACTTTGTCGATTCTGGATGCGCCTTATTTGAAGAAGCACCGTGTTCCGGTGGTGTATACAGCGCACGACTATATTCTGCTGTGCCCGACTTACACGATGGTGGACGGTTCCGGCAAGGTTTGCGACGATTGCCTTGACGGTCACTTCTTCCATGCGGTGAAGAAAACTTGTGTGAAAGGATCGAAAGCGAAGAGTGGTCTGGCGTTTCTTGAAGCGGAATTCCTGAAGAACCATCATTCCTACGACAAGATCGACAAAATCATCGCCCCCAGTGAATTCATGAAGCACAAGCTGGATGAGGGTGGATATGCCGGCAGAACCGTGGCCATGCAGAACTTCCTGACCACCAGCCAAATGGACATGGCGCATAAGGTAGCCAACACGAATAAGTTCAATACCGTTGAGCCGTATTTCTTGTTCTTTGGTCGACTTTCCAAAGAAAAAGGCATCCTTACATTGGTGAGGGCGTTCCTGCGGGCTGCAGGCTTGATGAATAGTGGGGTTGCAGGCAGCAAACTCCCAGCCAATTGGACCTTGCATATCGTCGGCGATGGTCCTGAGCGCCAGGCTATCGAAAATCTCATCAAATCAGCCGGCCCTGAAGCTGAACGCCGTATCAAACTCCTTGGCTACAAGACCGGAGAGGATCTTCAGCGCGAGGTTGGCAATGCTCGCTTCAGCGTGCTGTGCTCCGAATGGCGGGAGAACATGCCTTATTCAGGTTTGGAATCCCTGGCAGCGCAGACTCCAATGATCGGTGCGAATATCGGAGGAATTCCCGAGCTTGTGGTGGAAGGGAAAACCGGATTCAGGTTTGAATCCGGGCAGTTAGATGATTTGGCAAACCATCTATTGCAAGCGTCAGCACTCAATGGTGATGAATATGCAGTCATGCAACAGGAATGCGGCGACTACATCAATCGCAGAGCTCAACAAAGCCTTTATATCCGTTCTCTTGGGGAACTATACATGCGCTGTTTGCAGATTCCAACCCAGCAAAGGGATGTCGAGGAGGAGAAATGAAGAACACAATTGATTTGCATAATGCCGCTGTGCTGGTCACTGGCGCTGCGGGATTCATCGGCTCGAATCTTGCAAAGCAACTGCTTGATTCTATTGAAGGGATTCATGTTATCGGTTTCGATAATGTAAATGATTATTACGATGTGCGTCTTAAGGAATATCGCCTTAACCAGCTCTCTCATTATGAAGGGTTCACTTTCATCAAAGCTGATTTGGCAGATAAAGACGCAGTAAATGATGTATTCGAGCAATACCGCCCTACCGTTGTGGTGAATCTTGCCGCTCAAGCTGGTGTGCGATATTCCATCACGCATCCTGATGCTTATATTCAGTCGAATCTGATTGGTTTTTATAACATTCTTGAGGCTTGTCGCCATCATCCGGTGGATCATCTTGTGTATGCATCTAGCTCCTCCGTATATGGGTCCAATAAGAAGGTTCCATATTCCACGGATGACAAGGTAGATAATCCAGTGAGCCTATACGCTGCTACGAAAAAGTCTGATGAGCTGTTGGCACATGCCTACTCAAAGCTGTATGACATTCCTTCTACGGGCCTGCGTTTCTTTACCGTGTATGGACCTGCCGGACGCCCTGATATGGCGTATTTCGGTTTCACCAATAAGCTTCGCGCAGGAGAAACAATCAAGATTTTCAACTATGGCAATTGCCGACGTGACTTTACCTATGTTGATGACATTGTTGAGGGCATTCTGCGCGTGATGCAAGGTGCGCCTTCGAAGCAGACAGGAGAAGATGGTCTGCCGGTTCCGCCTTATGCGGTGTACAACATTGGTAACGGGCATCCGGAAAACCTGCTCGAATTCGTCACTATTCTGCAGGAGGAGCTTCTACGAGCCAAAGTGCTTCCTGCAGATTACGACTTCGAATCTCATAAAGAGCTGGTCCCCATGCAACCAGGCGATGTGCCAGTCACGTATGCGGATACTGCGGCCTTAGAACGCGATTTTGGCTATAAACCTTCAACTCCGCTGCGTGAAGGCTTGCGTCGATTTGCCGAGTGGTACAAGACCTTCTACCTCGATGACTCTGATAAATAGGGCATTCGATTCGCTATTCCAGTCATTCACGTAGTTCATAACACATTTTACAAGAAGGGATGAAAAAAGAGATGAAGGATTTTGATTCATTGAAGATTGCCGTTGCTGGTACCGGTTACGTTGGCTTGAGCTTGGCTACGCTTTTGGCGCAGCATCATCAGGTTACCGCGGTGGATATTGTTCCTGCGAAGGTCGACATGATCAACGCCCGTAAGTCCCCGATCCAGGACGATTACATCGAGAAGTACTTTGCGGAGAAGGAGTTGGACCTCACTGCCACGCTGGATGGTGAAAGCGCATACCGCGACGCCGATTTCGTGATCATCGCGACTCCCACCAACTACGACAGCACGAAGAACTTTTTCGACACCTCTGCGGTGGAGGCCGTCATCAACCTGGTGATGAAGGTGAATCCGACCGCGATCATGGTCATCAAGTCCACCATCCCGGTCGGTTACACCAAGTCGATTCGTGAGAAGACCGGTTCCAGGAACATCATCTTCAGCCCCGAGTTCCTGCGTGAATCCAAGGCTTTGTACGACAATCTGTACCCGAGCCGTATCGTTGTCGGCACCGACCCGGAGGACGAGCATCTCGTGGAGGCCGCGAAGACCTTCGCCAAGCTGCTGCAGCAGGGTGCCATCGAGGAGAACATCCACACGCTGCTCATGGGCTTCACCGAAGCCGAGGCCGTCAAGCTGTTCGCCAACACGTATCTAGCGCTGCGAGTCTCCTACTTCAACGAGCTCGATACCTACGCCGAGTCCAAGGGGTTGAACACCCGCGAAATCATCGATGGTGTGTGCCTCGACCCGCGCATCGGCACCCATTACAACAACCCGAGCTTCGGTTACGGCGGCTACTGCTTGCCCAAGGACACCAAGCAGTTGCTCGCCAACTACCAGGATGTGCCGGAGAACCTCATCCAGGCCATCGTGGAATCCAACGCCACCCGCAAAGACTTCATCGCAGACCGCGTACTCGAGCTTGCTGGTGCCTATGGCCCCAACAGCGAATGGGATGCCAGCAAGGAACATGAGACCGTGGTTGGTGTGTATCGCTTGACCATGAAGTCCAACTCCGACAACTTCCGCCAGAGCTCCATTCAGGGTGTGATGAAGCGCATCAAGGCCAAGGGTGCGACGGTTATCATCTATGAACCCACGCTCGAAAACGGCTCTACCTTCTTTGGCTCCGAAGTGGTCAACGACCTTGATGAGTTCAAGAAGCGCTCGCACTCCATTGTCGCGAACCGTTATGACTCTTGCCTCGATGACGTAAAGGACAAGGTCTACACCCGCGACCTGTTCCGCAGGGACTAAACAGCACATATACCAATATAAGCAAGGACGTATCGATATGGGTGAGAGTATATGTTTCATTATGCCAACTATGGACGGTGGCGGTGCCGAACGAGTGGTCTCTATTCTCTCTGGCGAATTCGCTCGTAGTGGATGTGATGTGACGTTGTTCTTAACTAACAGCACTCATACCGCGTATGCTTTGGACAAGCGCGTCCATGTCGATACATCCTGCGCGGAAAGCAACCCGAATTCCCTTGATCAGATTAAAGCTATTCGGGCGAAGATGAGAGCGATGCCGAATACGGTATTTATTTCCTTCATGGATAGTCAAAATTTGTTCACTCTAATAGCGGGAATTGGTATGCGGAACCGCATAATTATCTCCCAGCGTAATGATCCACACCGTGCTTTTGGAAAGCGTCGGCTGGTTAGGGCTATTCATCCGTGGCTATACGCTCTTGCGGACTGCGTGGTATTCCAAACACAGGATGCACTTGAGTATTACCCCAAATATGCGGCTGGTAAGTACCGTGTGATTCTTAATCCTCTCAATAATAGCATGCTGCCACGCTATGAAGGTGAACGATCCAAGCGAGTGGTTACCGTTTGTCGTTTGAATGAGCAGAAGAATTTGCCGCTCGCCATTGATGCGTTTGCAGAATTCCGCACACGGTTCTGCGACTATACCTTCGAGATTTACGGCGAAGGCGCACTGGAAAATGATCTAAAGCGTTATGCAGTTTCCCGAGGGGTTGGCGATAGCGTTCATTTCTGCGGCTTCCGGAAGGATGTTCATGCCTGCATTTTCGATGCCGCCATGTTTGTCATTTCCTCGGATTTTGAGGGACTCTCGAATTCAATGATTGAAGCTATTGCGTTGGGAATTCCGACGATTGCTACGGACTGCCCAATCGGTGGGGCCCGCATGGTCATTGACAATGGCGTAAATGGATATCTTGTTCCGGTTCGGAACAAGGAGCGCATGGTTACGGCTATGTGCAGTATTGCAGGCGATACTGGTGTGCAGGAACGCTTTAGCAAAGCTGGCGTGCGGTTGCGTGAACGTTTGTCGGTTGACTCTATTTCGAAGCAGTGGCTTTCGGCCATTAAAGAGAAATAAGACATCAAGAATATCAAGGAGAAAATCATGAAGATTTTGGTTACCGGTGCTAATGGATATTTAGGGCGCGGTGTGGTTGATGAGTTGCTTAAGCGTGGAAACGAGGTAATCGCCACAGACTTCGCCTGTGACCATGTGAATTCTGCGGCTCATTGCGTGCCCGGAGACATCTTCTCGATTGAAGATCCCTATACGTACTTCGGCGAGCCCGATGTGGTGTTGCATCTGGCTTGGCGTGATGGTTTTGTACACAATTCGAATGCGCACTTTGAGGATTTGCCTAAGCATGTTGCATTCCTGAAAAAACTGTGCGAATCCGGAATCCAGCAAGTGGCGTGCATGGGATCGATGCATGAAATCGGATTCCATGAAGGCAGCATCAACGCTCACACCCCATGCTGGCCGATGAGCATGTATGGAATCGCCAAGGATGCGCTCCGTAACGCATTGCAGACCATAGCGTTGCAGAACAAAGTAAAGTTCCAGTGGCTTCGTGGATATTACATCGTCAGCGATACGCAATATGGCAGCTCCATTTTCTCAAAAATCGTTGCGGCGGAGATCGAAGGTAAGAAAGAGTTCCCGTTCACCACAGGTCAGAACCAGTATGATTTTCTAGATTATCCCGATTTCTGTCATCAAGTTGCCGCGGCGGTGAATCAGGATGAAGTGTTGGGGATTATCAATATCTGTTCCGGTAAGCCCGAAAAACTTGCTGATAGGGTGGAACGGTTTATTGCCGAGAATGGGTTCTCCATCAAATTGAAATATGGTGCATTCCCTGATCGGCCCTATGACTCCAAAGCCGCGTGGGGCGATGCTTTGAAGATTACCCGAATCCTCGATACGGAACATTGATTTTCCATTTTTTCGCAAAGGATTGAGGATAACAATGGGTACTTTGCTCGAGCAGGATAAGTATCGATACGCCGTTGAGAAAAAACCTAGATTCCAGCGGTTATTTCGTTGTTGCCAAGAGTGCAGGTTCAAGCCTATGCAGTTGGTGTATCGACTGCTGTTTCGCTGGTGCCGTCAGAGGAATTTCATCGAGTTAAGCCATCAAACGGTTATCGGTGGTGGCCTGTATATCGGACATCCTTATTGCATCACCATCAATCCTCAAGCCGTTATTGGGCGGAATGTCAATATCCATCGAGGGGTTGTTATTGGCCAGGAGAATCGTGGAAAGAGAAAAGGTGCTCCAACGCTTGGTGATGACATTTGGATTGGAATCAATGCGTCAATAGTGGGAGGAGTGAAGGTCGGGAACGACGTAATGATTGCTCCTGGGGCCTTTGTGAATCGCGACGTGCCAAGTCACTCGGTAGTTATTGGCAATCCTTGCATTATCAAGCATAAGGATCATGCCACCGAGGGATATATCAATCATAAAAGTCAGTGACGTGGTATTGCAAAAAAGCAGGGAATGAAATGGAAGCTCACAATAGCATTAGACGCTATCTTCATCGCATTGGTGAGGAAATACGATCTACGGCGGAAATAGCGAAATTGACTTCATGGCCGGCTGCAGTGGAAACGCTTATTGCTAAGGCGGATATCCAAATTATGTGCCGTAATGGGTATGCGGAACCGCCGAATGCGCGTCGTCGTCTGATTCGTAAGCATGAAACACTGCTTAAGTATTTCGAGAAACGATATGGAGATTTCGCTTCTGGCTATCGCTATAAGGTAAATCTTCCAGCCGTACCGGAGGAACTCAAAGGTTGCATCTGGTTATGCTGGTGGCAAGGGCTTGACCATGCTCCGCGTATCGTCCAACGCTGTGTAGAATCGATTCGCGAATATGCGGGAGATCGACGTGTGATTGTGATTACCGAGGACAATTATCGTGATTATGTGACCTTCCCTGACTGGATGATGCGCAAATATCATGAAGGCACTATTGCTCGCACACATTTGTCGGACTTGCTGCGTTTATCGTTGCTGGCTCAGTATGGCGGATTGTGGTTGGACGCGACGTTCTATTGCGCTGGCGATATTGAAGACTGTTTTGGCCAGCCATTGTTCTCTATCAAGCGCCCCGAGTATTTGCATGCAAGTGTGGCGCAGGGATATTTTGCAAATTACTCTTTTGGATGTGATGCCGACCATCGTTGGATATTTGCCGTGATACGTGATTTCTTGCTTGAATATTGGCGTACAAATGATTTTATGGTCGACTACTTGTTCTTGGATTATTTAATCGTACTAGTGCAACGACATTGCACTGCGGTTAAGGAGGCGTTTGCAGCAATCACCCCCAATAATCCACAATGCGATGACCTGTTCAAGTGTTTAGGTGATGTCTTTAATGAGCGTCATTGGGAGTCATTAATTGCCGATACATCATTGTTCAAATTGACATGGAAGCAAGAGTTTCCCACCGAAATCAATGGTGTCGAAACTTATTATGGAAGATTGCTCAACGGCAATTTGCGTCGAAATTAGTTTTTTCCAGAGGTGTTGATGATTCGCATAACGAAGACCAAAACACTCCAGTACGCGTGGCTGTACCTTATGTTACTGATTCCGGGCAGCTGTGCGATGTCACGCTATCTGAATACCACATTGGTGTATGGCGTGATTATTGCTATATATGCCCTGCTTGCGTTGTTGAGCGCAAAATATAGGAATGTTTATGTGCTGTCGTTTTGCCTTTTGCTTGCATTGGCAACGATTGTTATCCGATTGAAAACAGGAGGTGTGGGGCCCCTAACTTTTCTTTCCAACGCAGCGATGCTGGTTGTCACCTATATCGCAATGACTATTGATCGGAGAATGTTTCTTACCCGATTCATAAGAATTGTTTGTTTCTTTGGCATCATCAGTGTGCTATTTTGGGCGGCGTTTTGCATTAACCCTTCGCTGGTGAATGCATGGCCTGCAACATCATTCTGGACGCAGAACTTGGGAACGGGTCAATGGGCCACTGTGCTTCATGGAAAAGGGCTTTGGCTTTACTCGTATCTTGAAATACACGCAACCCGTAATTGTGGTTTCTACACTGAACCTGGCGTGTATCAGATTGTACTCAATGCTGCTTTATTCGTTCTGTTATTTTGGAAAAAGAAATTATATTTTGATAACGAGAAGCAATATCGTACGGCGACCGTCATTGTCTTGCTCACACTGATTACTTGCCAGTCGACGACCGGTTATCTTTCTATGATGGTCATCTTGTTGTGCTTCTTCTTTATGCGTGGCAGAGAGCGAGGCATACGTACGCTGAAGCAAAAGATTGCAGTGCTAGTGGTCGCCATTACGGCGGTGCTGATCACTGACTACTGGCTTCGCGGGGAAGAGAGTCTCCTTTATGTTCAAGTGCTGAACAAACTATTTGGTGGAGACATTGGCGGTGGTATTAATTTAGAGGATAGCACGGGACAATATCGTTGGATTACAGTGATGGCTAGTTTGAAGGCTCTTTCCATGGACCCGTTCGGTATCGGTTTTGACGCATTCTATGCGATACGAGACTCATTTGACCCAGCTGCAGTTGCCGCTAGCATTGCGACCTATGCCGCAGTGTATGGAGTGATTTTCTGGCTGGCGATGATGATTATGATTTTCGTATTTGCTTTTATGTTTATCAATTCCACGGTTAGCGAGACGTATTTGTTCTATCCGGGTCTCATGATGTTCCCGATTTATCTCAGCTCCTATTTCACGCATAAGCAGTCCAGTGTCGTTGGACATGCGATTGCTAGACATAATTCTCGTGACATGCTGATGGCTTCCGGGCTGATGAATACTAAAGAGGTGATATAAATGGAACAGACTTTGATACTTGTTCCCAGCAACAGTTTCTATTATTTCAACAGTTTAAAACTGCCTAATGTGGTGGTTTTTCCTGTGTTCCGCGAAGTTCATGGCGCGTCCGAAATGGTTTGGAAAACAATGAGGAAGCTGAGGCTTGCTGCCAGCTCGATGTTCTATACTGATTGGTACAAGGATTTGCAGTCGTTTTCCAAGATTATTGTTTTTGATAGTACGGCATGGCTGGATCCGGCGTTATTGCGCAACATTAATAGACATAAAAATCCTGACGCGAAATGTTATCTATATTCCTGGAATATTGTTCGCGACAAGCAGGTTGTCCTTGGCCATCTTGCGGCGTGCAGGAAGTATGGTTTCTCATATTATTCGTATGACGAAAATGACTGCAAGCAATATGGATTCCGCTTCAACACCATCATGTATGACGAGAACTTGCGTCTCCCGGAACGTGCTCTGACGTCAGATATGCTGTTTCTTGGTTTTCTCAAGGATCGCAAGGCAAAAATGCTTGCTTTGCATCAAATTATCTCCGATGCTGGCATGAAACCGGAATTCGTAATTGTTGAAAACGGTAATCAGCATGAAGATCTGCCATTCACCATTCGTCACTCATATGTTAATTATGCGGATTATCTCGATATGGTTTCGCAAAGCAAGGCGATTTTGGATATCACGCAGCAAGGTCAGAACGGATTCTCTATGCGCGTGATGGAATCCATTTTCCTCAACAAGAAACTCGTTTCGACTAACATGGCTCTATTGTCAGCGAATTTTTATGATCCCAATAATATTCTGGTCATTGATTTGCAGAACCCTGATGAAGAAGCGCTTACCGTGTTCCTGCGTTCCGAGTTTCACCCATATTCTCAAGAGACAAGACACTACTATTCCGTCGGCTCATGGATCAATCGTTTTCAACAATGATGGTGCAGACGAATAATGGCAAAACACATTAAAAAACATTTTTGGAATAAGCGGCCATCCGAGGGTATGAAATCGGCGGTAGCATACACATTCGCATCGCTGTTTTCTAAAGGTTTGGCCTTTGTTACTGTGCCAATTTTTACCCGAATCATGTCAACTTCTGAGATGGGCACAGTCAATCTGTACAATTCTTGGCAGTCGATACTGACGGTCGTGGCGACGCTCTCGTTGACTTACGGCGGATATATGGTCGCGTTGAAGGAATATGAGCATGAGCGCGATAGGTACGAATCTTCAGTGCTGACGCTCACGACGTTCACATCAATCGTATTCTTTGCCATATATTCCGTTGCTCCCAATTGTTGGAGTCGCATACTTGGCCTAGACAAATCGCTGTTGCTGCTGATGCTAGTTGGTTTCCTATTGCTGCCGGCTACGGAGTTCTGGCTGGCAAGACAGCGTTACGAGTATAAGTACAAGGCAGCAACACTGGTGACGATTGGCTCCGCCATTGTGGCATCAGCACTTTCCATTGTCGCTGTATTGTATATGCGAGGAAGCGGAAAAGCGGCCGAAGGACGATTGTTCGCGAATTATGCCGTGCTATATGCTGTTGCTCTTGTGCTATGGGTATACATCATGGTGCGAGGGCGCAAGTTCATTTCCATGCGGTATTGGAAATTCTCGCTTGCTCTGAGTGTGCCTCTTATTGCGAATCAGTTCGCCACGCAGATTCTGAATAATTCCGGTCGCGTGATGATTGGTTGGTTCGTTGATAATTCCGCTGTGGGCATTTATGGCACACTTTCCTCGGTGAGTACCGTTTCCGCAATCGTATGGTCGGCAATTAATTCTTCGTTTATCCCATTCCTCTATCGGAATATTGATGATTCCGAAGGCAAGAAAAGAGTTCGGAGCCTCGCTTCGATTCTGCTACTCACCTATGCTGCAGTATGCGTATTGATGACTTTCCTAGCTCCTGAGGTGGTCAAGATAATCGCAACTGATGAATATATGGCAGCGATCTACATCACGCCGCCAATTTCTGCAGCCATTTTCCAGAACGCTATTTCCAATATGTATGCAAACGTGTTGTTGTATCACAAAAAAACTTCATACATAATGATTGCCTCTATTTGTGGCGCAGTACTGAATATTGTACTGAATGCAGTACTGATTCCTCTATTTGGATATCAGGCAGCGGCCTATTCGATGTTGATTGCATTCGTATTCTTGTCGTATGTGCAAATGCGTGTGTCCAAAAAACTGCACTTCACTATCACAGGAACCAAGGAAACCGTATATGATGACAAAGCCATTATCGGTATACAATGGCTGGTAATTGTGCTTTCCGCCATTGCGATTCCTCTGTATCACTTCACGATTATTCGTTATATAGCAGCATTTGTCCTGATGATTGCCTCCTTGTTCCTCTACAAAAAGAGCAAAAGATCTGTCTGATATAGAAAGGAACCGCATTGTTTGAGAAATTAATGAATCATTTCCGTAATGCTGAGAAAAATGCTGCTTATTACCGAAAGCTGGGTTTAAAGCTGGGGGGGGGCTTCGAGATTCTCAATGGCTGGGATTTTGGAAGTGAACCGTGGTTGATTGAAATCGGCGATAATGTCAGGATTACATCTGGTGTTAGATTTGTGACTCATGACGGTGGCGTGTGGGTATTGCGTCATAAGTATCCTGAGCTATCCGATATCGATCTCTTTGGGAAAATTCGAATTGGCAATAACGTGCATATTGGTTTTAATGCCATTATTATGCCGGGGGTAACAATCGGAGATAATTGCATTATCGGATGCGGCACTATTGTTACGCATGATATTCCTGCAAATTCCATCGTAGTGGGTGTGCCGGGTAGGGTGATCGAGTCCGTTGGTGAATATGCGGCTAAACATGATGACGATTTTATGCATACTAAAAAGATGGCTACTGATGAGAAAAAAGCTTTCGTACTTGGCCATCTAAAATAATGGGAATATTTTTAATGAGATTGTTCTTGGAACTGGCCGAAGCAATATAGCATTATGCTTCGGCCAAGGTTCTAGATGCTTACTTTCGAATAAACATTCCTGAACGTTCCATCTCTGTAAGGGATTGTTCGTAACGACTGTTGTCGGTCTCTTGTCCCAGCACCCATTTGCAAAACTCGGTCAAACCTTCCTGCAAGGAAATCGACGGAGTGAAATCAAGCAGCTTTCGTGCCTTTTGGGTATCAGCGACATTATGTGCGATGTCTCCGATACGGAAATCACCGGTAACGTTCAGATTGCTGGTACTGCCATAGATTCGTTTCAATGTCTCAGCTATTTCGATGACACTTGTTCCGATTCCGCTGCCTAGGTTGATGATTTCTCCGTTCGATGCGGCCGTATTGATAGATTTGATGACCGCGGAAGCAACATCCTTTACGTGGATAAAGTCGCGGCTTTCCTTGCCATCTTCAAAGATATTGATGTCTTTATTGTCCAAAAGCAATGAGGAGAAGATGGAAAGAATGCCAGTGTAAGGATTCTTCAATGATTGGCCTGCTCCGTACACATTTTGGAAACGGAAGATGGTGTAATCAATATCCATCGCAGGGCACATTGTCTGAATCATCATTTCTTGTGAAAGCTTGGTGAACGCATAAAGAGAATTTGGGGTGGTTTTGCTGTCTTCGGTGGTGGGCATTAAGGTCAAGGCGGTATTGCACTTGTCGCAATGCATAGTGAAATCGCCTTGCATCATATCTTTAGTTTTGCGTCCACGGGGGTAGACTACGCCACAGTTTGGGCATTGATACTCGCCTTCGCCATACACAGAACGCGATGACGACAGGATAACTTTGCGTATAGTGTTGCTTTTCCCCTTGAGCGATAGTGCTTGAAAAATATTTGACAAACCCATGACATTGACCTCGTTGTACTGGTTGATCATGTACATGGATTGCCCGGTACCGGTTTCTGCCGCAAGGTGCAAAACAACATCTACCCCTTCAAGGGCTTTCTGGACTGTTGTGAAATCACGCACGTCTCCACGGATGAAATCACAACAATCTTTTATGGATTGGAAAAGATATGACTTTTCAGGATTGTTGCCATGAATTTGTTTGGTCAATGCATCTAGAACGCGAATTTCGTATTCATCATGAGCGCTCAGTTGTTTTACGATTTCGCTACCAATAAAACCTGCGCCGCCTGTTACCAGAATCTTCGTTGTCATATGTCTTGAACCGTTCTTTTGTAGAAACTTGCCCTAGAAGGAGGGTATGCTTTCAGTATAGTTCGAACTATCTTATTTGGTATTTACCTTCATAGGCGATAATTAGGTCACACTAGACATCGACTATAAATCGAACCGCTACGTCTTCCTTTCTGATTACGCTGTTTTCATCAGTCGAGGGCGCTCATGAAGTTTGGATTACAAAGGAGCCATCATGTTTTTTGGACTAGGCCGCATTCGAGACAGATACTACAAATGGTGTGAATCCGTGAAGTTCCTTTCGCGGAACAAAGGGATGCGTGCCGGCAAAAACCTGGATCTGCGACTATCTCAGTATATTCACTGTGCTGGTTCCGTAGTCCTTGGTGATAATTGTCGTCTCTATTGCTGGGATGCTTCGCACGGTAAGCCCTTCGATCGTGAGCCTGAAATTCGCATTGGAGAACGAGTACATGTGACTAGAAATCTCACTTTGCAATGTACCTCAGAAATCATCATTGAGGATGACTCACTGCTTGCTTCTGACATTGTCATGATTGATTACAACCCCGGTATGTCTCCGCTGCCAGATTCCTATCTGGACAACGACCTTGAACTCACCTCGGGAATCCATATTGGCCGAGGTGCATGGATTGGGAACAACGTGATTATCTTAGGCGGCGTTGAAATCGGAGAAAAGTCAATCATCGGGGCGGGGTCCGTCGTCACTAAATCTATTCCTCCATATTCAATTGCGGTAGGTAACCCTGCTCATGTTATTAAGCAATATAACCCCTCTACCAATCTTTGGGAATCCATCAGAACAAACAACGAGGTCGATAGAGCTGCTTCGAAAACGATGTGAATTCGATTGGTTTTGTCGTAAGCCTTTATGCCCATCAAGAGAATTCAACAGACTGTTCCC
>QWCV01001303.1_pt1 | contig 25584 bp, 20 predicted proteins | sample 1972621 | NCBI WGS metagenome assembly QWCV01 (sample SAMN09866699, study PRJNA288562) | Human gut metagenome isolate pre2_stool, whole genome shotgun sequencing... | isolation source: gut | host: Homo sapiens | place: USA: California | reverse complement strand
ATTCGTATGCATTGAATACAACAACATTGCGGAAGCTCAGGGTCTTCTCGTTGTAACGGCGAACGAGTTCATCGTATACAGAATAGAGAGAAGAACCGGAACCCAGCGCCATCACATAGAATTTGCCTTCCTGCTGTGCCGCCTTGATACCAGCTTCTATTTTGTCAGCTACATGACTGGCACCTTCTGCCATAGAGGCAAAGATGTCTGTATGAATCTTCTCCATTCTGGAGATTTCAGAATATTCTACAGTCGTCTTTGGCTTGTAGAACTCTACAGGTACTTTATTGAGTACGATTTGTGAACTAAGATTGAGTCTCATATCTTTATCTGTATTTAAATAAATAGGTTATGTTATGTTTTCTTTTTTTAAAATGACGGATTAGAGTTCAGACGCCATTGCTGCAGCACCCAGGATGGCCGCCTTGGCACCATCAAGTCCGCTCATCAGGAACTTAGCCTTACCTTTATATAATGAGAGCACATGCTCGTTATATGCTTCTTCAATAGGCCGGAAGAGCAGATCGCCAGCCTGTGCCAATCCTCCGAAGAAGATAAAAGCCTCCGGGCTCAGAAAGGTAGCTATCTCTGCACAGGCCTTGCCGATTCTTGTACCGGTTTGTCTGAACACTTCCCGTGCCAGTGTATCTCCTGCCATGGCTGCCTTATAAACCACATAAGATGTAATTTCTTCCCTTGGAATATTTCTCAGCTCAGTTGCCACGGTTGATGCTTCGAGCATGGCCAAGGTAGTACGGACCACGCCTGTAGCCGAGCAGTAGGTCTCCGCATTTGCATCATTGGTAATAGCAACCGGAATGCCCAGTTTCTCTGCAAACATGTCAGCCAGCGGTACAATACCCTTAGCCCATACCAGATTTGCTGCATTTTCAATGGTCCCCTTGTAATAGTTACCACAAGGCGCACCGATGCCCAAGGCACGAATTTTCTCCATACCACCTACCTGTTCTACTATCTGCATCACAGCTTTTACCGATTCCTCTACGTATTGTTCCACGCGTTGGAATGTCTGGGTCTTGATTGAGGTTGTAGCTATTATTTCTCCGTCCCCATCAACGATGCCGAAAACGGAATTGGTTCCACCCAAATCCAAGCCAATCACTAAAGACTTTACATCGTATTCCATACTTCTTTTAATTAATAGGTTAAAATCGAAAAATAACGAGGAGCGATATAAACTTTCATTTATTAAATTCTTTATTAACGCTCAGTTTGTTACTAAAATATTTTATTTTGCAAAGTTACTAGTTTTATCAAACACAGCAATGAAAATAGCGTTAATATTTCTAAAACAGAAACATTTTTTATACTTTAAGTCTCCTTATGGCTGAAATACCTGTACTTTGTTCGCATCTGACACCGATTCAGTGTAACTTTACCCAATATCAAAAGAGCTATTAAGTGTAGTTTTAATTGCCCCTTTTGTGCACTTACGTATCCAACCTCTCTCTATATATAATAAGGTATAGAAGAAAACAGGATGTCCGAAAACGACGAAAAGTATACTATTTTTCACCATTTAAGTTTTATTAACAGCAAAAAATGTTGCACCTATACAGAAAAACTTTATCTTTGCAACTAAAAAATATTAGTTATGAAAGCTGACTTAATAAAATATCTTAGAAAGATAAACAAAAAGCCCTCAGTTCAGGGCAAGCTCCTGGAGCAGTTTATCTCTCACGGAGCCTCCACCATCCCAGAGATGTCGAAGGCTATCGGAGTTAGCTTACCGACAACAACAAGTGCCCTCAACGAGTTGATAAAAGAAGGACTCGCCAGAGAGATTGGAAAGAAAGACAATTCTTCGGGACGCATCCCGATGGTTTACGACCTCGTTCCAACAGCAGGCTACTTCATCGGCGTCAATCCTGAGATGAACTGCCTGGCACTTGCAGCAAGCGACTTCGCAGGCAATCTGATTACCGAAAAAACAAGAGTGCCTTACGTATATGAGAACTCTCCTGAAAACCTGGAAGAGATAAGCAGAATCATCAATGAGTTCATCGAAAACCTTCCTGTTTCAAGAGAAGAAATACTTCAAGTTTGCGTGAACGTGGCTGAGCGCGTGAATCCTATACAGGGAAATGCCTACAACATGTTCACCTTCCTGAAAGAATCATTGACCGACAAGCTGGCTCAACTCATACAGCTACCTGTATGTATCGAGAACGATACCCGGAGCATGGCTTTCGCTGAGTTGATTAAGGGACAGTGCAAAGGCCTGAAAGACGCCATCTTCGTGAACGTATGCTGGGGCATCGGAATCGGAATCATCATCGACGGCAATCTCTATTACGGCAAGTCGGGATATTCTGGCGAATTCGGTCACATGACTGCCTACAACAACAACATCATCTGCCACTGCGGCAAGATTGGTTGCATAGAAACAGAAGTTTCGGGCAGAGCACTCAAAAGGAAACTCATCGAGAAGATAAAGGAAGGAAAGACTTCCATCCTCTCTGAAAGAGTTCTGAAAAAGAATGAAGACCTATCACTCCAGGATATCCTGGACGCCATAGCAAAGGAAGATGTACTGAGCCTTGCCACACTGCAGCGCATAGCAGATGAACTTGGCAAACAGCTGGCAGGAGTCATCAACATCTTCAACCCAGAAATGCTGGTCATCGGAGGTGAAATGTCGGTTACAGGCGACTACCTCACGCTACCGGTAAAGATGGGTATCAAGAAATTCTCTCTCAACATCATGAATGAGGATTCTAAAATCGTTACCTCAAGTCTGAAAGGTCTTGCAGGAATCACGGGAGCCTGTCTGATGGCAAGATACCGGCTTCTGAATGAGAACATCGACAAATAAGGAATTTAAACAACCAATACAAAACCTATTTTAAGTATGAAGAAGTCTCTTCTTGTTGCACTATGCCTAGGGCTGGCAGCCATAACAGCTGCCGCCCAGCGCAACTACAGCCAGGTAGACCCCATCCAACCTGTGCCAACCGCCAAGCAGATGGCATGGCAGAAACTGGGAACCTATGCTTTTATCCATTTCGGCCTCAACACCTTCAATGATAAGGAATGGGGATACGGAAATTCGGATGTAAAGACCTTCAATCCTAAGAAACTGGATTGCGAACAATGGGCAAGAACCCTGGTTGCTGCGGGCATGAAAGGAGTCATCATTACAGCCAAACATCACGACGGCTTCTGCCTCTGGCCTACACGCACCACAGATTACTGCATCCGCAACACACCTTATAAGAATGGTGAAGGTGATGTGGTAGGAGAACTCTCCCAAGCATGCAAGAAATACGGTTTGAAATTCGGAGTTTACCTCTCGCCTTGGGACAGACACCAGGCAAGCTACGGTTCTCCCTACTACCTGAAACTCTACCAGCGCCAGCTCAAGGAACTTCTGAGCAACTACGGCGAACTTTTCGAAGTATGGTTTGACGGAGCCAACGGAGGAGACGGCTGGTACGGAGGTGCCGAAGAAAGCAGAACCATCGACAGAAGGAACTACTACAATTTTCCTAGGATTTTCGAAATTGTTGACAGTTTACAACCCAATGCCACTCTTTTCGGTGATGGCGGACCGGGATGCCGATGGGTAGGAAATGAAAATGGATTTGCAGGCGAGACCTGCTGGTCTACAATACCATCCAACACCGTCTATCCAGGCTTCAAAGACTACAAACAGTTGCAGTTTGGATGGGAAGACGGCGACCAGTGGACACCAGCTGAGTGCGATGTTTCTATCCGTCCGGGTTGGTTCTACCATGAGAAAGAAGACAGTAAGGTAAAAACCGTTGAAGACCTGTGCGATCTCTACTACAAGAGTGTAGGACACAACGCTACCATGTTACTCAACTTCCCGGTAGACAAGGATGGACTCATCCACCCTATCGACTCTGCAAATGCAGTAAACTTCCACAGGAAAATCCGACAAGAATTATCTGTCAATCTACTGAAAGGCATCACACCTAAAGTAGACAGCCAGCAAGGCAAGCACATTGGCAAGAATATCACAGACGGCCAGTATGACACCTTCTGGGCTTCTAAAAAGAAAAAAGATGCCTATATCGAGTTTCAACTCGGAAAGCCAAAATCTATCACACGCCTCATGCTCCAGGAATACATACCTCTGGGGCAGCGCGTAAAAGCCTTCTCAATCTATTACCAACAAGGCAAAAACTGGGTAAGGCTCGACCCTAAGGAAGAGACTACCACTATCGGCTACAAGCGAATACTTCGCTTCGATAAGATTACTACAAGTGGCATCCGCATCGTAATCGACGATGCAAAGGGATGCCCTTGTATAAACTCTGTTTCAGCATTCTAATAACTAGAAAGAAGTACGAAAAATTTTATAACTAACAATAAATAATAGCCCTATGAACAAAAGAGCAAATTTGTATTTTGCAGCGCTTTTAGGTGCAATGTCACCTCTTTGCACTGTTTCTGCATTGGCTGCTCGAAGCAATTCTACCATTGCTACAGCTACCCAGCAGCAAAACTCATGTTAAAGACGCTACCGGAGAACCTATCATCGGCGCTACCATCAGAATCGAAGGTAAGACCGGTGGAACCGTAACTGACCTGGATGGTAACTTCACCCTCAGCAACATCGAAAAGGGTGCCAAACTTACCATCACTTATGTGGGTTACAAATCACAGACCCTCACATGGAGCGGTAGTCCGCTCAACATCACTTTGCAAGATGATGCCAACATGCTTGAAGAGACCGTAGTCATCGGTTACGGTACAGTAAAGAAGGCCGACTTGGCAGGTTCTGTGGCAGTTTTGGACAGCAAGAATTTCAAGGACCAGCCTGTTGCACGTGTTGAGGATGCCCTCAACGGACGTATGTCTGGTGTGCAGGTAATGTCGAGTGGTGTTCCTGGTGGAGCCATGAAAATCCGTGTACGTGGTGCCAGTTCCGTAAACAAGAGCAACGACCCCCTCTACGTAGTAGACGGTATCGTTCGCGAGACAGGTCTTGAAGGTATCAGCCCTGAAGATATCCAAAGCATCCAGGTATTGAAGGACGCATCTTCTACCGCCATCTATGGTGCCCGCGGTGCCAATGGTGTTGTCATGGTACAGACCAAGACAGGTAAGGCAGGCGCAACACAGGTAACATTCGATGCAAGTTTCGGTTTCTCTAATGCATATAATGTACCAGAAGTGATGAGCACCAAGGACTATGCAAATGCTTTGGTTCAATATAAGGGTGCAGACTCTGATGCACTTGCAGACTATATTAGTGGTGCTAATCCTGGTATCAACTGGATGGACCAGTTGCTCCATACCGGTATTACTCAGAACTATAAGATAGCTGTTTCTAAGGGTAACGAACAGACTCAGACCTACTTCTCTGCCAACTATATGGATCAGGAAGGTGTTGTAAGAGATACCAAGTCAAGACGTTACGCAGTAAAACTGAACATTCATAATAAACTTTTCGATTGGTTGGAGTTAACAGCTGATGCCAACTTAGCTCGCACAGAGAATAGCGGTGTAGGTTTCGGTCAGAATCAGTCTAACCCTATTTGGATAGGTTTGAATTACTCTCCTACCATGGAAATGTATACTGCAGCAGGTAACTACAATAAGGACCCATACAACTGTATCCAGGAGAACCCATATGGTGTGATTCACCAGAATCAGAACGACCGCCAGCGCAATATGGTTACAGGACACGTTGATTTGAAATTCAACATTCTTCCAGGTTTGACATTCACCACTACAAATGGTGTCGATTATAACGACTACAAATGGTATAATATGTCATCAGCCAAGGTATTAGGTAGCACCAACATGAGCAACAATAATGCACAGGTGATAGCTCTCCAAAGTACCAACAATTTGACCTACATGGGCAAATGGGGCGAGCACAATCTGACAGCAACGGGAGTTTGGGAGGCTATTCGTAACGAAACCCGCACCATGAATATTGAAGGTAAGAATGTAGCACAGGAAGTCCTTGGTTACTGGAATGTAAAGAATGCATCAAACCGTGATGCAGACAATGGCTACAGCAAGTGGACCATGCTCTCTAGTGTAGCCCGCGTCATGTACAACTATGCCGACCGCTACATGCTGACCGGTACATTCCGTGCCGATGGTTCCAGCCGTTTCACCAACAAGAAGTGGGGTTACTTCCCATCAGTTGCAGGTGCTTGGACCGTATCTAACGAAAAGTTCTGGGAACCTATCAGAAATGCAGTAGAATATATGAAGATCCGTGCAAGCTGGGGTATTATCGGTAATCAGAACATTACTCCTTACTCAACATTGGCAAGTCTTAATGCAACTTCTTTCAACTATGGTACTAACACCAACTATACTGGTTACTGGGCAGGCGGCATTGCTACCCCAGACTTAACATGGGAGAAGGTTAAACAGCTTGATTTCGGTATTGATCTCGGATTCCTCGGCAACCGTTTGAGCGTAGGTATCGACTACTTCTCAAAGAAGACTACAGATGCTCTCCTCCAGCAGTCTTCTACAGGATACCTTGGTGGAGTTACATACTGGACCAACGCAGGTGAAGTAAGCAACAAGGGTTTTGATATTAATGTTAATGCCCAGATTATCCAGACCAAGGACTTGCAGTGGAGTTCTAGCCTCAATGCCAGTTACCTGAAGAATGAGGTAACAAAGTTGTCTGCACAGACTCCACGCCTCTATGGTGAGAAACCAGCTCTAGGTACCGTTGACCCTTGTACTATCATCCAGGAAGGTGAAGCTATTGGTACATTCTACGGTTTCAAGTGGGCAGGTTTGCAGAAGAACGACAAGGGCCAGTGGGTAGATACCTATTACAAGAGCAATGGTACAATAACAACTGATCCTGATGCAAGTACCGACCGTTTCATCCTCGGTCACTCAAATCCAGACTTCACATTCGGTTGGAACAATACCGTAACCTACAAGAACTGGGACTTCAACATGTTCTGTAACGCAGCCTTTGGTGCAAAGCGCCTGAATATCGTTCGCTACGTAATGAACGCCGAGGTTGGTGCTTCTATGTTCGTTACAGATAAGGATTACTTCGATAATGTAGGTATTACAATGCCAACAATCGGTGCAGAGAACAAGACCTATGGTAATTCAGACAAGTGGCTTGAAAATGCAGACTATTTCCGCTGCGAGAATATCAGCATTGGTTATACTTTCCCACGTTCAGTGCTTAAGTTTGCAGACCTTCGTCTGACACTTTCTTGCCAGAACCTCTTCACCATCACAAGCTATAAGGGAATGGATCCAGCAGGAGCTTCATTCAGCGACAAGAACGTCGACAACAACAATGGTATTGATATGGGTGTTTATCCTAACCCACGTACTTTCACCTTTGGTGTTCGTATGAACTTCTAATCGGAGCTTGTATGATAAAATAAAGTATTCTAATAACTAAAATATTGAATAAAATATGAAAACAAAGATATATTTAGGCTGTTTTCTTGCAGCGTCATTGCTTGCTGCAACCACTTCATGCAGCGGATTTCTTGATGAAGATCCTAAAGGACAGATGGCTCCAGACAACTACTTCACCTGCCAGGCTGACCTTGACAATAGTATCAACACCATATACGAGAAACTGAACCAGACACAGAGTTGGACCAACCCTATGTACCCACAGTGGCAGGGTGACGATATGACCGCCAATCCTTGTTCAAACAAGCAGGCTGTAGCAGCCCTCGATGGTTTCAGTTCTGATGGTGCCAACAAGGGTGTTACAGATGCCTGGAATCAGCACTATGGTCTTATCAAGGCTTGCAACTTCGTTCTTGAAGGTGCAGACAAAACCCCTACATCTGAAGTAGAGAAGAACATCGCTCGTGGTAATGCGCTTTATTGGCGTGCTTACGGCTACTTCTATCTCGTTCGTGTCTTTGGTCCTTTACCATTGATTACATCCACTAGTCTTTCTGTTCAGGACTGCGGATTATCAAGCGTAGAACAAGTATATGATCAGATTGTAAAGGATTTGGAGGAAGCAGAAAAGTTGCTACCTATCAAATACGAATCAGCACCTCGTAATCACGATGGTATTGATGCATGGGTTACGAAGCAGGCTACACAAGCTACCCTTTCTGCTGTATATATGGCAATGGCAGGTTACCCTCTCAATAAAGGTAAGGCCTATTACCAACTTGCAGCACAAAAAGCTAAGGCTGTGATTGATAACAACAGCACATATGGTTTCTATCTCGATGATAACTGGAGCCACGTATATTCTATTGCTCACAACTACAACAAGGAAACTCTTGTTGGTATCGACAACAACTGGGCAAACGGTTCTTGGGATCATGATTCTGAGTTGACATCATGCAACCGTTTCGAAGGTCTCGGCGATGGCGGCTGGGGTGACTCTTGGGGTGAAGTCAAATTCTGGACAAAATTCCCTGAAGGTCCTCGTAAAGACGCTATCTATGCACCAAAGGTAACTTTCCAAAAAGGTACTGAGATTTACAAGTCGGTTTATTGGTGGGAGATTTCTCCAGAAGATGTTTGGGAAGCTATCGAAATGGAAAAAGATTCCAAGAAATTAGAAGAACAGATTAAGAAACTTGATGCAACAATCAAGGAAGAGTCTGGCAAGATAGCTGCCGGTGACATGAAGGAAGGTGACAGAACTATCAGAAAGGATAATGGTATTTACGAAAGCCATAAATTCTTCAAGGGCAAGCCTTTCGTAGAAGCTAACCACCCTATGTTCTCTATCTACACGACCAATTGCGACCCTTCTGATTCTAATGTAGAGCTCAAGCAGCCTTACGACTATACGAAGCCTAACTATACCAACATGACTAACGGACGCCGTCACCGTCTGATCCGCTATTCTGAGGTTTTACTTTGGTATGCTGAGAGTGCAGCCCGTGCAGGTATGGACTTGACAGATGCAAAGAAGTACTTAAAGCAGGTTCGTAAACGTGCCGTTACAGACTACGAGAACGTAACTCTTAGCGATGGTACAACTGTTAAGATTGACGCTATGAGTGCAGATCAGCTTGCTGATGCTTGCTACATTGAGCATGGTTGGGAGGTTGCCGGTTAGTGGACACAGATGGTTACCCGCCGTGCAGACGAGCTCCGTATGGACGAACTCAAGAAGAACTTCGACTACCGCGTTGCTAATGCTCCTATCGTTGTTGCAAAGGATGCTAAGGGCAATGAAGTTAAGATTAAGGAAAGTGTGTCTGTTAAGAACAGCACTTGGCAGGGTGAGAATAGTATTTACTGCCCTTATCCAACAACTGAGGTTGAGAAGAACCCAAACTTGAAGAGGTAAACTTTTTAAGTAATCAATTCATAAGCTAGTCACATGACTTGTCTACTTTCCAGGTAGTATGACTCATGTAAAAACATCAAGAGGGAGTGCCAAGTGAGTTGGCACCCCTCGTTTTGCTGTTTTGATAAATATTTTAAACATTATTTTATAACTATGCGCGTAATTATAGAAAAAAACTATGACGAACTGTCTCGCTGGGCAGCGCGTCACGTTGTTGAAACAATCAAGGCTTTCCAGCCTACTGCAGAAAAGCCATTCGTATTAGGTTTGCCTACCGGTTCTTCACCTATGGGCATGTATGCAGAAATCGTAAAGGCTGTGAAGGCTGGCGAAATCTCTTTCAAGCACGTACTCACTTTCAACATGGACGAATATGTAGGCTTGCCAGAGTCTCATCCTGAGAGCTATCATTCATTCATGGCCCGCAACCTCTTCGACCATATCGACTGCCCTAAGGAGAATATCCAAATTCTGAACGGTAATGCAGAGAATCTGGCGGCTGAGTGCGCTCACTACGAGCAGATGATTGAGGAAGCTGGCGGCATTGACCTCTTTATCGGCGGTATCGGTCCTGATGGTCACATTGCCTTCAATGAGCCTTTCTCATCACTCACTTCCCGCACCCGTGTCAAGTCATTGACTACAGACACCCGCATCGCCAATTCACGTTTCTTCGATGGCGATATGAACAAGGTTCCGGCTACAGCCCTCACAGTAGGTGTTGGTACCGTGATGGCTGCCAGAGAAGTAATGATTCTCTGCAACGGTCACAGCAAGGCTCGTGCTCTCCAGGCTGCTATCGAGGGTCCTGTTACACAGGCTTGGACTATCAGTGCTTTGCAGACTCACAAGCATGGCATCATCGTTTGCGATGAGAGTGCTACCGATGAATTGAAGGTCAGCACATACAAGTACTTCAAGGACATAGAAAAAGACAACTTATAGTTTTATCATGTGAATCAACTATTCTATGTTATATCAACACGTCATGTACGAGAATAGACTAGGTTGTGTGCCCTTTCTGTTGTGAAACAGGAAGGGCACTGTTGCTTTATGAAGAATAAGAGAAATACTCTTAAGAAATATCCCGATTTTTTTGGTAATTACGAATATTCTGCGTACCTTTGCAAGATATAACTTAATACAAAACATTATGGCTAATAATTATCAACCTTTCAACCGATCTTTGCTGGCGATGGCTGCCCTTCAAGCCTTGCCGCTATCTCTCTTCGCCCAGAATACAGGCGAAAAACCAAACATCCTGTATATCATGTGCGATGACCACGCCATACAGGCTATCAGCGCCTACGGCAGTGCCATCTCCCAACTGGCGCCTACCCCAAATATTGACCGACTTGCAGAAAGGGGAATGAAATTCAACGAGGCTTTCGTTGAAAACTCGCTTTCTACACCAAGCCGTGCCTGTCTGATGACCGGTCTCTACAGTCATCAGAACGGACAGCGCATGCTGGCAGAGGGCATCGATTCCACCAAAACCTTCTTCTCTGAAATGCTGCAGAAGGCAGGCTATGAGACGGCAGTAGTGGGAAAATGGCACATGTCATGCCGCCCTAAAGGTTTCGATTTCTATCACATCCTCAACGATCAGGGACAATATTACAACCCGACCTTCGCATCAACAGACCATTACGGAGAATACAAGCAGGAAATGGGATATGCCACCGACCTCATCACAGACCATGCCATCGAATACCTCGACCAAAGAGACAGAAACAAGCCATTCTGTCTGCTGGTTCATCATAAGGCACCCCACCGTCTGTGGATGCCTAGCACCAAGTATGTTGGGAAATACGGCAAAGTAAACTTCCCGCTACCTGAAACCTTCTGGGACGACTATGCGACCCGAGGCTCGGCTGCATCCACCCAGAAGATGACTATCGATGAATATATGGAAATGGTACGCGACCTGAAAGTGCCCGAAATGTACGACCCTTCTACACCGGAAGGCAGAGACTCGTATGCCGGACTCATGGGAGAGATGAACCGCATGACACCGCAGCAGCGCGAGGCTATTGATGCCTATTACATGCCGAGAAACAGAGAATTCCTGAGCAAGAATCTCACGGGTAAGGAACTGGTAGAATGGAAATACCAGAACTATATCCGCGACTATATGGCAGTGATTGCTTCGGTGGATGAGAGTGTAGGCCGACTCCTGACTTATCTCGATGAGCATCATCTCACGGATAATACCATCATCGTATACACCTCCGACCAGGGATTCTACATGGGCGAACACGGCTGGTTTGACAAGCGTTTCATGTATGAGGAATCATTCCATACACCGCTCATCATCAGCTATCCTAAGCATATCCAGCCTAAGAGCGAGTGCAACCAGATGGTACAGAACATCGACTTTGCTCCTACCTTCCTCGACCTGGCGGGCTTGAAGAAGCCTGCCTATATGCCGGGCACTTCGCTCCAACCATTGTTTGCCGGACAGCCTGTAAGAAAATGGCGTAAGAGTCTGTATTACCATTATTATGACTACCCTAATTATCATCTGGTACGCAAGCACGATGGTGTGAGAACCGAGCGCTACAAACTGATTCATTTCTACGGCAAGGGTGGTGAAAGAGCCGTTCCAGAAAACAAGTATCAGTGCCAACCGGGAACTTCAGAAAACTGGTGTTTCGAATATCTCAAATCCATCAACTACATCACCGATGATGCCGATATTGACTACTACGAGTTGTATGATATCCAGGTTGATCCGAACGAGCTGCACAACCTCTACGGCAAGCCTGGCATGCAGAAGGTAGAAAAGGAAATGAAGAAGCTCCTCGCTACCTATCGCAGGAATCTGAAGGTAGATGAGTAAAAGAACCGAACAAAATAACATTGATATGAACAAGACAATATGGTTTACAGGGGTAGGTTTGGCGTGCCTTCCTACCCTGCTCTGTGCAAAACAAAACACCCCACCCAACATTCTCTTCATACTGTGTGACGACATGGGATATGGCGATCTGGCTTGCTACGGCCAACCTTATATCCACACGCCTAATATAGACCGGATGGCACAGGAGGGAATGAGATTCACCCAGGCTTATGCCGGTTCTCCCGTCTCGGCTCCGTCGAGAGCTACCCTCATGACTGGTCAGCATACGGGACATACACATGTGCGTGGAAACAAGGAATACTGGAGAGGTGTGCCAATGGTAAAATATGGCAACAACGAGGAGTATTCTGTCGTAGGACAGGAACCTTACGACCCGCAGCATAAGATTCTGCCCGAAATCATGAAGGACGAAGGATATAGAACCGGCGTATTCGGGAAATGGGCTGGCGGATATGAAGGTTCGGCTTCTACTCCCGACAAGCGTGGCGTGGACGAATTCTATGGCTATATCTGCCAGTTTCAGGCTCATCTCTATTATCCTAACTTCCTGAATCGCTACAGTCGTGTAATGGGAGATACAGCAGTGGTAAGAGAGGTAATGGAACAGAACATCCAGCATCCGATGTTCGGCAAGGATTATTTCAAGCGCAAACAGTATTCTGCCCGCATCATCCACGACAAGGCACTGGAATGGATTGACAGACAGGATAAGGAACATCCTTTCGTAGGATTCCTTACCTATACCCTGCCGCATGCCGAACTGACCCAGCCGGAAGACTCTATTCTAGAGAATTACCAGAAACAGTTCTTTACCGATAAAACCTGGGGCGGATGGGAAGATTCGAGATACAACGCTGCGGTTCATACCCATGCACAGTTTGCCGGAATGATTACCCGACTGGACCAGTATGTAGGCGAAATCTTCGCCAAGCTGAAGGAGAAGGGACTCGACAGGAATACCGTTGTCATCTTTACTTCAGATAACGGGCCGCATGAAGAAGGTGGTGCTGATCCAGAGTTCTTCGGTCGCGACGGTAAGTTAAAAGGTCTGAAGCGCCAGTGCTACGAAGGCGGCATCCGCATACCATTTATCGCCTGGTGGCCTGAGCATATCAAGGCAGGAGCGGTGAACGATACCCAGTTTGCCTTTTACGATCTGCTGCCTACTTTCTGCGATTTGGCTGGCATCAGAAACTTTGCCAAGCGTTATACCAACAGAAAGTTGGCTGGTGATGGTTTCGACGGAATCTCTATCGCTCCTACCCTTCTGGGCAAGGATGCAGAGCAGAAACATCACGATTACCTGTACTGGGAATTTCACGAAACCGACCAGATTGGCGTGAGAAAGGGCGACTGGAAACTGGTGGTAGTAAAAGGCGAACCGCGGCTCTATAATCTGGCTTCCGATATCCACGAAGACCATAATGTGGCGGCAGAACATCCGGAGATTCTTGCCGAACTCCTGGCTGCCATCAGAAAGGAGCATCGAGACAGCAAGGATTTCGAAATTACGCTGCCAAAGTTCTGATTTTCTCTCCCGGTTACAGAGAGAGATAGAGATTACAACTAGATTCAAGAAAAAATGATGAACGACAACATAGCAAATCCCTTTGCCAAGCCACTGTATGTAATGCTGAAGCCTGCGGGTGCCCATTGCAACCTGGCATGCAAATACTGTTATTATCTGGAGAAGAACAAGCTCTATCCCACTGCTCAGCGACATCTGATGAGCGATGAGATGCTGGAACAGTTTACCCGAGAATATATTGAGGCGCAAACCATGAACCAGGTGCTCTTCACCTGGCATGGTGGCGAGCCTCTGCTGCGCTCCATCGACTTCTACCGCAAGGCTTTATCCCTACAGCAAAAGTATGCTGGAGGCAGGCGCATCGACAACGTAATTCAGACCAACGGCACGTTGCTGACCGATGAATGGTGCGAGTTTTTCGCCCAGAACCATTGGCTGGTAGGCATCTCTATCGATGGTCCGCAGCCTGATCATGACCATTACCGGCTGACGGCTGCGGGAAAACCATCGTGGAAGAAGGTGATGCAAGGCATCAAACTGCTGAAGAAACACGGGGTAGAATGGAATGCGATGGCGGTGGTGAATGCCTATAATGCCAATCATCCGCTGGAGTTCTACCGCTTCTTCAAGGAAAACGGCTGTCAGTTTCTGCAGTTCACACCTATCGTTGAGCGACTGACCCGACATGAGGATGGCCGTACCCTGGCAAGTCTTGCCGACAAGGATGAGATTTCTCTGAGCGAGGCATCGGTTGCGCCGGAGCAGTGGGGCAACTTTCTCTGTGCGATTTTCGATGAGTGGGTACGGAAGGATGTGGGCAAAATCTTCGTTGAGATTTTCGACTGCACACTGGCAAACTGGATGGGTGTTTCTCCCGGCATCTGTGCTTATTCCAAGGAATGCGGTCATGCGGGAGTGATGGAGCACAATGGCGATGTTTATTCCTGCGACCACTTTGTTTTTCCGGAGTATAAGTTGGGCAATATCCGTGACCATTCGCTCATCGACATGCTTTATGGTGAGCAGCAACAGGAGTTCAGCCGTCTGAAACACAGTTCTCTTCCCCGCCAGTGCAAGGAGTGTGACATGGAGTTTGCCTGTCATGGAGAATGCCCAAAGAACCGCTTCATGAAAGATAAGTATGGCGATTCCGGTCTCAACTATCTCTGTCCGGGTTATTACCATTATTATCAGCATGTAGCGCCCTACATGGATTACATGAAGCAGGAACTCATGGCGCAGCGCCCACCTTCGAACATCATGAAAGTTGTACAGTAAGCATGACAGATTCTAAAAAAACAGCAAAATACTTGGAAAAAAGTTAGAAATATCGTACCTTTGCAGGCAAAAAGCAATTTTACGAATATGAAAAGAATCAAAATGCCACTCTTGGCAAGAATCATCATTGCCATCCTGTTGGGTGTAATCTTCGGCAATTTCTTCAATGAAGCGGCCGTCAGAGCGTTTCTCACCTTCAACGGCATCTTCAGCCAGTTTCTGGGCTTTATGATACCGCTCATCATCATCGGTCTCGTTACGCCAGCCATTGCCGACATCGGTCACGGAGCCGGAAAACTCCTCCTTGCCACTGTGGGCATCGCCTTTGCCGACACCATCCTGGCGGGTCTTCTTGCCTATGGCACAGGCTCGGCACTCTTTCCTAACATGATTGCCAATTCTGCCCATGTGGCAGTAGATAAAGTGGAAGAACTCAAACCCTTCTTCGAAATCAAGATACCTGCCATGGTAGATGTGATGAGTGCCCTCGTTTTCTCGTTCATTGCCGGACTGGGCATTGCCCACAAAGGCAGCCGCACCATGCAGAACGTTTTTCAGGAATTCAAGGAAATCGTATCAGGTATCATTGCCAAAGTCATCATTCCCCTACTGCCCCTTTATATCTTCGGCATCTTCCTGGGCATGACTTTCTCCGGCGAAGCCTACCACATTCTGCTGGTCTTCGCACAGATTATCCTCGTGATTCTCGTACTTCATATCGTCATCTTACTTTACGAATATCTGTTGGCTGGCGGCTTGTCCCACAAGAATCCTTTTAAGCTGTTATTCAACATGTTGCCAGCCTACTTCACGGCACTTGGCACATCATCATCAGCAGCCACCATTCCGGTAACTCTGAAGCAGACCTTGAAAAACGGCGTCACCGATGGCATTGCCGGATTCACCATTCCGCTCTGTGCCACCATCCATCTCTCGGGATCAATGATGAAGATTACCTGTTGTGCGCTCACCATCTGTCTCATCAATGGTATGCCGTGCAATCTCCCCCTCTTCCTCAACTTCATCTTCGTGCTTGCCATCTGCATGGTAGCAGCTCCGGGAGTTCCGGGAGGAGCCGTCATGGCAGCGCTAGGTCCGCTAGCCTCAGTTTTAGGTTTCAATGCTGATATGCAAGCACTTATGATAGCCCTCTATATTGCGATGGACAGTTTCGGCACCGCCTGCAATGTAACCGGCGATGGCGCCATTGCTATAGTCGTGGATAAGATATTCAGAAAGGATAAATAAAAAATAAAGAGGTGTGTCATAAGTCCATGACACACCTTTTTTTTTCAAAAAGCCACAATAGATACCATCTATCAACTTATAGCCAAAATCTTTCGTTTATCTATAATAAAAGTATTATCTTTGCAGCCGAAATCAAAATTACAAATAAGAAAATAAAAAAACAAAGAGAAAAATGACAATGGAAACAAGAAAAGAAATAGCAGCAGAAAAGAAACGTTGTGGCTCACATAATTGCACACAGGCTGTGCTCTGCACCTACCACGACTTCACCGGTATGGACGAGGAAACCATCAAGAACGCCGGCAATGCCTTTGCTGCAGGTATGGGTAACATGGAGGGAACCTGCGGAGCCCTCGTTGGCGCTGGCATCGTACTTGGACTCGCAACACAAGACAAGGCGAAGTCTATCAAGGGCATGAGAATGATAATGGATAAGTTTAAGCAACGCAATGGTGTCACACAATGCAAACTGCTGAAAGGTGTGGGCACAGGCAAGGTGCTTCGCGAGTGTCCGCTCTGCGTGGCTGATGCATCTGAATTTCTGGAAGAGATACTGGAAAAGGAAGGTATTCAGAAGTAAGTAACAATATGGCTAAGTATAAAGCAATTAACGAGCAAAACCGCTGCGTGGCATGTGGTGTTTGCGTGAAAGTATGTCCTAAGGATGCCATCAGCATCTACAAGGGATGCTATGCCCAGATAGATGAGGAGAAGTGCATAGGCTGCGGCATCTGCGAGAAAAACTGTCCGGCAGGAGTAATCCATAAAGTTTTAAGACAACCCGTTTAATTTCATCAAATTGATTCGCATGGCAAAACAGAAAAATAAGAAATGGAGTGATTACCTGTGGCTCGTATCTGCCACCTATTTCATCCTCGGATTCTTCAATATTGTGTTCGCATGGCTCGGAGTCATCTGTTTTCTGATTCCGCTGCTCATGGCCATATTCGGAGGTGGAAAGGGATATTGCAACAACTATTGTGGACGAGGACAACTCTTCCTGCAAATAGGAAACACCCTGGGATGGTCGCGCAAGAAGGCGGCACCAAGATGGTTCTCGTCTAAATGGTTCCGCCATGGCTTCCTCCTGTTCTTCATGTTCTTCTTCATACAGATGATCATCCTCACCACAATGGTGGCAAAGGGCACAGAAGATCTCCATCAGACCATCCACCTGCTATGGACCTTCAACGTGCCATGGCATTGGGCTTACCCGGTAGAGATTGAGCCATGGAAGGCGCAGTTTGCCTTCGGTCTCTACGGCATCATGCTCACCTCGCTGATTGTGGGCGTTCTGCTCACCATTATCTATCGTCCAAGAACCTGGTGCGTGTTCTGTCCTATGGGCAACATGACACAGCTGATATGTAAACTCAAAGCAAGATAATTTCAAGCAAGATAACTCAAAGCAAAATGAATCTGCAACAACTCAAATATATCGTAGCAATCAACCGCTTTCGCAACTTTGCGAAGGCGGCAGACTCGTGCAATATTTCCCAACCCACACTCAGCGCCATGCTGCTGAAGTTAGAAGAAGAACTCGATGTGCGCATCTTCGACCGCACCAACAAACAGGTAACACCAACGAGTGCAGGAGAGAAAATCATCCTTCAAGCTAAAAAGACACTTTTGGAGCTAGAGAAAATCATAGAACTCGTGGCTGAAGAAAAGAACCAGATTGGCAAATCTCTGTCTCTCTCCGTAGGTCCCTCCATTGCTCCTTACATTCTTCCCAAATTCATCAAGCATTACAGAAAAGATTATCCTGAAGTAAACCTCTCTATTCAAGAGATGAAATCAGAAGAAATGTTTCATGTTTTGCAAGATGGAGAAATAGATGCTGGCATTGCTATTTCAGACCTGCCTCGTAAAGGAATACTTGAGATTCCGCTTTACACAGAACGCTTTTATGTATATTTATCGGAAGACTGCTGGCGCAAGCTGCCCGTGTTCAAGCCAGAGAATCTGGAACATGAGAACATGTGGATTATGAAAGAAGCACAATGCCTTCGCGATAGTGCCTTCTCCTTCTGTAAAGCAAGGAGCAAAGGGCACCACATCTATGAGTCAGGCAGCATAGAAACTTTAATTCGCATCGTGGATGAGAACGGCGGGTTCACCATCATTCCAGAGATGCACCTCGAATTCCTAAATGAGGCACAACGCAAGAATGTAAGAAAGATAGAAGGAGATTATCTTTCCCAGAGACGCATCTCCCTATACATTAGGGAAGACTATATCAAAGAACGGATGCTTAACACCATCATCAACAGCATGAAAGAATTTATGCCAGCGCAGATGATGAATGAAGGCAACTGGAAATATGGGATAAGACTGTAAAACTGGAGTCTCCAGTTTTACAGTAAACTTGAAAATTTAGAACTTAATCCAGGTCAGCTTCTTCCAAATTCCCTCGAAAGGACCATGGGAGTGATACTTGAGCCAGAGGTTGGAAAAGAGGCTTTGCACTACCACCATGGCAATACCCACAAAGAAGGCATAGGTGATGCCGAGTTTCGTCTGGAGATTGAAGCCATAATAAGCAAACAGTCCACAACCGATGATAGACTGGAGAAAGTAGTTGGTCAAACTCATCTTGCCAAATTGGCGCAGGAACGACAATCCCTTTCTGAACCATTCCTTTCCGTACCACAACAATATGAATCCTGATACTACAAACGAGAGGATGAAGAAGTTGTAGATAGGATAAAGCCAATTGTTCCATGTTTCCATGTGGCGCACATCAGCTATGCCTCCCACAATCAATACCAGGATGGAAACCGCCAGCACCTTCTTCCACAAAGCCAGGTTGTTGTTCTCATTGTAGAACCAACGCTTTCTACCCACCAGCATTCCGAGTATGAAGAGGCAGATAGTCTGCGTATGTCTTCCCTTCATCATACACCAGTAATAAGTAGCCACCTGTCCGTATCGCAGGTTGCCATAAGCATTCTCCAGGAAACTGCCGTGCTGATGACCATTATACATATTTCCATACACTTCTCTCAATGCCGATGCATCCACCTGCCATCCCGAAATGAGGGAGTAGATTTCTACCGGTTGGATAAAGAGGAAGGCAACCACCCACCAGAGCCATTTGGTAGGAAGATAACTCAATGGGATGAGAACCAGTCCATAGATGGCATAGGAGAAGAGGATGTCGCCATCAAAGAAGGCGGTGTTCACGATACCGAGCATTGCCAGGAGGAACATTCGCCAGGCGAATCTACCCGAAAAGCAATTTCCACGCTGCTGCTGATTATCATTCATGATAAAGAAGCTTAATCCGAAGAGCAGGGCAAAGATGCCATACATCTTTCCCGACAGCAGCAATGCCAGCACATCTGCCATCCAATCATCACACCCCAGCGTATAAACATGTGCTATGTTTCCATCGTACATATTGAAATGCTCCACGGAGTGATAGAGAATAATACCTGCTACGGCCAATCCTCGCAAGGCATCAGCCACATCAATACGGCTGTTTTTCAATCCTAATGTCTTGTAAAAATTCATTTTGATAATGTTATGTTAGTTATTATGAGTTGGCAAAGGTATAACATTTTATTGGAAAAAGCGAAGAAATTCATATTTTTTTCGAATCACTTCGATTCTGACATATCCGTCAGAATCGAAGTGAAAGCCAATCATCGAACTTCACGTTCTGGAAGGTATGGATGCCCAGCTTCTCGGCAGCCTCGCAGTTTTCCTTCAGATCATCGATGAAGAGGGTTTCATCGGGATGGATGTTCGCCTGCTTGACTACCTCTTCATAGATACGGGCATCAGGCTTAGCCAAATGCATTCGCTGAGAGAGGAAACAGTGCTCGAAATAATCCTCTACCCCATAGTTCTGATAAGGGAAGAGATGCTCCACGCAATAATCCCAATGTATATCAATGGTATTACTCAGGAGGAAGAGGCGGTAACCAGCCTTCTTCAACTGCAGGATTCGTTCCTTTTTCTCATCAGGAATCTCCACCAGCATCTTGCTGGCAGCATCGATGATCTCTTCATTCGTCACATCAGCTCCAGTCAACTCACGGGCTGCATCGCAGAATGCTTCGGTGTTAATCATTCCCACACCCAGTTTGCTCATCAGCTTCATCCCCTCACTCTGGGGATTCGGATTAGCCAGTTCCCCCATTCCTATCGCCTTGAAAGCCCCGATGCATCCTTCCGGATTGAGTTTCACCAGGACATTACCTAAATCAAATATGATATTCTTGTATTGCATAATCTACACCTTATTTTAAATCGCACTTTTAATCTTTAACCACATACTTACTGCAAAAGTACTGTAAATTCAGGAGAAAACAAATGATTTGGAAAAGGAATGGCGGGAATATAACATTTATTAGTAAAAGAGGAAAGCCTATGTATGAGAAAGATTTTCCTCAAACTAATGCCACTATTGCCACGCTCCAAGTTAACCAATTGGTTTTTAGCTATTTAAGCGTTGCAATAAGGGCATTTTCTATTATCACCTATTGCCACCTATTGCCACACTCGGGCGAAAAGCGGGGAATTCTCAGCGAAAAAGCAGAGGAATACTGATTGTTTTCGCAGAAAAACATTAAAAAAGTGGAGAAAAAGGCTTGCGGTTTCGAACATTTTTTTGTATTTTTGCAACCAACAGGAAAAATTCCTGCCGATTCCACCTAGAAGCTTACGACTCCTGTGAAACCACTTTTTATATAATTTTAATTCCAAAAACCTATGACACAAGCAGATTTAATCAGACTCTACTTCGCTAAAGGAGATGTTTACAACTCATGGAACTATTGCTTCAATTGAGCACGGATGACCGACACGAAGGTCACGAATGACCGGCGTAGCCGGGCACATTTGCCCAACGCTTCGGGCAAAGCTGGGCAAAGTCATCGACAACCCTAAGTATCACCCTATCAACAAATTAGCAGAAATATGAAGTTTACTATTACAAGAATCAACAAACAGAACAAGCTGATGGTCAGTTCGAAAACCGTAGAACGGTTTCTGGAGCGCATCGCTAAAGATGATGCCAAGCTGAGTGTCACCAATTTCAGAATGAGTGTGCCGCTCATGGAGGCCGACTACCAGTACTACAAAGGCATCAAGGAATGGCAGCACGTTTATCCAGCCGCAGAATTCAACAAGGATGAAAGCGGCAATCTCGTCTTCCAGAAATCAAACGGGCTGGTGATGCTCCACTTCATCAACCTCATGTCGGACCAGGAAAAAGATGCCGTCAAGAAGACGGTCAGTCTGCTGCCGATGACCTTCGCTGCCTTCGAAGGAGCCGACGGCAGAAGCCTCATTGTGCTCGTAAGCATCTGCAACGAAGAAGGAAAAATCCCTACAAAAGAAGCCGACGCCGACTTATTCTACCAGTCTGCCTACGAACAGGTAAAAACGCTCTACCAGTCGCAGGTACAGGCAGCCATCAAACCCGAAAATCCATCATTGGCATCCAACTTCATGCTTACGCTGGATGCCTCTCCTTATTATAACAGCAAGGCAGTGGCGATGCGCATCTCTCAAAATATGAAGAGGGTAGCCTCAGCCCCTAAGAATGTAGACGATTTAAAGACATACGATGACTATGAATTTCTCTACCGCAAGGCAGCAGAAGAGACGAAGGAAGAGATGAAAAAAGCCAACATCTCATGGCAGAACGATGAAGACCGGTTCCTTGCCGGTTTCTCAGCCATCGCCATCAAGCTCTGCGACATGGGCCTCAGCGAAGAAGAAGCTTTCATCCATATCCGCTGCAACAACTGGGGACATGTGACAGAAGAGAAACTCCGCCAGATAGTGGGCACCGCTTACGATACCCATTCCAAAGACAGGAAGACGGAGAAATCAGCCTCAGGCAGAAAGGGTCGTGCCGAAATTCTGCAGATGATCAGATACCTGGAGAGCCGATATCAGTTCCGTTACAATACCGTGATGAAATATACCGAATACCGCCCGAACAATTCATGGGTTGGCGATTTCAGACCGGTGGATGCCCGTGTGCAGAAAAGCATGACGCTGGATGTTCAGATAGCCGACATCCACGTAAGCATCAAGGATGTAAGGAATTTTCTAGAGTCAGACCGCATCAGAAACTACAGCCCGATAGAGTCCTATCTCTATGACTGTCTGGGAAAATGGGACGGCAAGGACCGCATCCGTGCCCTGGCACGAACCGTACCCACCAACAATCCTCATTGGGAAGACTGGTTTTACACCTGGTTTCTGGGAATGGTTGACCAATGGCGCGGCATGTATCACCGTCAATATGGCAACAGTACCATGCCGCTGCTCATTTCCAAGCAAGGTTACAACAAGAGCACCTTCTGCCGACGTCTCATCCCTACCGAACTGTCGTGGGGCTTCAGCGACAACATGATTCTCTCAGAAAAGCGTCAGGTTCTGCAGGCGATGTCACAATTTCTGCTCATCAATCTCGATGAGTTCAATCAGATTTCCCCACAGGTGCAGCAGGGATTTCTGAAGAATCTGCTGCAGTTGCCTACGGTGAAAATCAAGCCGCCATACGGAAGTCATGTACAGGAATTTCCTCGTCTAGCCTCCTTCATCGCCACGAGCAACATGACCGATATTCTTTCTGACCCATCCGGCAACCGCCGTTTCCTAGGAGTAGAACTGACGGGACCTATCGATGTGAGTGGCAGACTGAACTATGAGCAACTTTATGCGCAGGCGATGCAAGCTCTGGAGCGTGGCGAAAAATCCTATTTCGACGCCAAGGAAACCGCCATCATCATGCAACATAACAGACAATTTGAGCAGATTTCCCCTATCAAGCAATGTTTTCTGCAGGTTTTCGAGCCTGCAAGTACCCCAGAAAATGGCGAATACCTGATGGCAGCCGCTATTTTCGACATTTTGAAGCAGAAATTCGGCTCATCTCTCCAGGTTTCGAGTATACAGAAATTGGGCAGAGAGCTTCAGAATATAGAAGGTTTGAAGAACCGAAGAACAAGATTTGGTACTGAGTATCTGGTAGTTAGGAAATAACCTACTCATTTTCCATCTCATTCCCTCATAAAAAGAGTGTGGCAATGCGTGGCATTAGGTGGCAACAGAAATACCGCTTATCGCTACGCATTATTCACTTATAATCAGCGAGTTAAACCAAAGGTGACAGATGTGGCAATAGAAACAGAAAAACATTTTCGTATAAGAATCATAAAGGTAGGAATAAACTTCTCTTCCTCCTCTAATTATCCTTTGTTTTGCTATTGCTTATTCCTTAGTTCTGCTATCAAGTCATTTACAATATATGTATCACTCATTAGGTGCAAGCCAAGTTCTTTGTCATGTAACATACGGCAAACGTCAGAGTCATAGAATATCTGTAAAGCCCTGTCGGTTGATATATGTAACGTATCAGCTAGTTGCTTTATGATACGAGCGATTTTATTCCATAATAAGAAATCCAACATAATTATATCCTTTCGTATGATTTGAACTGCTTTTCCATTATTCTTTTCTTTCCCAATTTTTAAGAGCTTCGACCACATCATTCGCTACAGCTTCCCGGCTCTCAGTATGTAGAGTGTCATAGCAATCTTGGATGAGACTCTTGATTAGCCCCACCTTATCCAATCGCTTTCTCATTTCAGACGGCGATATACCCATTTTTTGTGCCGAAGCCTCGATAGCCAACACCGTAAAGGCGAGGCGGTCAAACTCCGGGTCACTTTTCAGCAACAGTTCTCTATCTTCCATTCTTTACAAAACATTGTATTTGGGTACAAATTTATAGATTTTCTCTGATATTCCATTCTATTTCGGAGTTAAATAAAGAAAAATAGCCCGATTTCGTTAAAAACTTTACTGATGTTGGAAGAAGAATTGGGAAAAGTAGGAATAAACTTCTTTTTACTTTACCATTTCTATGTATTGACAATTGTGCCGAAATCATGAACTTCATTATGCGAACTCATCCACTTCATTTCACGACTTCATCTACTTCATTTCACAAGTTCATCTACTTCATTGAGTTAACACATACGGCTGCGGTGGCTGAAGGAGACGACTGAGTTGGCAGAATGAGACGGCTGCATTAGCTGAAGGAGTCGAATGCAGTGGCTGAAGGAGTCGAATGCAGTGACCGGAGGAGACGAATGCTGTGACCGGAGGAGACGAATGCTGTGGCAGGAGGAGACACATTCTGAACACTTATAACTAGAGTTTGCTTTATGATACGAGCGATTTTATTCCATAATAAAAATCCAACATAATTATATCCTTTCATATGATTTAAATTGTAAATACTTATCAACTATCTCCTGGCTTAATATGAACCATGATATAATATTTGCTTTTCCATTATTCTTTTCTTTCCCAATTTTTAAGAGCTTCGACCACATCACTTGCCACAGCTTCCCGGCTCTCGGTATGTAGAGTGTCATAGCAATCTTGAATGAGACTCTTGATTAGCCCCACCTTATCCAATCGCTTTTTCATTTCAGACGGCGATATACCCATTTTTTGTGCCGAAGCCTCGATAGCCAACACCGTAAAGGCGAGGTGTTCGAAATTTCCGAGCAACCACTTTTTTCTTTACCCATCTTCAACAAGATGTAACTTCTGCCTTCAGGCTATAAACCAAATAGCACCTTTATGGAATTATCTACAATAGTAGAAATTGTGGGAAATTACTAGCCTAGCCTTATGCCTCTTTTGGGCAATGCATCTACAACAGTGGAAATTATGAGGCATACTAGCCAAAGCGGACGGAGAAGCCGACACCGCAATCTACAATAGTAGAAATTATTGAAGCATACTAGCCAGACAGAACCATAATCAATATGCAACTGTCATCTACAATAGTAGAAATTATTGAAGCATACTAGCCTGCCAAACTTGACAGAATCGTTTCTTTGCTTATCTACAATAGTAGAAATTATTGAAGCATACTAGCCAATATCCGCTGTTTGTTGTCTTGATTTCATCTACAATAGTAGAAATTATTGAAGCATACTAGCCTTTGTGAAACGTGGCTTTTGCGCTTTCTATCTACAATAGTAGAAATTATTGAAGCATACTAGCCCGTCCGATGGGGTTCCCAGGCTTTTTAATATCTACAATAGTAGAAATTATTGAAGCATACTAGCCTAAACGATGAAAACTTCGCCGTTGTCGTATCTACAATAGTAGAAATTATTGAAGCATACTAGCCGGCGGCGTCTTCCCTTTTGGTCATCCCTGATCTACAATAGTAGAAATTATTGAAGCATACTAGCCTTGTCAGATACGTACAAAACAGAGGATAATCTACAATAGTAGAAATTATTGAAGCATACTAGCCAAGAACGATGTTCAACAAAATGTTGAGAATCTACAATAGTAGAAATTATTGAAGCATACTAGCCTGCGTATGATCAATTTACATTT
>QWCV01001247.1_pt1 | contig 25649 bp, 32 predicted proteins | sample 1972621 | NCBI WGS metagenome assembly QWCV01 (sample SAMN09866699, study PRJNA288562) | Human gut metagenome isolate pre2_stool, whole genome shotgun sequencing... | isolation source: gut | host: Homo sapiens | place: USA: California | reverse complement strand
TGTATAGACACAGAAACAGAGGAAAATATGACAAAGTTTTTCTCCTTTTTTCAAAAAAGAAGCCCGGAGTTTCCGGGATTCTCTTTCGGGAGAGTCTCTACCTGCTCTCCGGCTGTATAATCAGGCGCCGCCCCTCTACTCTTCCGACAACCACAGGGCTCCCTTCTTTTAATGTATCTTCCTGCTGTTCATAGTAAAAAACCGCTTTTGGTCTGTGCTCTCCCGGGAAAACCGCTTTTCCTCTGTAGGATGTATCCTTACTCAGAACACCTTCCCGGAACAGATAGCGGTTTGCAAAACTCCACTGTCTTTTCATGACCACTGTCCGTACAGCCAGGGCCAGCAGTCCTCCGACAGCAGCCAGCATCATCCATTCCTCCCATGACTGGGCGGCGATTCCAATTCCGATCCCGCAGATGTAGGTGGAATTCCACAGCATCACGGTTCCTTCTTTTGTCCGGATGGAATACAGTTCCTGTGTCCCCATCCAGATTTCAAATACAGAAAAGAAAATCCCAAATCCATAGAGACCACATAGTCCCAAAAAACGTTCAATGGCTCCGGGTATTTTTTCAAAATACAGATCATGTTCGATAAACACCCAGTGAAGAAGAAAGGTCAGAAATCCGGTAAAAAGGACAGTCCAAAGTGTCTGGATATCTAGCCCCGGCAGATGACACCGGTTCAGCTTTCTTCCAAGGATCTCCGGATTGCCAAGATCTTCCATCGCCTTTTTCTCTGCCTGTGCTTCCGAAAATCCCATCTGCACATAGTATTCCTGCTTATCTTCCAGATGTTCGAGTATTTCCCGGCCTGCCCGCTCTCCGGTATCCGCATCCAGAAAATATCTCTTCATTTCCCGTACATACTTATCCTTCTCCATGACAAATCCCCCGCAGATCCTCTCCTTTCTGCCCTCCGTCCTTTCCAAGCGCCCGCCTGGCTCTCCCGGCCGGTGTGATCTCGTAGAGCATCCTCTCTTTTCCGTTTTTCTCCCCGCGGCCACAGGAAAGAAGACTGCGTTCTGTCATCCTGTGAAGAACCGGATACAGCTCTTTTTCGCTGACTCCTTCCGCCTGCATGCGGGAATCTTCCCCTGCCAGTTTCATCAGAATTTCAAATCCCGACATCGGCTCTTCCTGAACCACGTCAAGAATACGAAGTACCCATTCTTCCTCTCTTTTTGTCTCCTCCGCGCTCTGGCTGGTCTGTTCCAGCACCCGTTCCATCATGCTGTCCGAAAATGTCATCCCGGCCAGTTCCTGATCGATCTTCTCTCTTATTCTTCCCATAGTCCGTCCTCCTTCAGGCGGTTTTTCAACAGGTCTCTTCCTCTTTTCAGCCGCTGCAGCACTGCCGCTTCCTTCAGATCCAGAATATCCGCTATCTCTTTTACTTTCAGTTCTCTGTAATAATATAAAAGAATAACCTCCCTGTACTTTTCCGGAAGGCCAAAAATGGCAGGTACGAGGGTCATGCCGTCTTCGGCCATCTCGTAGCTGCCATCCTGCTGCCGGCCCTCGTCCAGGGAGGTCCGCTCTTTTTGAAACCAGTTTTTCCGGATATAGTTTTTACATACATTTACTGCAATCCGGGTAATCCATGTTTTCTCCGAGGACTCTCCCCTGAATGTCTCCATGTGTTCATACACCTTGACAAACGTTTCCTGGGCAGCGTCCTCGGACAGATATCGATCTTTCAGGTACAGATAACAGGTGCGCAGAACAGCATCGCCGTACGCCTCCATCCAGGCTTTGAGTTTTTCCTTTTTCCACTCCGGCTGCATGTTCTGTATCTCCTCATGTTTTCTGCATCTGCTTTTAGTGGTGGAACAGACGGAGTCCGGTAAAGGACATTACCATTCCATATTTATTGCATGTCTCAATGACATTATCATCTCTTACAGATCCACCCGGCTGCGCAATATATTTCACACCGCTCTTGTGGGCACGTTCGATATTGTCTCCAAACGGGAAGAATGCGTCGGATCCAAGGGTTACATCGGTCATCTGATCCAGCCATGCTCTCTTTTCCTCAGCTGTGAAGACTTCCGGTTTTACCTTGAATGTCTTTTCCCATACACCGTCCGCGAGGACATCCATGTATTCATCCCCGATATAAAGGTCGATGGCATTGTCTCTGTCCGCACGTCCGATGCCGTCCACAAACTGAAGTCCGAGTACCTTCGGAGACTGACGTAAGAACCAGTTGTCTGCCTTGTTTCCTGCAAGTCTTGTACAGTGGATACGTGACTGCTGTCCTGCACCGATTCCGATGGCCTGTCCGTCTTTGACATAGCATACGGAATTGGACTGTGTGTATTTCAGTGTGATCATGGAGATCGCCATATCGATCTTCGCCTGATCAGTCAGCTCTTTATTTTCTGTTACCACATTGGAGAAGAAATCGTCATCAATCTTTAACTCATTGCGTCCCTGCTCAAAAGTAATGCCGAACACATCCTTATGCTCGATCGGAGCCGGTACATAATCCGGATCGATCTCGATGATGTTGTAGTTTCCTTTCTTTTTCTGCTTCAGGATCTCAAGCGCTTCCGGTTCATATCCAGGAGCAATGATTCCATCGGATACTTCTCTTTTGATAATCTTTGCAGTAGCTACGTCACACACATCGGAAAGAGAGATGAAATCACCGAAAGAAGACATTCTGTCCGCTCCTCTTGCTCTTGCGTATGCACATGCAAGCGGGGAAAGCTCTCCTAAATCATCCACCCAGTAAATCTTCTTTAATGTATCGGAAAGCGGAAGTCCTACCGCTGCTCCTGCCGGTGATACGTGCTTAAAAGAAGTTGCCGCCGGAAGTCCGGTCGCCTCTTTTAACTCCTTTACCAGCTGCCATCCGTTGAACGCATCCAGAAAGTTGATATATCCCGGTCTGCCGCTCAGTACTTTGATCGGGAGCTCTTTTTCGTCTTTCATGAAGATTTTAGCCGGTTTCTGATTCGGGTTACATCCGTATTTTAATTCTAATTCTTTCATTCTCGATCCGCTCCTATTTGTTCTTATTTACGATCTTTGTCTCATAGTTTCCTGTTTCAACATCAATATAACGTACAAAAAGAGATACTTTGTTCTCCTCGTTGAGGCTCTCCCAGAGAAGATTTGTGAAACTTTCGATGTCATCCGGAACAGCAATCCGTTTCGGCTCTCCCTCAAAACTCGGAAGCGGATTTCCGTCACATTTATATGTATGGATAAAGTGTCCCTCTCCGGCTGCCGGGTTATTGTATGCAAACGTAAATCTCTGGCAGCTCTCCGGTCTTCCGTTATCGCTCTTTAAGATTGACATCGCATAATTATAGTTTCCGTTTTCAATGTGCATGATTCCGGAAATACGAGGGGTGTAGTTCGGAGCGTCCGGCTCAAACTCTCTGCTTCTTAAAGACTGCTCAAATGTAAGCTGCCTGTCCATTCCCTCATAAATCGTATCGGTCTGATCTCCGTTTGTCACAATAGTCTTATTTCCAAGCACACGCACCGGTGCATAGATAATCAGGCTTGGGTCTGTAAGCTTTGATTCATCAAAAGCCTGGGTGCGGATTCCCTGTCCATCTTCTACAAAGATCCGGTTGCGGCTGTTTTCGCTGCGTCCCATAATAAAATAGGCTGTCACTGCCTTTTTGCCGTCCGGTGTCTTACCAATGATAATTCCACGTCCCGGATAAGAATTTCCCTTCAGTTCCTGTTCGATTGATAACATTTCCATGAATTTTCTCCTTTGCCGTTTGTTTTTCATCGTTCCTATTCATTATAACGCAAACTGCCTTTGTTATTCCAGTGTAATCGCCCATCTTTATGTAAGTATTTCTAATGAACATTATGCGCTTTCTCTTATCAACAGCTGTTTTTCACAAAACAAAACACCCTGCCGTCCGTATAGCAGAGTGTTGTTTTCCTCTTTTTCTACAAGAATGCCTTGTAGGTTTCCACATTTTTCTCTTCAAATTTGTAAAGTTTCCGCATGAGGCGAAGAATTTCCGTGTCCGCATCTTCATACTTCCTCAGATCCTGCAAGGCATTGGTCACTCCCATGCTGCTGCCCTCAATCAGCATCTGAGCCATGTGGGAGGCGGATTTGTCATTCATCGTCTGAAGGTTGATCATCAGATACGTTTTCAGCCTGTCAAACATGCCGATGGATTTTTCGTTATGTCCCCGCTCTTCCAGAAGCCTTCTGGCCTCTTTGTTGAATTCCCTGTACTTTTCCAGTTGCTTCTCCATACATTCTTTAAACTCCTCATCATCGGAAAGTTCGATCAGCTGGCTTAATGATTCAATCCCCATCTGGGAATTCTGATACACAAAATTTAAAAGCTCAGTATTTCCACTCATTTGGCACACTCCTTTTTTTGCTTTCTAGTATCTTCTCTTCCCGTGATTTTATGCAGTTTTTTGAAAAAGTCCCAAAGAACAAAGAGTTCCGCTCGCGGAACTCTCGCGCCGAGCGCGGTCGCTTTAGCGACAAATTTCTGCTTTGCGCGAGTGCGCATCCCGCGGAGCGTTTTGTTTAACAGGGAACGAAGTTTCCTGTTAAACAAAAACGGCGGAATCTCCGGTATCTTCCGGGACTTCCGCCGCCTGCGTTTTAATAGCTTCTGATTTTGTCATCCTCGTCGTCCGTTGTCTTTTGAATGGAACGGATCTCAACCTCGTAGCTGTAGTCGTCGCTTACTTTCACTTTCACGCGGTCCCCCGCATGCTTTTTCAGGATCGCCTTTCCAAGCGGCGATTCGATGCTGATCTTACCGTCCAGAGAATTGCCGCGGATGGAGGTGACCAGCTTGAAGGTGCTTGTCTCATCATCTTCCGGAAAGTAGACTTCCACCAGATTGTTAAGCCCTACTTCATCCGACGCGGACGTATCCTTTACAATCTTCGCCGTCTTCAGCATTCTTTCCAGATAACGGATTCTGCTTTCGTTTCGGTTTTTGTCTTTCTTTGCCGCATGATACTCAAAGTTTTCGCTCAGGTCGCCGTGTGCCCTTGCCTCTTTGACCGCTTCGATCGCCTCTTTGCGGACAACCAGTTTCCGGTACTCGATCTCCTCCTGAATCTTCTTTACATCATGCTCTGTCAGCTGTTCCCGCATTGTCTTTTACGCTTCCTTTACCCGATTTTTTCTGCCCATTCTTTTTCCTTGAATCCCGGAATCACAAAATCCTCTCCTACAAGGAGCGGGCGCTTTACAAGCATCCCGTCTGTTGCCAGAAGTTCATACTGCTCGTCCTCGCTCATCTCCTTCAAACGGTCTTTTAATTCCAGTTCCCGGTATTTCATGCCGCTTGTGTTAAAAAACCGCTTGAGCGGAAGCCCGCTTTTCTGATGCCAGGCTTTCAGCTCCTCTTTGGTCGGATTGTTCTCTACAATATTTCTTCTTTCAAACTCGGCTCCCTGCGCTTCCAGCCATTTACCGGCTCTCTGACAGGTACTGCATTTTGGATATTCAATAAACAGCATGTTGCTTCCTCCTGATTAAATGCGGACCATATCTCTTGTAATCTCTTTGATGGAGGCTGCTCCGCACATTCCCATCGTATCCGCAAGCTCACTTCCGATCTTCTCAATATAAGTACGCACGCCTTCTTCTCCTGCTCCAAAGACTGCTGTCACAAACGGACGGCAGATAAAGACTCCATCTGCACCAAGCGCCAGCGCCTTGAATACATCTGTACCGGAACGGATTCCGCCGTCCACGAAAATCTTCATCTTTCCTTTGACTGCATCCACAATCTCCGGAAGTACCTCTGCTGTAGACGGACACTGATCCAGCACACGTCCTCCATGGTTGGACACAACGATTGCGTCAGCTCCTGCCGCCTCAGCCTTCAGCGCACCGCGCACCGTCATGATACCTTTTACGATAAACGGCACATCACTCATGCTGACAATCTCATGCAGCTCTTCCACGGTCTTGCTTCCTGCCGGAGGTGTCATGTTTTTCAGGAACGGAAGTCCGGCCGCATCGATATCCATGGCAACCGCAAATGCCTTTGCCTGCTTTGCGAGCTCCATCTTTTCTTTCACTGTTTCCAGATTCCACGGCTTGATTGTCGGAATTCCAAGTCCTCCTTCTTTCTGAATCGCCTCACACGCAAACTTCATCACATTTGCATCCACACCGTCTCCGGTCACTGCTGCGATCCCTGCCTTTGCACAGGCAGATACAAGAACATCATTGTAAGTCTGGTCATTGTACTTCTCACCATAATGCAGATTCACTGCTCCTACCGGGCCTGCAAAAAACGGGTACTTAAATATCTTTCCGAACAGCTCCACTGAGGTATCCGCAGCTCCCCCTGCACAGATCGTATCCATGTTTACACGGATCTCCTGCCATTTATCATAGTTGCGGATAGCTGTATCACCCACGCCCTTGGCTCCCGGACCCGGTATCTGATTTCTGCATGCCTTACCATTGCAGACCGGACATGCTTTGCAGTACTGGCCGATACAGGTACGTGCTTCTTTTAATATCTCTTCATATGTCATATCTCTTTCCTCCGTTTCTTTTTCCACTTTCTTTATTGTAGCAAACTTCACAGGAAGCCGCAAGAGTACACACATAACATCGGGGACGTGTTCCTGTGCATCGGAACACGTCCCCGAAAATAAATGATATTATGATAACTGTTCCAGTACCCAGTCTACATCGTCTGTTGTCTTTAATGTTTCCAGAAGTGCCGGGTCTTCCAGAAGGGTACAGAGTTTTCCGAGAAGATCGAGATGTTCGTCTCCGATTCCGGCGATACCGAACACAAGCTGTGCTTTTTCCGCACCGAAATCGACGCCTTCCGGATACTGCAAAAATACAATTCCTGTTTTCTTTACTGTTCCTTTTGCCTGGGTCGTTCCATGCGGGATGGCAACGCCCATGCCCATGTAGGTAGATACCAGTCTTTCCCGTTCCTGCATTGCTTCTACATAAGATTCGTCCACGTATCCGAGTTTTACGAGAAGTTCTCCGGCTGCCTGAATGGCCTCCTCTTTTGTTACCGGTTTTTGTCCCAGACGGATTCCGTCCGCAACGATCACCTGTTTTTTGATCGGTGTGTCCGGAATAAGAATGTCCGTATTTTCTCCCGCAGGTGCTGCCGGAGCATCACCGGTTGTCAGCTGTACATACAAGGCATCCAGCGCCGGATCCGCAAGGAAATTTCCTATTGTAATCAGCTGTGCCTGCGGCGCTGCTTTTTTCGCGCGGGCAGCAAGTGTTGTCTGTACGACTGCGATATCACAGTCTGCCGGTATTGTATCGACCGATGTATTGGATACCGTAATATCCGGGCGGTCATTTTTGATCCTGTTGCGGAATTTGGTTGCTCCCATCGCGGAAGATCCCATACCTGCATCGCATGCGAAGATGATTTTTTTCACTTCTTCGGAACGTTCAATCGTTCCCGGTACTGTTGTTTCCCCTTTTGCAGCCTGCTTCATGCTTGCCATTTCGTTTTGAGCTTCCTCAAGGCTTCTTCCTCCTGCCATTTTGACAATTGGAGAGGCAACCACGAAGGAAATTCCGGCCGCAATCACGACACCGATCAGTACTTTGACAAGATCAGATCCCGGCGATACCATCAGGTAGGCAATGATGGAACCTGGTGATGCCGGTCCGACCAGGCCGCAGTCGGTAATGGTGTACCAAAGAATAGCTGCCATATTTCCAAGAATCGGCGCAACAATCACAACCGGATTCATCAGAATATACGGGAAATAAATCTCATGAATACCTCCCAGAAGGTGAATGATCACTGCACCCGGTGCAGAATCTTTTGTCACCTTGTCTTTGCAGAAGAACATATAAGCAAGCAGAACACCAAGTCCCGGTCCCGGATTGGTCTCCAGCATGTACATGATGGATTTTCCTGCTTCTGCTGCCTGTTCCGTTGCAATCGGTGTAAAAATACCGTGGTTCAGCGCATTATTGAGGAAGAGAACTTTCGCCGGTTCCACAAACACTGACACAAGTGGAAGCACACTGTGTTCCACAAGGAAATTGACGCCTGCTGATAAAATCATCAGAATCGCGCTCATGAATGGTCCGATTGCTACGTATCCAAGCATAGCCAGAACCATACCGATGATGCCGACCGAGAAGTTGTTGATCAGCATCTCGAATCCTGCCGGCATATGTCCGTCCATCGCTTCGTCAAACTTCTTGACACAGAATCCTGCCAGAGGACCCATTACCATGGCCGCCATGAGCATTGTAATTTCCGTATTGCTCATAATCGCACCAATTACTGCAATGGCGCCCGCCACACGTCCGCGGTCCCCGCCGATCATACGTCCTCCGGTTGAGGCGATCAAAATCGGGATAAGGTATGTCAGCATCGGACTGACCATGCTGTTGAATCCTTTATTCGGGATCCATCCGGTGTCGATAAAAAGCGCGGCAAGAAAGCCAAAGGCAATCAATGCACCGATATTCGGCATTACCATTGCCGATAAAAATTTACCAAAACGCTGTATGTTATTTTTCACAAATCCGTCCTCCATTCACTCTCAAATCTTCAATGGAGAATGGGTTCAGCTATATCATTTTCCTGTTTACAGGACCTGTACGCCGTATTTCCGGCATTCCTCCAAAAATTCTTCCGGCAGTTTCCCGTCAGAGACAATAATGTCAATATCGGCAAGTCCGCAAAAACTGAAACTGCATTTAACATCAATTTTGGAAGAATCCATCAGGGCGATCACCTGATCGGACTGTCGGATCGCGGTCTGCTTTAATAACGCCTCATCGCTGATGCCGCAGGAGAAACCTACCGACGGATGAAATCCTGTGACCCCTAAAAACGCCTGGTCAAAATTCACCCGCTCAAGCTCTTTGATGGCGGAAATTCCGAACACGCTCTGGCTGTAGCGGTTCAGCCTCCCTCCCGGAAGCATTACCGTTGGTTTCGTAAGTCCGGCCAGCTTCGTTGCGCAGCTCAGTCCTGTTGTATAAATCAAATAAGAGTCATCCGGAATCTGTTCCGCAAATGCCGTAGCTGTACTTCCCGAATCCAGAAACACTGTTGTGTCTGGTTTCAGCAACGCAAGTGCCTTCCTTGCAATCTCCTTTTTTTCCGAAATGTTGTATACAGATTTACGGTTCAGAAATCCATCTGTTCCTACGATGACCTGCACGGATTTCGCCCCTCCGTGTACACGCAGGATCTTTTTTTCCTCATCCAGTGCTTTCAGATCTGTACGCAGTGTCATCTCCGACACATTTGGAAACTTCTTTTTTATCTGAGCAAAACTGACCGTCTCTTTTTCATTGATCAGCTGAACAATCGCATTTCTGCGCATTTCCATTGAATCCATATATTCCTCCTGTCCATGCCGGGACAACACAGACAGGCTGTCCTGACACAATTATTCCTGAATAAAGTTTTTAAGAAGATACTCCTCCGCTTCCGGACACCACAGTCCATTGTGAGCATCTACAATATCCGCCAGATCAACCAGACGCTGATCCTTTGTTTCCTCTCCTTTTGCACGCAGATCAGAAAGTGCGGTAAGAGGCATGGAAAGATGTGTGTAAATCAACTTCTTTCCTCCAGGGATCTTTGGCAGATTCAGAGTTGTTTCTGCTGCAGAATCCAGTCCTCCGATATGGGTAACCATGACTGCCGGATCAATTCTTCCTTCCGCTGTCAGCTCCAGAGACTCGATCATATCAGCTGTGTTTCCGCCTGTTGTTCCCATTACATGAGTAGAATTATAATGTACATCATAGAAGTTCATAGTTGCACTGAATTCTTTGTCTGTAGGACCTGCGAAGAAATTCAGACAGCCGTCTCTTCCGAGAATCGCGCTGGACTGTGTAACAACCTGTGCAACCGGAGCATAGCAGAGTACATCGTCATATCCTGTGCCTCCTGAAATTTTCAGAAGCTCTGCAACCGGATCTTCCAGTTTTCCAGTATTTACAAAATGAAGCTCAATGCCGTCCTTTTCAGCCTCTTCCGGCGGGAAGAGAGATGCTGCTCTGTCCAGACGCTCCTGATTCAGATCTGTCACGACAATCATGGACGGACGGATGTCTCTGTGAAGTGCGTAGGTCAGTGCACCAAGTCCCATCGGGCCTGCTCCTGCCATAATCGCAAGCTTTCCGCCCTCTTTGATTCCCATCTGGTGTGTATATACGCCCATCTTCGTATGATAAGCAGCATTAAATGCTCCGATACTGCAGGACATCGGCTCTGCCAGAGATGCTTCATAGTAGGCACGTCCCTTGTATTCCAGAAGGCATCCCAGCTCCATTACCTCAGACGGAATGATACAGTATGTTGCATCTCCTCCGAAGAATTCGTAAGAATATCCCGGGCTCCACATTGTTCCCTTATAGTTCAGAGCCGGCTGAAGAGTAAATTTCATTCCCGGTTTGAACTTGTCCTGATGGTTCTTTCCTACCTTTACGATATCTCCCGCGAACTCATGTCCCATGATTGCCGGATGCTCTGCTACATCCTCATGCACACGTTTGTGTTCGGTTCCAAGAATAGCACATTTGTATGTAGACATACAGATACTGTCTGAAACCACCTTTACTAAAATCTCATCATCCGTAATTTCCGGAAGTTCAAATTCCTCCAGACGTAAATCATTTGCCGCATGAAGCCGTACTCCTTTTGCTTTCATAATAAAACTCCTTTCTTTATTTTAAATAAATATTTTTCTCTTTGCAACCGCTATCATCTTTTCAAAGCAGTTCTCAGATCGTCCTGAATACCACTTTCGGGAGCAGTGTTTCCACTACTTCATATTCCGCCGCCTGTGTGCCGCTGCACATCACGTTTGCCGCTCCCACTGCCGTGGAAAGTCTTACTGTCTCCTCCAGAGTCTTTCCTTCTTCTTCCGATACTGCAAGTGCTGCAACCACACTGTCTCCAGCGCCCACGGTGCTTCCTACCGGCACCTTCAGTCCTTCCGCGTAGATCGTTTTGTCCTTTGTCACATAGACAGCTCCGTCTCCTCCCATGGAAACAACAACCTTCCCGATCCCGTACTCTTTCATCAGTTCCGCAGCCGTTTCAGCTATCTCCTCCGGTGTCTCAAGAGCCCGTCCTGTCAAAGCACCCAGTTCATGATTATTCGGCTTGATCAGGTACGGTGAGGCTTTCAGTCCTGCTTTCAGAAGATCCCCGTCCGCATCCAGAATTACTTTCGCGCCCTTTTCACGGAATGCTTTTGTCCAGGTGTAATAAGTATCTTTCGGAGATCCTTTTGGCATGCTGCCGGATATGACAACAATATCCTCTTTCGTTACTTTTGCCAGAAGTTCTTCTAAAAGCTTCTCCAGAATTTCTTCCGACACGGTCACTCCCGGTTCATTGATATCCGTATTCGTATGATTGTCCGGATCAATGATTTTCATGTTGGTACGCGTTTCACCCTCCACAAAGTGAAAGAGGGTCGTAAGTCCCATCTCCGTAAGGGCCGAAAGGATCGCTCTTCCGGTATCCCCGCCCAGAATTCCTGCGGCAACGCTCGCTCCTCCAAGCTTTTGAATCACCTTTGAGACGTTGATCCCTTTTCCGCCTGGATCAGTCCTCATAGATGTTATCCGGTTGACAGCATCAACGGTCAGAGACGGAATTTCCACCGTTTTGTCCAGTGCCGGATTCAACGTTACTGTGTAAATCATAATACCCTCCTTTTGTTTCAACAGTTCATTTTCATTGAAACAACAGTTTCTATATACAGAATAACACTTTTTCCGATAATGTCAACTGTTTTTTCAACAATTTTTATATTTTCAAAAGTCACACATTTTTATTTCAACAATTTTCATTGCCATGTCACATCCTTTTATATGATCCGTTCCTGTTTTGCTAGAACAAAGAGTTCCGCAAACGGAACTCTCGCGCCGAGCGCGGTCGCTTTAGCGACAAATTTCTGCTTTGCGCGAGTGCGCATCCCGCGGAGCGTTTTTTTTAACAGGGAACGAAGTTTCCTGTTAAAAAAACTCCGGTCTCCGTAAAGATGCCAGCTGCATCTTCACGGGAGACCGGAGTTTTCCGTCCCGATTGCTTTTTCACTTCTGTATTTTATCTGTCTCTAATCGCTTTCCTGCGGGAAATACTGGCCGAACAATTCTTCCATCTTTTCCGTAAGCTCCTTTTCCATCTCCCGGTAACGCGCCAGAAACAGGCTTCCCTGTTCCGTCAGTTCGCTTTTTCCTCCTGAATTTCCGCCGTTATGGGAACTCAACAGATGAAATCCCAGCTCTTTCTCTGCCCGTTTTATGATTTTCCAGCTTTTAGAATAGGACATTCCCATCTCGTTACAGGCCCCTTGAATAGATCCTTTCTTTTCTATCAGCTCCAGAATCCTTGCTACCCCCGGGCCAAAAAACCGTTCTTCTTTTTCCAATGTCAGCCGCAAAGCCGGCCGGATCTTTTCTTCCATTACCGCACTCCTTCGATGTTTTCTAAAAAGTTCCTGAACTACATTTTAATCTCATGCTCTGCTTTTGTCATCATATTCATTACCCAGACAGACAGAAACGCAATAACCAGAATTACCGCCACGTACACTGCCGCCCGGTCCATATTTCCGCCTGCAACTTCCGAATAAACAGCAAGGGGCAGGGTCCTTGTCTTGCCGGGAATATTTCCCGCCAGCATGGCAGTCGCCCCGTACTCCCCAAGACCTCTTGTCGTTGATAAAATCATACCGGAGAGAATGGACGGAAATGTGCAGGGGAAGAGAATCTTCCAGAGAATTCCCCATTTTCCGAGCCCCAGCATCTTTGCTTCCTCGATCATATTCTGGTCAATCTGTTCAAATCCCGCTTTTGCGGAGCGGTACATCAGAGGGAAGGAAACGACAACCGCAGACAATACTGTCGCCACCCAGGAAAAGGCAATCCGGAAACCAAAAACTTCCTCCACAAAGCTCCCGATCGGGCGTCTTGCCCCGAAAAGCCATAACAGAAAGAAACCCGCGACCGTCGGAGGAAGTACAAGCGGAATGGTAAGAAGCCCGTCCACCGCGGCTTTTAGTTTCCTGCCTTTAATAAACATGACTGCCCACGCTGCCAGAATCCCAATGACAAAGGTAATCACAGACGCACATACCGTTGTCTTAAGCGAAATCCAGACCGGAGAAAAATCCATCTCCTGTTCCTCCTGCTACTCGGCGCTGCGATAATCCGCAAATCCATAGGACTCAAATACGGACACCGCATCGTCAGAGATAATAAAATCGTAAAATGCCCTGGCAGCCTCCTGGTTTGGCGCATCCTTTGTCATTGCCACCGGATACAGAACCGGAGATTCCAGTGAATCAGCCGGCGCCTCCGCCACCACTTTGACCTTGTCTGTCGTTGCCGCATCTGTCGCATAGACAATTCCACAGTCCGCAGAAGACTCCGCCACCCAGTTCAGCACTTCCGTAACATTCGTTCCAAAACTTGCCTTTGCTGAAACCGTATCCCAGAGACCAAGATTTGTCAGTGATTCCTGCGCATACTGTCCCACCGGAACGCTCTCCGGATCCCCGACCGCTATCGTACCTGCATTGGCGATATCTTTAAAAGAGGAAAACTCTGCGTCGGAGGAAGCCGGGGTAATCAGTACAATCTTGTTTTCCAGCAGGTTGACAATCGTATCGCTGTCAATCATCCCCTCCTCTTCCAGCGCATTCATCTGCGTCGGCGCTGCTGAGAAAAAGAGATCTGCCGCAAGACCGGACTCGATCTGCTGCTGCAGCTTTCCGGAAGAATCATAGACACCTTCGATGTTCACATCCGGATACTGCTCCTCAAATGCCGGAATCAGCTCCTCTTCAAAGGCATATTCCAGGGAAGCAGCAGCCGCAAGCGTCACGGTTCCCTCCAGATTACTCCCGGATGTTCCATTCTCTTCCGTCTGCGATTTATTGCTTTCGGAAGCCTTGTCGCCGTCCCCTCCGTCCGAAGACTGGCATCCCATCATTGCAAGTCCCATTGTTGCTGCAAGAAGCTGCATCATTACCCGTTTTTTCATAGATTTTTCTCACCTTTCTTTTTGGCATTTATCTTGCACACTCCGACTCGGATCCCCGAAGAATCCCCAGTCCGTGCTGTACACTCTCCAATATGATCTCCATACTTTCCCGCACTGCTTTCGGGCTTCCCGGAAGATTGACAATCAGCGTCTGTCCCCGTATGACCGACGCTCCACGGGAGAGCATGGCCCTTTTTGTATATTTCATGGATTCGGCCCGGATCGCCTCCGCAATCCCCGGTGCATTGCGGGTCATGACCTCCATTGTCGCCTCCGGCGTCGTATCCCGTTCAGAAAATCCGGTTCCGCCGCTGGTCAGAATCAGGCTGACCTGCCGCTGGTCGCAAAGCCGGATCAGTTCTTTTTTCAAAAGTGCCTTCTCATCCGGAAGAATCAATTCCTCTACCACATCAAATCCAGCCGCCGTCAGTCCTTCTTTCATGGCCGGGCCGCTTTCATCTTTGCGTTCCCCTTTACTTCCTTTATCGCTCATCGTGATCACTGCCGCCGTAAACGGCCTGTCTTTGGCCGGGAATTCGACGGTCATCATACTTCCGGTCTGAATGGTTCCGGAGGAAAGGACTTCGGCAAATACGCCCTGCACCGGCATGATGCACTCGCCCATCCGATGGTAAATCCGGCAGTGGGTGTGGCACTCCTTCCCGATCTGTGTCATCCGCAGAACCACATCCTGACACCGGAGAATTGTCCCGACCGGAAAGCTTCTAAAATCCAGATCCTCCACGACAAGATTTTCCCCGAACGCTCCGTCCTGCACATCCGCGCCTCTGGAATTGAATTCCTTTACTTTATCATAGGAGAGCAGGCTGACCTGGCGGTGCCAGTGTCCCGCATGGGCATCTCCCACAATCCCGAATCCCTTCTCAAACTTTGCTTCCGCCACGGCATGCTTTTCGGTTCCGCGCTTTTCACTGATGCAGATCGCCCGCACTCTGCCGGCGGTCTTTCTTTCTTCCATCTGTTATCCTCCTATCTCATTCATCCTTTTTTTCTCACTGATCTGATCCGGCTCTTCAAACCGGTGCCCGGCCGGCTTTCTTTGTCCCGCCGCACGAAAAATCTTCCGGATCCGTTCCTGTTTTTCCTCCGGCGTTTCCCCGCTTCTTATGACAGAGCGCAGATCTTCCGCATCGTCATAGCAAAGGCAGTATTTCAGCTTTCCGGTACTTGTAAGACGCAGGCGGTTGCAGCTTTGGCAGAACTTTCCGTGAATCGGAGAAATCAGTCCCGTCCTCCCAAGGAATCCCGGAATCTGCATATACACTGCAGGCCCAAATCCTGCACCTGCTGCCGGTGCCGCCTCCTGAAGATCCGGATACCGGTTTTTGATCATCTCAAGCACCCGCCGGTTGTCCAGTCCATGGTACTCTTTTCCGTATCCGATCGGCATCATTTCGATAAACCGTACATCCACCGGCCACTTTTCCGAAAGACGTGCCAGATCCAGAATTTCCGTCTCGTTGATTTCTCTGGCTGCCGCCACATTGATCTTGGTCCAGATCCCTGCGCTGACACAGGCTTCCACCGCCTTCAGTACTTCCTCCAGACCGTCATATCCGGTAATCTCCCGGTACTTTTCTCTCTGCAGAGTATCCAGGCTGATATTAACTCCATCCAGTCCTGCCTCGAGAAGATCCGGAAGAAATTTTCTCAGCCAAATCCCGTTCGTCGTCAGCATAACCGTCTCAATTCCCGGAATCGCTTTCAGCATCCGGACACAGTCCGGACATCCTTTCCGGACAAGAGGCTCCCCGCCTGTCACACGTACATGACGGATTCCTTCCTGTGCCGCCGCCCTTGTAATTTCACGGATTTCCTCGTAAGTCAGGATCTCCGACATCGGCACGGAATCAATGTCATAGGGCATACAGTACCGGCACCGGAGATTACACCGGTCTGTAAGGGAGATCCTGAGATAATCAATCTTCCGCCCGCTCATAGTCTCCTGATGCACCACCTTTTTTTCTGCATAGAAAGATATCTGTCATTTCCATGCTTTTATCTACCGCCTTGCACATATCATAGATTGTAAGAAGCGCCGTATTCACTCCGGTCAGAGCCTCCATCTCCACGCCGGTCTTACCCTCGCAGCGCACCGTACAGACTGCCCGGATGTATCGTTTCTTCGGATTCCGGTCCTTTCGTTCCCCGATCATCTCAAAATCCACGGCCACTTTCGTCAGGCTGATCACATGGCAAAGCGGAATGATCTCACTTGTCTTTTTCGCTCCCATGATTCCCGCAATCCGGGCTACCGAAAGGACGTCTCCTTTTTTCATGCTTCCTTCCAGAATCTTCTGATAGCACTCTTCGGACACACCGATCTCGCCCTGTGCCGACGCCTCCCGTCTGGTCACCGCTTTTTCTCCGATATCGACCATCACCGCGTTTCCGCTTCCATCAAAATGTGTAAATTCCATATCTGTTCTCCCTACTTTCCAAATCCGCAGTTCGGATAGGTGCAGACCGGGCAGTTCAGACACAGTCCGCCCTCTCCGAGATGTGCAAGCTCCTCTGCGGTCACCGGATCATCCGCCAGTACTCTTGGCAGTACCAGATCGAAGATCGTCCTCTTTGCGTACATCACGCAGCCCGGAAGTCCCATGACTGCCTGACCTTCTTCCATATAAGAAAGCAGAAACATGGCTCCCGGAAGCACCGGAGCTCCATAGGATACGATCCGTGCGCCGGAATTTTTAATCGCAAGGGGCGTCCTGTCATCCGGGTCTACACTCATTCCCCCGGTACAAAGCACCAGATCCGCTCCTTCTCCGAGAAAACGCAGAATCGCCTCTGTCACCATCTCCGGTTTGTCATCGCATGCGGCATGTCCGATAATCTCCACCGGATAATGCCCGAGCTTTTCTTCCAGTACCGGAGTGAAGGTATCTTTGATCCGTCCTTTATAAACTTCGCTTCCGGTCGTGATGATGGCAGCCTTTTTCGTCCTGAAAGGCAAAATCGAAAGGATCGGCGCTCCGCCGTTTTCCTCCTGCACCGCTTTTTCCGCTCTGTCCATCTTGTCTTTTCCGATAACAAGCGGGATGACACGCATCCCTGCAAGCTTGTCGCCCTTTTTCACCTCGGTATTACCGTGTCGTGTGGCAATCATCATTTCCCCCTGGGAGTTTACCCGGTAAAGGGCTCCGGAATCCACTTTCAGAAGTCCGTCCTTCTCCGCTGTCAGCTCAATCTTACCTTCCTTTGCTTCCGACGCGCTCATATACCGGAAGCACTTTACTGCTCCGTCAAAGGCCGCCTCCGCACTGCTTCCTCCCTGACAGATCCTGCGCAGAATCTCGGCTCCTTCATCTTCGTGAAGCATCCCTTCTTCCTGCTCCCAGACATACAGATTCTCCTTCCCCACACTTAAAAGAACCGGAATATCCTCCCTGGTGACAATGTGTCCTTTTCTGAATACCGGTCCTTTCTTTTTGTCCTTTATAATCTGCGTGATGTCATGGCATAAAATACATCCCTCTGCATCTTCTGTTCTGACTAATTTCATGTTTCTTCTCCCCGTTCTTCTCTTTGATACCGTACTGTTTTTTAAAACATAACGACTGGTACAAGTATAGCAGAAGATCAATGCCCTGTAAAGCGTTCTCTTTTTGTGACATGATCACAGAAATTTCCTCAAATATGGTATACTATAAGAAAAAACCGAAAGGAAGGTCTGCTTATGTCATATACAAAAATTACACAGGAAGAAGCAAAAAAACTGATGGATGAGAGGAACGACATTCTGATCGTCGATGTACGAAATCCGGAAGAATACGCACAGGGACATATCCCGGGTGCCATTAATGTTCCAAATCCTTCCATCACCAACCGTGAAATTCCGGAGCTTCCGGATAAGAATCAGGAGCTTTTAATCTACTGCCGTTCCGGACAGCGCAGTAAAATCGCAGGAAAGAAACTAGCCGTCCTCGGATATCAAAATATCAAAGATTTTGGCGGTATTATGGAATGGAAATATGAGGTGGAATAATCATAGACGAAAAGGTGGACACTACCGGTACTTCGGTACCGCAGTGTCCACCTTTTCTGTGTTTCCTTTATTGTTTTGTACAGAAGCTGGCGGACCGGAATGGTTTCCTTCTCCTCTCCTGTCTTAAAAGGCTTACAGCAGGAAAGATCCCATATTTCCTGAAAATAATTCTGAAGCTGCAGATAGGATCTGCCTTCTCCCGGCACGGACTCGTATACGAGAATATCACGATCCATGTTGTAGGACTTCTTATATTCACCGAGGAAAATGTCATCGGTATTTCTTCCGCGAATTTCTGTGATGCAACAGCTTTCGAGAGATGTCTGTGCTTCATCATGCCTGACACATTCAAATCTTCAATGGTTATATAAGATGGCTTGGTTTTCACGATCTCTGCTACCGTTTTATTGATATAGTCAGTACGGATGTTATCTATCTTACGATGAAGTCTCTGTACTTTCAGCTTTTGTTTTTTGTATATTCTTCTGAGCGGACTCTCCTTTCTTTAAATTCTCATTCATCTTCTTTTCCTCCTATAAGCTCCCCGAAGTAACTTTACCCTCTGCCGGGAGACCTGTTTCTTGACAAGCAAAGTGGTCTCAAAGTAAAATGTGAGATAATCGTATCACATTCATAAAAACGGTACAACGCACCGATGTGATACAAAAATGCTGAATTTGTTTCACATACAGGAGGACAGATGGATGGATAAGCGAAAAGAAGCAAATCTTCGGGTAAAAGAAAAGATTGATACTGCACTTCTGTATCTGCTTGAGCAGAAAAGTATCTCACAGATCACAATCACAGAGCTCATCCAAAATGCCCGCATGGGGTTTGAGTTTTTCGGCCGCTACGGTCAGATCGTCCTCGATCTGCACCGTTTCGGATACGGCTCCATCATTCTGGACATGCTCAATCAGTTTCACGAAGAGGTCGCTGGAACAATGCCCCATACCTCTATCGAACGGTACCGCCTCTATATCTACATCGGCTCCCTCTATAATACGGCACTGATGTGGTTAAAAAACGGAAAGCGGGAAAGCCTGGAAGAGATCACGGAACTGTTCTGCTTTTCACTGCGTATGAAATAATGTCCTATAAGACGTAGCTTTCGGTAAAAAGACTCTTCATTTATTGCAGGCAGTTCATAATCACGCTGATCATCATTTCCTTTTCTTCCGGATTTGATTCTGCGATCATAATCGTCAGAGCGACCAAAGTATGATCATTGATCAGCTTTACTCCGTTTTGAAACAATATGTTATTTTTATCCAGAAAATAAAGAAATATGGTAGCTGCTATCCGTTTATTTCCATCCGTAAAACTATAATTTTTCGTGATAAAATATAATAAATTTTCCGCCTTCTCTTCCAGAGAAGGATAAAGATCCATTCCTCCAAAACTTTGATAGACTGCTCCAATGCTCCCTTTGAAAGATTCATCCTTTTCATTGCCAAACAAAGAACTGCTGTCAGCGAATTGCATACTGTCAATTACCCGTCTGCATTCCTCATAGGTTAAAATATAGGTAGCTTCATTGCCTTTAGGTCGTGTCATATTCTGATGATCATAAGCATCCAGTAGTTCCAACGCGTGACTATATCGTTCCACTACAGACAGCACCTGCTTCGAATCAAAACTGTTCTCTACTCTTTTATTGCAGAATTCGCCCAGCGTCGAAACTCTACGCCTCGTTTAGATTTTACACGATAGCCGACGGAGATAATTACGTCCGATGTATAAAATGGAACTGGTTGCTTTACTCCAACAACACGCATTTTTTGCGTGTTGTTTTCTCTTATGAGTTCTTCTGAGAAAACATTATTTATATGTTTCCGAATTGTCTTTTCATCACTTCCAAATAATACAGACATCTGATTAGCACTAAGCCATACTGTATCACTTTCTATTGACACTGGCAGCGCAATACTCTTATCTTCTGTCTCAAATAAAACAATTTCTTTTTCATACCCCATAAGTTTCTCCCTCCTTTCATTCTACTCCATATCACTTAAAGCCTGCAAATACCCATCTAAACGTTTCCGTGCACCCGGGTCAAGCCTTTCATATTTTTGAATCAACTCATATTCTCTTGAATTTTTGTCAATCACAACATAGTCCATCTGCTTATATTCCTTGGGATTTTTACTATCCGTCTCCAACAGCAGCTCATATGGAGAAATTTCCAACACCTCACATATGATCATAATCTTATCCGCAGAAGGATTCGTTCCCTTTCGCCTCCAGTCACTGACTGTACTCTGAGATATACCTGTTCTTTTCGCAAATTCAATTTGTGACATTCCCTTTTCTTCAAGATATTGATAGATTCGTTCGCTTATAAGCATAGCCTCTCCTTTCATCTTTTCTTCCAATTTTACCTTTCATCTTTTCTTTCAATTTTATCTTGACAAACCCTTTTGTTCTTATTAGTATAAGAGATGAGAAATGGGTTTTTACCAAGTATGATTTAAAATCGGAACGGGTTGCTCGTTTCTTTTTTTATATCTAAAATGTCATATAGATAATAATTCCCATTTTTTGCATGACGCACCAACATGGAGACATGATACACGTTATAACGTTCCACTACTCCCTGTTCATCATAAACGGGCAATGCAAATCTGGAATCATACCGGTACCAGCCAAATACTGCATCTCGCAAATGTTTATTTCCAGAATTCGGTCTTTCCTTTTCCTGAATACCTTTTCCATAGGGAATACCTGCTTGGGACAAAAGTAACTGAAGGCACTTAATTTCTTCATTTAATAAACGGATTTCTTCTCTCTGTTCCCGAATAATCTTATCTTTATTATCCATATTTTTACCTGTTTGATTTCTAAAAAGAAATGTCCTGTATAATTTTTCTCATATTCTTAATGGTATCCTCATAAGACACAAAGTCTTCTGTAAAATAACTGGTGATAGACTGATAATCTTCTTCATAAAAGGAATTATCACAAAACTCTGTAATAATGGCAGATACATCTACTCCTTCTTTTGCGGATGGACATACAGTCATTTGAGCCCGATGCTCCCTGACCTCTTTGACCAATGAGACAAACTTATTATAAAATCAATGAGCGGAGTAAGTTTATAGACATCATACAAATGACGCGAATACCGCTTTGATTTCCCCTGCATATAATAATCACAAAGAGCAAAAATCTTATCAATATAAGTCCTTTCCAACGACTGTAAATTCATTGAAAATCTGTCAAGGGAAAATTGTTTTACCAGATCTATTCGATTTCGCTTTTCCAGATAATCCCCAATATAATTATGTATCTCTACCGACTGTGTCGGAAATGCATACGACCCCAATGCAGTTTCCAGTTTTATATACTGCGGCAGTCTTTCATCTTCCAGTTCAAATACAGAAGTATATGAAAAGAAATAAGCGTTATAGTCCCTGTCGCTCTGGGTTTCATTCCAGTTTGCAATCGGCATTTCCAGTTCTTCGCTTATTCCTTTTAAAACAACATTCTTAAGTTTTTTCCTTCTACTCTCTCCTATATGCTCTTTGAAAGTAATATCAATATCTTCTGAAAAACGATTGATTAAATGATATCCTTTGGATAAAGACGTCCCTCCTTTGAAAACACACAGATCAAGCTGCTCTGACAATAATTTCAGGATCAGTGTAACATAGTAATCTTTTTCTACTACTATAGGTGTTCTTCCACTTTGCTCAGCAGTCTGTTCCACCATATCCTTAAACATTTCTCTATCCTTATGAAGATACATACTCTACCTCCGTTTCATATATTGCTTTATATATCTTGAGTGGATAGTTTGTGATATATCTGTCGATCTTTTTCTTTGTAATACCATTTTTCCTGGCATATTCCGTTAAAATTTTTCCACACTTTTCCGGTTCTATCTCTGTGCATTTTTCAATATCCTTTAAACAATCAAGAAACTGGAGAACCGGCGCATTTTCTTCAGTGATTTCCACCACTGGCCTTCTGATAATATACTGCCTGTTTTTAATTGTCGTTTTCCTTACCAACGCCGGAGCAAAATTGCTGTTTATCTCCTGAGTAAGCGGAACCTGCGTGGATAATCCCATGCGGTTTGCCAATGTATAGCCGGAATAGTAACCCACCCGCTTTCCCCTGCGCAAGATATACTTATGAACAGCTACTGTATCCGGGGACAAAGACATTCGCTCACCGAAAATATCCGTTTTGGGGAAATAGTATACTCCCGGTTCAAATCGGCATATGGATCCACTATCAGCAAGTTTTTTTAAATGATATCTAAGATTTTCTTCTGTCATCCCTGGGATATCAATATCTCCGGTAAAAATAGGTTCTCCTAGAATATAATTTTCTTTCAAATATTCATATAACATAATCGCTTTCCTTTCATTAAGTAAATATTTTATTTACTTATCGTTAGTATACTTAAAATTTTTTTCTTTGTCAATCGCATCTGATTTATTCATATTGTTTCCATCTACATCACTGTTTAACAGGACATTTTCGTCCTATTAATGTCCTATAAAACATAGTTTTTAGAAATTCAAAGTGCCATTTAAAAGTAAGTAGGTAATCATCCGTACCTTGACAAAATAAGAAATCCCCCCGGCACTTTCGAGGGGAATATTTGTCTCTTATTTTTTCAGTTTGCTGTGGCATTCAGCCGGCAGGCTGGTGGACCATGGAAGCAGTTCCAACATCGCTGTTTCCGTAATGCTGTATACGGTTGCGCTGGCCTGTGCTCCCCGGATACTCTTGGCAAACAGCCAGTTTCGACGCCCTGTCGCAAAGTTTTTCAGCGGCCGTTCTGCCGCCAGATTATCAATGCTTAAGTGTCCGTCTTCCAGATATCTCCTCAGATAAACTTTCTGGTTCAGGGTATGCAGGACAGCTTCGCCGATCAATGAAGACCGGTCTACGGAATCCTCCAGTGTATGAAGCCACCCAAAGAAAGCCTCTAAAAGCGGCTTCGCCTGCTTTTGACGCTCTTCATACAGTTCTTCCGGCGTCTTGTCACGGATCATCTCTTCAATTTTATAGAGCATCCCGATCCGTGCCAGTGCCTGATATGCGGTTGTCTCCTTCAACTGTTCTTTGGTGAAATCCTTTTTCAAGGCCGTCAGGGCTTCATCGAATCTGCGTCTCGCATGGGCCATGCATCCCGTCACAGTGATCCTTTCCGGGAGATTGTGGTATGCCTGATAACCATCGCAGGTGAAAGATCCCTCAAACTGATCTCCAAGGAATTCCGCCGGATGATATCCGGCACGGGTTCTTTCGTATTGGAAGAGGACCATCCGCGGAGAGCCGCTGTATTCATCCGTGAGATAGACCCACATCCAGTTCTGGGTGGAACCCTTCTGATCCGGCTCATCGATCACCTGCATTCTGGTTTCGTCTCCGTGCAAATAGTTACTCCGGAGCAGCTCTTCTTTCATCAGATCATAGAGCGGCTGCAGATACCGGTCTGCACATTGGATGATCCAGTTCGCCATGGTCTTTGTGGAAAGATTCAGGTCGTACCGGGCGAATTCCCGTTCCTGACGCGCAAGCGGCATCCCGTTTACATACTTGGCATTCATGATGCCTGCAACAAGGGACGGGGTTGCAGCACTTTCTTTCAGGAGTGACGGCGCTTTTTCCGGCCGTTTCATAGCCCCGCATTTCGGACAGCTGTACACAAAAATCACTTCCTCCACAACTTCAAACCTCGCGGGAATGAATTTCAGTCTTTTGACTCTTTCCTTTGTGACAACCTTATATTTCGTATTGCAGTCCGGGCAGTAACGGTCGTCTCCCGTCAGCTTGTACTCGATCACTTCGGTTGTCTCAAAGGAGGAAAGGTCTTCTTCCTTTTTTCCGGAACGTTTTTTTCTTTTGTAAGAAGACGGATGGATCTCTGCCAGGTCCGGTTCCGGGGCATTCAGGTCTGCTTCCCGCTCTGCCTCGTTAAAAAGATTCAGCTGGATATACCCGTCCGCATATTTTTCACTGGATGTGCCAAAGCGTTTCCTCTGAGCAAGAGTAAGCGGTCAGAGAGCATTGCGTTCAGGAATTCCAGTTCCTTTGTTTTCTATTCCAGGATCTGGATCCTTGATTCCTGCTTCTGCAGCGTTTCTTCCTGCTTTTGACGATGCTCCTGCATAATCTTCAGCAAAGAGAGCATGGCCTCCCTGTCCATCCTGTTCAGTTGTTCTTCTGTAAAAACCGGATCCATCGCACAGCCTCATCTTTCTAAAATCTCTATTGACAGTTTACCATAAAAGGATCTGCTTTCTATTGGAAACCGCCTTCAGGAGTAGAGGAAAATCTGCGTAAAATCAAGAAATTTTCGGCTTTTTGCGAATTGACAGGAATCGAGAGCAGACCACGATCTTTGGGTGGCGTTCTTCAAAAGCGCCGCTGGGATTCAGGGATAATCCATCGCACAGCCAGTGGAGCTCTTTGAGAGTCACTTTCCGCAGTTCATCCGGTGTGTCCGGCCAATGGAAGGCATTCCGCTCCAGACGTTTCATCAGGATCCCGAATCCGGAGCCGTCCCACTGGAGAATCTTGATCAATGTGCGTCTGCGATTGCAGAACGCGAACATACAGCGGGAGTACGGATCGAGATGGAATTTCAGTTTGATAATTGCGGCCAAACCGGTATAGCTTTTACGGAGATCAGTCACTCCACACGCCAGATAGACGGTTGTGCTTCCAGAGAAATCAAGCATAGTTCTTCAACGCCTGCAAGAGCGTAGTCAGTATCCTGGCTGAGCAGTCAGCGCCAATTTCAATCCGGATATTTTCCGGAAGAAGGATCGTAACAGAATGATTTCCTGTCCTAGAGTTCAACTGCAGCTCTTGTTCCGAAGGCAGCTTTGTGAACACCATATCAGATGCAGGTTCTTTTCCTGGTGCTTCTGACTGAATCTTTCGGATCCAATAGCCCAAAGTAGACTGGGGGATCTTATTCTGCTGACCACACTCTCCTTTCTTGTCTATTATTATAGGCTGAATATAGAAAGGATTGAAGAAACAATAAGTTCTCAAGTATATACCCGGAGGTTTGTCCTGATGCTTTCGTCCAAACACAGTCGAGACAAGCTGGATGCTCGGCTATGCGATCTTAGGTAATATTCCGCTTTTTTCAGGAAATATTTCTACACTTGTAATTCATCTTCTTGCCTTTGTAATTGCCTTTTTGCTGGGATGTATAGTGGTGAAATTAAAACAATTATAGTTCTAACATAAAGACATGTTTATATTGTGTTCTACCTTGTGTTCTATTTTAAAATCAGACATGAAAAAACCGCCGAATTTCGGCGGTTTTTCAGCAGGGGATGAGAGAATCGAACTCCCGCTAAGAGTTTTGGAGACTCCTGTCATACCATTTGACCAATCCCCTATATTCTATTTCAGATACAAAGAAACACACCTTTTCAGGTGGTTCCTTTTGTGTACCTTCAAAACCACATATAAGTCCACGTTTCTGTCATCCTGCTTTTCCTATCCACCATTCCTTGGTTATGCCCTCGACCTATTAGTAACAGTCAGCTCCATGTGTTACCACACTTCCACCTCTGCCCTATCTACCTCGTCGTCTTCAAGGGGTCTTACTACTTGCGTATGGGATATCTCATCTTGAGGGGGGCTTCACGCTTAGATGCC
>QWCV01001239.1_pt1 | contig 25737 bp, 22 predicted proteins | sample 1972621 | NCBI WGS metagenome assembly QWCV01 (sample SAMN09866699, study PRJNA288562) | Human gut metagenome isolate pre2_stool, whole genome shotgun sequencing... | isolation source: gut | host: Homo sapiens | place: USA: California | reverse complement strand
CCCACTGGTAACTTTTTTAACCACTTATGGGTGTCCCCACTGGTAACTTTTTTGACCACTTATGGGTGTCCCTACTGGTAAAACTCCTCACTGGTAACTATTTATAAAAATAATTTATTATCCCATTATAAATTCCCCAAGCCAATCTATTTTGATAATCATCTTCTAACAAAAGTTTTTCTTCCTCAGGATTAGATAAAAATCCACATTCAACAATAGTCATTGGAATTTCAACATGTTTAACAATATAGACACTCTCTATACTTTTGGCTACTCTATTATTTTCTTTTTGTATTGCATTATTAAGATTATTTTGTATTGATACTGCCAATTTTTGTCCATCTTCGCTTTTCGCATTATAGAATGTCTGCCATCCGTCATATTGTTGCTGTGGTATTTTATTTAAGTGTATAGATACAAATATATCTGCTGAACTTTCATTTCCAATTTTTACTCTATTATGTATGTCTGAAACCTTTTTTTGCTTTAATGTTTTTGCATCTATGTCATATATTGCATTTTCATCTGAACGCGTTAATATTACTGTTGAGCCACTTTGTTCTAATAAATTTTGCAATTTTATTGCTATTTTTAAGTTTGTTTCCGCTTCTGTTGTTCCATTATTACTTTGTGCCCCTTCATCTGCTGGGTGTTTTTTACTGCATTGCTTTAGTCTAATAAAAAAATTTGATTTTTTATCAGACTAAAATAATGCTAAAAATTGAAAGTAATTTCTATTTTTTTATTTTCATAAACATCAATTCTACTTATCAATTCTTTCATTATTTCATTATCAAATTTTCTTCCTGCTTTAAAATTTATTATAATTTCTTTTAATCTTTCTTCAGATATATTATTTTTATTTTGTTCTTTTAAATCACATAATGTTTTATCTATTTCTTGTACTTTATTTTTTAGTAAATCATATTGTAGTTTAAATTCATCTACTGTTATATCTCCATCTACTCTTTTGCTATATAATGATTTCATTTCATTTTCATTTTTTTGCTTTAGATTTTCATATTTTAACATCAGTTTATAATTCGCACTATTTTTTTTATACTCATCAATAATTCTATTTTTACTCTCATCAATTGTTATCATTTGTAATCTATCTTCTAATGATTTTAGTACGATTTCATTAAGTACTTTTTCTTGTATTGTATGTCCTTTATCACAAATACTAGGAAACCTATAAATCATTCTACATTTATAATACCATGTTCTTTGAGGATTTTCTAAAATTTTATCTCTTATTTTGGTTCTTGTTCTATATTTATATTGCATTCTTGATTTGCAATATCCACAATATACTAACCCTCTTAATAAGTATTCATATCTATTTTTAGTTTTAGTAGTTTTTTCATTTATCCTCTTTTGAACTTCATCAAATTTTTCTTGTGATATTATTGCCTCGTGGGTATTTTCTACAAATATCCAATCTTTTTTAGGAGTTTTTTTAGTTTTCTTAGTCTTATAATCAGTTTCATATTTATTTATAATCATTTTTCCAGTATAAAATGGATCTTGCAATATTCTTCCTATTGTATCATTTCTCCATTCATTTATTTTTACATTTTGTCCTTTATACTTTTTTGGAGTATCTATTTCTAGGTTTGTTAGATGTCTTGCAATCTCTCCTTGTGAATGCCCCTGTAGGTACATTTCATATATCAGTTTTACAATTCCACTAACATTTTTATCAATGACAACTTTGTATTTATCTTTATCATCTTTTTTATAGCCATAAGGTACAAACCATTCTACACACTTGCCCTGTTTCTTCATATCTGTTTTTACAGCCTTAATTTTCTTTGAAATATCTGCTACATAGCTTTGATTCATTATTCCTCTTAGCATTATAGTATCATCTATTTCATATCTTTCTCCACTGTCAATAAACTCTGTTACAGATATAAGTCTTATATCATTGTCTGGGAAAAATATTTCTGTATAATAACCTGTTTTATTTTTATCTCTTGTTAATCTTGATAAGTCTTTTACAATAACCATATTTATTTGTCTTTTTACTATATCTATTATCATTTCGTTTAGTGCTGGTCTTGAATCTAATACTCCAGACCAACCATTATCTACATATTCCTTTATCACTGTAATATTGTTTTTCTTGGCATAATTTAAGATTATATCTCTTTGTGCTTCAATACTATTATTAGTATTAGTATCTTCTTTTGATAATCTTAAATAAATACCTGCTTTATATTTTTTCATATTACACCATACTTAAAACATCATATTTATAATTGATATAGATATTATTTTCTTTATCTATTTCAATATTATAAATTATTTCTGATAGTTTCTCTCTGTCCCATTCTTTTATGTTAGATAATTTTCTAACTACTGATAATAATTTTTCTTCTGATATTATTGGTCTACTTTCTTTTTGTTTTACAAGGTTATCTATTTGACTTTTTAAATTAACTCTTTTTTCTCCCTCTGTCTTGTAAAATCTTTTATAGTCATATGTTTCTAATATTCCATTTTTGTAATCTTCATATAAAGACGAAATTGTCTTTTCAGTTTTTTCTAATTGTTTTTGTAAAATTTGTATATTATCATCAAACACTTTTGTTCCTGCTCGATTATACTGATTTGTAATAATTTCTTCTAATTTTTCATTATTTATTACTTTATTCAATTTTTCTTCTACATTAGAAATAACTATTTTATTTACAACATCTTCATTTATCGCTTTAAACTTTCTGTCGCATTCTGTTTTGTTGCATTTTCTTACTGCATTACCACAAAAAATTTTAACTTGACTTATTTTTCCCTCTTTATTTCTAATTACTTTTATAGTCATTTTTGTACCACATTGTTTGCATACTACCAATCCATTTAACAACCATGAATGTTTTTTGTGTTTTGTTTTTTTTCTTAAATCCAATCTTGTTTGTATTCGTTCAAATTGTTCTTTAGATATTATGGGTTCATGTGTATTTTCTACTATTTGCCAATCTTCTCTAGGAATACATTTTACTTTCTTTGACTTGTAACTTAAATTTATTTTTTTTCCATATTCAGTATGTCCTATATATACTTTATTTCTTAAAATCCTTTTTACTGCCTCTGCTCTCCAATTATAGTCTCCACTTTTTGCTCCTCCAAAATCATAATAATCTGGGCAATATATTTTTTGTTCTTTCAAATTCTCTGCAATAGATTTTATCGTAATTCCATCATCAAACATATTGAATATCTTTTGTATTACTCTTGATTGTTCATTATTTATTACTAACTTATTTTTATTTTCTTTGCTTTTGGAATAACCATAAGGAGCTTTTGCACCTAAATATAAACCTTTTTCTTTTCTTGCCCAAACTCCACTTCTTACTTTTCTTGATATATCTTTACTATACCAATCATTTATTAGAGTTTTAAATTGTATCATATCATTGTTAGAATTTTTTAAATATGTATCTACATTATCTAATATAGAAATATATCGTATATTTTTTTCTAAAAAATAAATTTCTATGTAATAATTTGCCTCAAAACTATTTCTTGAAAGTCTTGATAAATCCTTTGTTATAACAGTATTAACTACTCCATTTTCAATATCTTTTAACATTCTTTGAAAATTATGTCTGTCCGTATTTAGCCCAGTATAACCATCATCAATATATAAATCAAATAATTCATAATCGCTTCCTAGTTCTTTTATCTTGTTTTCTATAATACCTTTTTGACTTACAATACTATCACTTTCTTCTTTATCACCATCTTCCTTTGATAATCTTAAATAACCTGCCACTTTATATTTTCCATTTTGCATATTTAGTTGCTCTCCTTTCCACTTTAAAAGATAGCAACCAACCTTTTATAATAACATTATACATTATATTATTGTAAAAGGCGACCCATAAACGGTATTGCTATCTTATATTTATTTGTAACTCTTGGAGTGCATATCTACTTAATATATTATATATTTCAGTACAATTATTTTCCTTTTTACTCCTTACTATTACAGTATATTCTTGATTGTCTATTGTGTATTTTTTCTTTTCTTGTATATATTCCTCCATAATTCCATCTCCTTTAATTAAGAATATTGTTAAACGAGATAAATTATTACTCATTATTTTTTTATCATCTTCAAAGCAATATCCAAAATCAAATTTTTCCTTAAAATTAGCTCTTTTTTGTTCTTCAGCTAATATCTTAGTTTGTTTATGTACTTATAAAAATTTGAATATGTTCCTATATTATTATCTTTACTAAAGTATTGATATAGTCCTGTTATTGTTATTCCTGGCAATTCCAATTTTTATTTAATTTCTTTTTTAAAATTATCTAATTTTGATTTTCTAATTATCTTAATATTTTCTCTACAATATCCATTATTATATTTTTCAATTGTTCGTCTATCTATCTTATATATTCTTGATAATTCTGAATAATTTGGTTTTATATTTAAAGTCTTCCTTATTAATAACTCCTGTTTTATTTTTTCTAATTTTTTCCTATATTCTTCATTCATTTTGTTATACCTCCATTAAAAGTATAACAAAAAAGAATGTACTTTTGGGAATTTATCTTTGTACATTGTTAAATTCCATTTTCTGTACATTCTTATTTTATCATTAACACAGATAGACGAAAAATATTTAAAAATAGTAAAAGAAGTAATTGTTGCAATGTATCCTAATTTTAAAGATATAATAAAGTGAAACTAGGGGGCAAAATCTACATTCTGTCCCCTAGAAAAGGCTTACCTCTTTTAATGAATTACTTAAGTGAATTTTTTTGTTCTAAACATAGCATTTTACACTTTGATAATCCTATACACCTATCTTTTCATTAATAATTGTTATTCATTTAAATTGCTTTCCATTATTTTATTTTTTCCTCGATAAAAAGTAACACGTGCCCAATTTTCATTTTTTCCTTTAATAATCCCTATCTCTGAAAAGCTTAATTCTCCATAAATTCTAAGATACATTACATCTCGAGTCATTGAATCTAATTTATCTATTCTTTTTCTAAGTTCACTCTTTTCCTCATTAAGAATTATTGTATTTTCAATATCTTCATCAAAATCAATATCAGCATTCAAATAATCTATTTTTTTATTTTTTTTCAATTCATCATACCAAAGATTTTTTGCAATTTGACATAACCATGTTGATAATTTTGACTCTTTCTTAAAAGTATCTATCTTCCTAATTGCTTTAAAAAATGTATCTTGAGCTAAATCTTCTGCTAAATCTTTATTTCTAGTTAAACAATATAAATATCTATATACAATATCAAAATAATCCACATATATATCTTCAAATTTTTTCATTTTTTTCTCCCTTAAATTACCATTCCATTCATTAATTCATAGCATTTTGTTCTATTATTTCTTTTACATCTTCATATGGCTTATAATCTTTAGCATTTGGAATAGCTAAATCATCATCTGTTACAGTATTCAATTCAATGGAAAATTCAAACATCCCTGTATAATCACTTAAAGTATTTGTTGATATACTTCTTAATGGAAAACCTGTATCCTTTTCAATATAATTAATGTTATTATCTGCTAGATTACTATTTATTAATATAGTACTAGGTATTATTCTATAACATCTTTTTCCATTAATATTTGTTGTATCAATCCTTGAAAAAATACTTTTTAACAAAATATCTGGTGTTTTTATTTCTTGTTTCTCCATTAATATATTTCCATATACATTACCTTCATATGTATTATAATACTTAATTTTTGTTTTTTCATCTTCCTTATACTCATATGTATTTTTGCCGTCATAATATATAGCAAATCCTGCAGGACAAATTACTTCATATGTATTTTTATTATAAAAAGAGCTTATATAAACATATTTACCATCCTTTTTATAAACTTCTTGTGAATGAATATCATCTTTTGCATACATATCTACCCTATAATAATAATTATTAGCATCTATTGTATTGTTGAGCTTCTCGTTATTGCTTAATAAAATTACGCATTTTCTTGTTGTAGAAAAAACAAATATAATTATAGCAAGTAATATAATAAATATAGTAAAAAACTTCCAAAACTTGAATTTCCTATTATATTTTCTAGCAAAATCTACAAAGCCTTTCGATTTTTTATCTTCCTTTTTTACGTTATAATCAATTTGCATATTTTTTAAAATATCACTACACTCACTACACTCTTTTATATGATTTTCTATATATGTATTTGTACTGTTTGAAGTTAGATTCCCCATATAATTTGGTAATAAATCTCTAATTACATTACATTCTTTATTTTTCATCATAATCACTCTCCTTTATTAATTAGACGATTAAAAATCAAAAACGTTACAAATATTTCATTTTTTTATTATATTTTAATATAATAAAGTTTTTATAAACTTAATTTTTATATTATCTAATTATTGGAAAAATGTAAATTTAAAAGAAATATGATATATAAAATCTCAATCATATAGAAATTAAAAATATATACTGAAATTGCCTTCAAGAATCTATGTTCCGCGGTGTAACACTCGCTACATCATTCTCTTTTACATTTGTAGATGTAACAACCTGTGCCAAGCTATCTTTTGGAGTAACATCCTCCGTCTTAGCCATTGCCTGAATAGGCACACAAGTCAAAAGCATACAAGAACATAAAATACTACTTAAAAATTTTCTCATGATTTTTCTCTCCTTTTTGACATGTGCAATCCCACTAAGTACTGCCTTTAGTTTTCCTAAGACTCTATTATAATACCATTTCAAGAATAAAATGTAAATATTTCCCACTTTTTTTGTTTTTTGGACATTTTAATTTACTAGTCAAAATTTTTCACTTTTTTTATTTTTCTCTAAAATCTTGTAATATTGTATCTACATACCTGTACGAGGTAAAATCTTTGTCAAATCAATATTTTTTTATATACTACAGAAGTCCATTCATCATTATCTTCAACATACTTTTCTAAATAAGAACCACTTACTTTTGTTGTATTTGTAAAAGTATATCCATTTTCTAGTTCACTTAAAACTTTACAATAAACAACAGGTGTTTCAACTTCTTGATAACCTACTTTAACAGTACCAAATCGAAATTCAAAATCTGTAACATATTCATCATCTGCTAAATCCAAAGTAGTAAAATATAATTCATTATTTGTGTTTGTACTTAAATCTTCAGCAAACATTTTATATTCTCCACTTGTATTTGTTTTATACCACACAGAATACTTCAAATCTTCGTTCCAAGTTCCTGTATATATTTTTTCTAACCTTACAGCCTCTGTTGGTAGACTTATCTTCAATATTCATAAGAGTTTCAAACAATTTGTAGTTATTTGGAATTTTAACTTCGCACCTTTGGCATATTAAATACAAAACAGTATCATTTAATGCAGTTCTAAATGCAGGGGTCATTTTTTCTTTATCTTCATCAGTAAATTGTTTCATATAATTTTCATTATCATATATTTCTTGTTTTACATGGTTTATTATCATTTCAGAAAATGTTTCTCTTGAACTTGCCTTTGTAATATCTTGAATAATACTCATAATCTGCTTAGGGTGTCTAGCTTTCCACTTTTTAGGAACAGTAGTGTATGTTCCTGTTGTATCTTTTAAATCAAATACATATTTTAAAGAAATATCGCCCTCAGTATCATCAATTATTTTCATACTTGTAGAGCTTTTTTTTACCCATCTTCCGATACTGTTCCATTGTTCTAATGTCGCACAAGCAGTTGCATTAGGATTTTGTGCATATATTAGTAAACTTTCAGCAAACTTATATTTATATAAATTTGAGGCAAACTTTAAATAATCTTTCCATTCATCAGTGCTACTAAAAACTTTAGCAAGATAATCTGTATAATAGCCAGTTGCAAGTTTTATATTTTCTTTTTTACTCATTTTTCCCCCTTTCTCAAGTTTTGTATCCTTAACTTGATTATAATTATACTACCTTTATTTATAAATTGCGACCCACTCAATTTAGCTCCTCGTCTAGGTTTACACTGATATAGTGAATTAACTCTATAAAATAATTCTTATTTTTATCTATTGTTCCAATTTTAGATGAGATGTCCTCAATATATTCCTCTGTTGAAACTCCTATTGTTTCTTCTAAAGTATTTGGGTCAATCATATTTAGTTCCTCATCACTATAATCAAATAGATTATTTATTTCATTACAATCCACTTGAAAAAGCATATATAGCAATGTATTTATTCCAGATATTTTATCTCCTATTATTTTATTCATTTCAAATATTGTAACATCTATTAACTTTTGCAAAGTTGTATATTTTGAATTTTCATAATTAGCACAATATTTGTCTAATACGTTTTCATTATATTCTATAATTCTATTTGTTCTTATTCCTGCTATTTCAAGACAATCTTCTATTTTAACTAAATCCAGCATTTCAACAATTAAAATGTTCATACTATTTGTTAAATCATCTACTATAGTTGACTTTCCAAACTCATATTTTTCTCCAATAATTTCTTCTAATAAAGCTAATAATTCTTGCTTTGTAAATCTTTTTTGCATTTTTAAATCCTCCTTAAAATAAAAAATAACAAATAACATTTACTTGTCTTATAAATTTGCATAAAAATCATCAAAAAAGCCCTCAGGATATTCTCTTTGTTCAAAACTAGGCTTTCTCTTATTTATATTATTTTTGTTTGGGCTATTATTTCTTGTTTCAATTTCATTTACTCTGTCAATAACCCATCTTTGTATAGTGTCATAATCACTAGCATATTCAACACCTTTTGATTTTTTATACAAGTCTAATTCAGTTATACATTTATCAGTTTTTGTTTGTCCATATTTTTGAATTAAATTATTATATTCATCTTCAAACATATAAACTTTATCTGCATATTTCTTTTTTGAAATTTCATCTGCTTGTGTGTGAGTGATATTATTATAATATATATTATTATATCGGACATTTTTGTCTATACCCCTATCGACAGAATTATCTATACCCCTATGGACAATTTTGTCTATACCCCCAAGCATTGATTCTCTTGTATAAATTCTTCTTTCTAAAATTGTTTGTCTTTCATCTCTTATAAGTTCGACATTTATATATCCTAATTTTTCTAAATTACTTACCCATCGTGATATTGTTCTAACATCACAACCATATAATCTAGCAAAATATTTATTTCCTGCATAACAATATCCATAAACATTTGTTAATGCAGATATTTCACTAAAAAAGATTTTTTCACTTGCTTTTAATCTTCTGTCATATCTAAGGTCAGCAGGTATTATAGCGTAAAAATTAGGTGTAAAATCATTGCTCACAATGTTAATCACTCTCCTTTTCAAAAAAATAAGTACAAAAAAATAAAGTGCCATTTATCAACACTTTATTAATCATTTTAAAAGGTTAGTTGCTTTATTTTATTTAATGCAGTAAGTGAACCCCCTCATCTGGTTTTCCATGCCCTGCATCTATTACTATTGTTTTTCCAGAAACAGGTAATGATACTGTTGGGACACTTTCTTTTTTATCACATATAAATGCAAATCCAAATATAAATACAAATACTCCTAATACAATTATTCTTATCTTTTTTTTGTTTAAAACTATCATAAAAACCCCCATACTTGTTATAATTGTATGTAGTTTTTCCTTTTTTATGATTTTTTCCGTTATAAATTATTTAATGTTTTCGTTATTAGCAACTTCCTTAATTCATTCATCTTCTGTTAATTTAGTAAATAATAAAGGGGGACTTAAAAAAATCCTCCTTTAGTTTATATCCTTATTCCTCTTATATAGTTGTAAGAATTTCACTGTAGAAACTAATAAGACTAATATAACACTTAATATACCAAGTTTTATTCCACTGTTTGGTATTATAGTATCTGCAATTGTTGTATCTTTATTATCTTCTCCTTGAATACTACTTTTGTCATTGTTATCTTTATCGCTTTTATTATTTGAATTATCCTTATTAGCATCATTTTTATCTTCTTTTGCATTTTCATCTTTTTCCTTGACAATATTAAATGTTTTGGTTGTTGTTCCTTCATAATTTCCTATCCCTGTTATTTGTATTGTTGCAATACCTTCATCAATATTATTTACATACTTAACTGTATAATCTTGTCCTTGTTTTAATGTTATAAAATCACTGGTAATTATTACTTCTGGTGTTATATTATTTCCTGTATACTTTTGATCTTCAATATCTAATATTGTTGTATATTTAATATCTTTTTTAATTATATTAAATGTTTTTTCTACTTTACCGCTATAATCACCAATTCCTGTAATTGTAGCAACCGCTGTTCCTATATTTATATTATTACTATAAGATATAGTATAATCCTTGTCTTTAATTAATATATTTTCTCCATCTTTAATTCTAACTTCTGGCGTTATTAATTTCCCTGTGTATACTCTATCTTCAATATCTGTAATTGTTGTATCCGCAATATTTTTCACTACATTTTGATTTTCATTAATTATATTAAATTGTTTTACAACTGTACCTTTATAATTTCCTTTCCCTGTTATAGTTACATTTGCAGTTCCAGTATTAACATTATTATTATATGATATCGTATAATCTTTATTTTCTTGTAGTTTTATAGAGCCATTTGTTATAATAATTTCAGGTTTTATTTCTTGTCCTGTATATTTCTGATCTAGAATATTTTCAACATTCACTTCATTGATATTTTTTTCAGTAATACTAAATTTACTATTTAATGTTCCTTTATAATCCCCTATTCCAATAACAGTAATATTGGCCGTTCCAACATCTATATTATTACTATAATTTATTTGATAATCTTTATCTTTTACTAATATATAACTTTGATCATTTATTTTTACTTCTGGCGTTATCTTTATTCCAGTATACACTTGCTCTTCAATTGTATTGATTGATAATTTTGTTATATCTTTTCTTTCCTTTTCTTTTATATTAAATGTCTTTGTTACACTTCCTGTATAATTTCCTATTCCAGTAATTATTATTTTTGCTTCACCTATATTTATGTTATTACTATATGATACTGTGTAATCTTTATCTTTTATAAGTATAGTTTCTCCATCTCTAATTGTTATTTCTGGTTCTATTGCTTTTCCTGTATATGTTTGGTCTGTTATCTCACTTATTCCTAAACTTTCTATCGCTTTTTTACTAACTGTAATACTTGATAGCGCATCTAATACCTTTGTACAAATTATTTCATGTCCTAATGTATTTGGATGTGGATCTATATTAAAGTTTGATGTTGCTATATTTACATTTGTAACACGTGGATTTGTTGTATTAAATGATGAATATATTTTTGCTATTTTATATTCCTTTTCAGAATTACTGTAAGACGTTAATATAACATTCATCTTCTTTATATATTCATCTACAAACCCGCTTATATCCCAACTTGCAAATGCCACTTCATAATATGGATTATAAAATTCTGTTGCAACTATTACTACATCCGGATTTTGGTTCTTTATGTATTCTACAGATTGTTTCCATTTTTCTTCATATTTTTTTATTGCGTTTTCAATTGTAACTTTTGTTTCTTCTGACGTACAAAATTTATAAATTTTATTTAACATCGTAACTTTTTGAATTGCACTCGCATTCAAAAATGCATTTTGTGCCTTTGTTACAAAATCTGGATCATCTGCAGATACACCTGTTACATCTGCTACAGCTCTTATAACTATTCCAAGCAATTCATTTGATCCTATTGATATTGTAATTAGGTTAGCTGATTTTATTGCATTAGTATATTCACTTTTTTGAATTTGTTCATAAAATTCCTCACAAGTCATTCCTGAAACAGCTAAGTTTTTAAAGTTAGATGAACTTATATTATACTTTTTTGCTACTTTAGCAGCATAACTTTCTGTATCTCTATCTGATAATCCATATCCATATGCTATACTATCACCTAAAGCCACATATGTCTTAAATGTTGATGTATCAGCATATGTAATAATTGGATACATATATGATACTGATAACAAAACAATTATTAATGTTGAAATTATTTTTTTTATTACTCTTTTCATTTCTCCACCCCATTTTAATTATATATTAAAATAAAAAAAAATTCAATTTGTATTATATTACCTTTTGTTTACATTTTTATTACATTTTATTTAAAAAAAACTCATGTTTGCAATTAATTATACATGAGTTTCTAATTTATAATTTATTTCGCATCTTCATTTTTACAAACTTTTATCTTTAGTATTCTCTTATCTTCGTACTCTTCTATTTTAAAAGTTAATTCCTCAGTTTCTATTGTTGGCATCTCTTCCTCTGTTGGAATCCTTCCCATTTCTTCTTGTAGATATCCTGAAATAGTATCATAATCTCCTTCTGGAATATGTGCTTCTAATAATTTATTAACATCATAAATTGGCATACTTCCAGATATAATATATGTTTTATCATCTATTTTTTCATATTCTTCCTCTATTTCATCATATTCATCATAAATGTCTCCAACAATTTCTTCTAAAATATCTTCCATTGTTATAAGTCCTGCTGTTCCTCCATATTCATCAACTATTATTGCAATATGCTTTTTGTTTTTTTGCAATTCTTTAAACAATTCATTTATTAATTTACTTTGTGATACGAAGTACGCATCTTTCATAATATTTTTTATTTTAAACGTTTTCTTATTTATATTTTTTATTATATCTTTTACATATAATATTCCTTTTATTTCATCTATTGTTTCATCATAAACTGGAATTCTACTATGTTTACAATCATCTTTTATTATTTCTTCTAATAATTCTCCTGGTGATGTATTTATATCAACCGCAAAGATATCTGTCCTGTGTGTCATTATTTCTGATGCTGTTATATCATTGAATTCAAATACATTATTAATATATTCTTTTTCATCTTCTTCTATTGTTCCATTTTCCTCACCTTGATCTACCATCATTTTGATTTCTTCTTCTGTTACAATTTCTTCTTCATTTTCAGATACATTAAATATTTTAGATATTGAATTGGTTGTGACTGTTAATAATTTTACAAATGGAGCTGTTATAATTGAAATCGTTCTAATTATTCCTATTGTTGCAAATGATATTTTTTCATAATTTTTCATGGCTAATCTCTTTGGAACCAATTCACCAAATACAATAGTGAAAAATGATAATATTATTGTTATTATTATTATTGATATATTTTGCCAAATTTCAGTACCTATTGGAATAAGATTATTTAATATTGGCGCTAATCTATATGCAAATGCATCTGACGCAAATGCACTTGATAAGAACCCCGCAAAAGTTATTCCTATTTGTATTGTTGATAAAAACTTACTTGGACTTTCTAACATTTTTTCTATTTGTTTTGCTTTCTTATTTCCTTCTTTTGCCTGTTTTTCTATTTTAGCATCATTTAAAGAAATAAATGCAATTTCACTTGCAGCGAAAAATGCATTTAATCCTATTAATATAATTAAAACTAATATTTGTGTAATCATTTATTATATACCTTTCTTTCTAATAAGATTGTCTTCTGTCTATTGCATAACTACTCCCCATAGTCGATTTAGCTATGTGTTTTACTTGTGCTCCAACGTCTCCTATTTCTAATATATTAGAAAATCTTCCCTTTTCTACAATTACTACTCCTATTGATATTGATGTTAAAGCAAATTGTTCTATTATTCCCTTTCTGTTTGCAACTTCTATATACCCTTTTTCAATATCTTGTTCTGTAAAAAATTTCATTACGTTTTTATCAAAATTTGCAATTATAGTTTGACAGATTTCATCTACTTCTAATGTTGGCACTATTGCTATAAAATCATCTCCGCCTATATGACCAATAAATGAGTTTTCTAAAAACATTTCATGTACACATCTTGTTATTACTTGTGCTGTAAATTCTATTATTTGATCTCCCTTTAAAAAACCATATACATCATTATATGCTTTAAAGTTATCTAAATCTAAATACAGTACAGAAAATTCTTCACCTTTTGAAAGTCTTTTTTTTAGTTCTGCATGAATTTGGATATTTCCAGGAAGACCAGTTAATGGACTTATTCTTCTGTTTATACTTAGTAATCTATTTAAGTTTTTAACCGTATAATATAAATAGTCTATATCTACCGGTTTTTTTATATAATATTCTACTGATTTGTCTAATACCTTTAGTCTATGTTTTCTGTCACTATTTGATGATACAACTATTATTGGTGTTATCTTATTATCTTCATCTGTTCTTATCTTTTCACATATTTCTAGTACATCTCTATCTATTGCATCTTCATTTATTATTATCAAAAAAGGTATATTTTTTAATGCAATATCAATTTGTTCTGTTTTTACTCCAATAAATTTAAATTCAGCATCTTCTTTAAATAATTCTCTAAATATTGGTAATGATGATTCATCATCGTCTATTATATATATTTCTTGTACCATACCTTTCTCCTATTTATTATCAAATTTTACTCTTGATGTTTTTGCTAATCCATTTAGGTTTGTTACTTTTACTATTAATGTATTTGTTTCTCCTGTAGTCATTATTATATCTTTTTTATATGTTAAATCATTTACATCTATAACTTGTTTTTCTCCACCATTATGTGTAATTTCTACTTTTGTTATTTTTTCATCATCAGATGCATTTATTACAAATGCAACTTTTCCATCTACATATTGTGGTTTTATTTCTAATGTAGGTTCTGTATCTCCAACTACTGTTTGTGTCTTATTAGCTTTCATATTATTTGTATCAACTACTTCAATTTTTAATGTATGTTGTCCTCTTGGTGCATTTATTGTACCTTCATAATTTTTATCTCCTACTGTTATTTTTTTCTCTTCTCCATCATCCCAATTATATGATATATAATCTATTGTTGTTTCACTCGTTGCAATTACTTTCACACCATTTGATACGGCTTCTAATTTTATTTCAGGTATATTTCCAGCTGTATATGTTTTTTCATATGTTACTGTCTCTCCATTTTCTTCAGTGATTCCCACTGATAACGTATTTTTCCCACCTATTAAATCAATAGTTTCTGATACATTTTTGCTACTTTCTCCATTTTTTCCATATAGAACAGTCTCTTCTTCATCATTCCATCTATACACAATTTTTGTTATGTTTCTTATATGTTTTACATTTATTTCTATTGTATTATCTTCATCATTTCTATTAATTTCTACTTGTGGTTTTGCATTTGCCTCAACTACACTATTAATTTTATCTTTTGCATATACACTTCCACTAATCATACATATTCCTAATATAATTATTGTTATCGCAAAAAAAGATACTATTCCATTTATTGGTACTACCTTTTTTTCTTTTTTAACTTGAACTTTTTCTTCTCCTGTAATTAATATCTGGTTCACAAAATCACCTCATATCTATTCTTTTACGATTATACCATAAGCACTTTTAGTTGTAAACATTTATTTCAAAAAAAGAACCGTCCCCATTTTCTGGTTCTCGGTTCTTAAATTATTATATTACAAATTTTTTAATAAGTACAACCCCTACTAAAACTATTGATAATAATCCAATTGTTAATGTAAAATATGTTTTGACTGCACCTGTTGTAACTGCTAATATAACTTTCGCTATATCAATATCATCTTCACCATCTTTTCTGTTATCAGGTATTGAATCTCTATCAGGTACATCATATTCATTTTTATCCTCAGATATTTCTGCTGTATTTGTTTTTAGTGCTAAATTATCAGCTCCGTTTATCCAAGTTAATATAACTTCTACTGTTTTGCTTTCTCCTGGTTGTAATAATGTATTTTCTAATTGTCTTGTAGATATTACGTTATTACCTTCATCTGTCCATTGTGGATTATCTGCTGTTTCAAATCTTAATCCTTCTGGTATATAGTCTGTAATTTCAGTTGCATATCCTGGTATATCACCTTCGTTTGTTATGGTAATTCCATATCCAAATTTAACTACAACATCTTTTAATTTCTTTTTGTGTAATTCAACTTTTACAACAGGTTCAGGCTCTTCGTGTCCATTGTATCCTGTATTTGTAACGTTTTCTTTTCCATCTTCTACAACAATTACTTTTGATACAAATTTTAGTAATGATAAATCAAAATATTCAACTTTAACATTTTCTATATCTTGATCATCTTCTCCTTCATTCCACTCATCTGGTTTTGAATCTATGTCTTCTATTGGCTTTCCGTCTTTATCACTATCATCAGATATTTGTGCATGGTTTGTAATTATTGTTGTGTTAGACTTTGGATCTTTTACTTTAAATGCAATTTTTACATCTTGATAATTTAATGTAGTTCCATCAAATGCTTTTAACAATTTATCTTTTCCATTATCTTTTGACAAATATGTTGTTTTTACTTTTACAGCTTCATCTACATTCGTTGTCTCGTTTCCATCTTTGTCATACATTTTCCACATATATTGGACATTTGTATTTTCATCAGGTAAATATTCTAGGTATTCAGGTATATCATCTGTTATTTCACTTGCATACCCATCAATATTTCCTTCATTGTATACTCTTATTGTATATATTATTGTATCATCAACATGTACAGTTAATGGATCTTTACTGTGTTCATATGTAACTTTTTTATTTTCTATCTTTACCTGTGGTATTCTAGATGTTACTTCTTTTGTTTGCACCTCTGTAATGAATTTTCTTAATGCTAAATCAAAATTTAATTTATCATTTTCAACTTCATATTTAATTTCTTTTTCATTATAACTATCTTTATTAATTATAACTTCAATTACTCCACTATTTTTTTGATATCCTGCTGGTGCTTCTATTTCTGCTATCCAATATTTTGTACTTGCCTTATCTGCATCATATTCATATGTTCCACTATTTGTTAAATTATTTTTATCAGAGTTTGCATCTCCTCCATATTTTAATCCAATAAATTTAACAATTCCCTTTTCGTCTGATATAGCAGTCGCAATAACGTTTTTATTATTTTTTGCATCTTCTTCATTTGCATATATTCCAAATTTTGCACCTGCTAATGAAACTTTTTCTCCATTTGCAACATAATACTTATATAATGTTACTCCTCCTGTATGAACTTCAGGTTTTTCTGATTCTTTAACAACTTTATTGTCACTTGATGAATTTTTGTATTCTAGTTTTGCTTGATTTTCAACTTGTTCACCCATAGCAGCTAAAAGATTGCCATTTTCATCTTTAGCGAATGATGTTTTAAACGTTACTTGTATTTTTTCACCGGCATTATTTTTTATTTTATCAGATGTATTCATTGAATTATCTGTATCAATAAATGTTAATGTTAATGTTCCTGATTTTGTTTTATCTTGAACTCCTGTAGCATTTTCTGTATATGCAATTTTATAATCTGTTCCCTCAGCTAATTTTGTATTTCCAATTTTTACTGTAACATTATTAATGCCTTCAAATTTTAATCTATAGTCAATATCATCAACTATGTTATAAAATTTATATTCTTCTATATTTTTTGGAATATCAGATTCTATTACCCATGAATGTATTTCATCAGCATTATATCCTGAATCTTGATTTTTAATATCTTTTACACCTTTATGTATTTCTGGATCCTTATAATTTTTAACTTCAACATAAATGTTTCCATCTTCATTTAAATATACATTTGCATCTTTTTTACCTGTAATATCATTTCCTTTTGAATCAACAACTGTATATTTCATACTTGTTTCATATCCAGAACCATCAGCTTTCTCTTTCTTTGATACTGTTATTGTTATAGTTCCATCAAATTCACAATATTCATCTGGTGCTTTTGTTTCTTTTATTACGTATATATCGTCTTCTAAATGGTCTGCATCTACTGGTACATTTTCAGCAATTGTTAATCTTCCTGTTATTTCTTTTTCTTCCTTTATTCCATTTTTTGTTACTTCAAATTTAGCCGTAGAATTTAATTGTTTTCCATCTTTATCTTCCTTTATTAAAACAACATTATATTTTCCATCTGTTCTCACTTTTATTCTTTCAATATCTTGATCGTCTTCTCCATCAATCCATTTATCAGGTGTTGAATCTATATCATCTATCGGATTTCCATTTTCATCACTATCATCAGATATTTGTGCATTATTTACTAATATTCTATCTGAAGTTGCATTTTCTGTAACCCTACAAAGGATTTGAGCATCTAAATAATCTGGATTTGCAGGTTTTGTATTGCTTATTGCTCCTTCTTTATTTAATGCTTTCAATAGATTAGCCTTATAGTTAGTGTCACCTGGTTGTGAATTTAGTTCAGCTCCTTGACCTTTTGCATACCATGTTGTTGAAACAATTTGTTTTCCATCTGCGTCTAATCCCTCAAGATTCCATATTCCATTATATTCTTCATTTCCAACAACAAATTCTAATCCAATTGGTAAAGTATCCTTTATTTTACTTGCATATCCATTTACCTCACCTTCATTATATACTCTAATTGTATATAATACATAATCACCTGGATTTACTACCAACGCTTCTTTATTATCTTCTTTGTATGTTATTTTTCCTGTTTGTGCATCTATTGCTGTTACAACCGGTGCTCTTAAATATGTTCCATTAATATTTTTCGTATCTGTTATGTATTCACCAGATTCTATATTTTCATCTTTGCTTACTGCAGCAATATGCTTAAATAATGCTAAGTCAAATATTTTTTCTACTGGTTTTATTACTAATTTTTCAAAGTCATCATCATCTTGTTCACCTTTGTAAAAATTATCACTTTTTGATAAATCATCTGGATTTGATTTATCTCCTTTATAATTTTGCATATTATCTTTATTTACATTTGGTTTTGCACCTGGTGCTGAATCTCTATCTTCTCCAATTGCTGAAGATGTTATGTCTTTATTAGCCACTGAATCATGTGCTTTATTAATCCATGCAACATTTGTTAATATTATATCATTTTTTGTATCTGCTCCTTGAGCAACTTTACATTTTATTTCAATTGTTTCATAGTCTAATTTTCCTGTTGTGTACGCATTTAAATCTTTTGCCTGAGTTCCATTTTCAATCTTTAATGTAATTTGATTTGTTGTTGTATTATATGTTAGTGCATATGTATTTTTAGCATTACCATTTTGGTCTTTTGATACAACTGTTGTTGAATTGTTTGGTGAACTAATCAATCCTGTTGGTAATTGATCAATTATTTCACTCGCATAGCCCGCTTTATTTCCTTCATTGTATATAGCTAAAGTATATGTCACTTCATCTTTATCTTCAACTATTACAGGGTCTTTTCTGTGTTTATAGTCTGCTGTTGTTCCTGTTTCTAATTTTGATGTATCAATATTTGGAACTCTCGTATTTGCAACATTTCTACCATTTACTTGTGTTATATATTTACGTAATGCTAAATCAAACTCTTCTGGTACAGCTTCAAATTCTGTTGGTATAGTTTCTTCTGTTCTTTTTACCTCTACTATTGGTTGTTCAGCATTTAATTTTATTGAATTAGCATCTTCTGTTCCATCTAACCATAATGTTTTCTTTGTTATTTCTTTTTTTACATCTATTTTTACATTTACTTTTTCTATTCCATTTCTTGGTACTGTTATATAAAATCCTTCCGTTTTTCCTACTAAATTTTTTATATCTGTTGTTCCAAGTGAATTTCCTTTGCTATCAGTAAAAGTATAACTTATATCTCTATTGTTTTGGTCAGTTACTTTTATTGATACCTCATTTGATAATGAACCATTTTTATCTATTACTATTGGTCCCACAACATAGTTTGAACCAGTTCTTGTAGTAGTTAATCTATATTTTTTATTTGAATTTTGTGTTAGACCTGTTGTGTTTACCGTAATTCCATTTGCTATTGTATAGTTATTATCCGCTTTATAGTTACTAGCATTTTTGCTTGCTGCATCAATTAAATAATTGTATAATATTTGAGCCTGCTCGAATCTTTCTATTCCTTCTCCTGTTGTCTTATTGTAATCTGCTAATTGTTGATAACTTGAACCATCTGTTGTTATTGTTAGCCAATCAGATTCTGAATCTTTGTTATTAAACACTTCATCATTTGTTTTATCTTGCATATAATTTGTATAATACCATATTACCGCTCTTTGAACCGCTTTTATATCAGACTCTGTCATTAAATGGTCTGTACTATATCCAAACATTGCAGAATTTCCAGATATATGACTACTATAGTCATATCCGCTTATAGGTTCGTAAAAATATTTTCCTTCTGTTGAATCATATTTAATTCCTATACTATTCAAAAATTCAATTTTATTTGTTTGACCTTCTATATATGAATTATCTAATATCCATAAAAGCTCTCTATAATATCCTTGTTCTGATAATAATGTTTTTACTACATCATCAGCGTCATTTCCGTTATCAACTATATTTTTTAATAAAATTTCTCTATCTGACTGCAAGTCATATGATAAATTATATGCTACTATTGTATCTTTGTTTGTATTCCAAGAATCTCCATAATTTGCCTTTATACAGTATAGATTTCTTTGGTTTTTACTCGCTGTTGTTGATGTTGATGTATCGTATGTTGTTAAATTCCATATATAAGCACTTGTAGCATGTCCACCAGCACTTGTACCATTTGCAGGATTACCTATTCCATATCCCACTCCCTTTGTATCTAGTTTTGTTAAATTTACATATATTGTTTCCCCAGTATTAGCATAACTTATTATATAACTTAATAAAAATGCTACTATTGCTATTATGGCAATCAATATACCAATTTTCTTCTTTTTCATTTAATTCATCCTTTCTCATTTTCGAGTTTCATACATTATTTATTATACTTCTTTTTAAGAATAAAATCAATATTTTTTCATATATTTTATAAGATATTTTATATTTTAAAAATTTAAACAATCGTTGATATATTGGAGGTTTGAACGTGAAAATTAATAAAATTTTGTTTTGTTTGTCAATAGTAATTTTTTCATATATTTTTCCAGTTTATGCTGATGACGAAGATTTTGAAATTTTATCGGACATTTCCTATGTTAATGTGTCTTCTGAAATAAATGCTGAACCCTCTATAAATTCAAGATCTGCAATAATTTATGAACGTTCATCGAGCACTATTTTATACCGAAAAAATGAAAATAAAAAAGTAAAAATGGCCTCAACCACAAAAATTATGACAGCAATAATTGTTATTGAAAAAAGTAATCTAGACGATATTGTTACTATATCAAGAAAAGCTGCCGGAACAGGTGGCTCACGTCTAGGTTTACATGCAGAAGATAAAATTTCTGTACATGACTTGCTTTACGGTTTATTGCTATGTTCTGGAAATGATGCTGCTGTTGCTCTAGCAGAATACGTTGGAGGTGATGTTTCTCATTTTGCCAACCTTATGAATTCAAAGACATCAGAATTAGGTCTAACCTCAACTCATTTTGTTACTCCTCACGGACTTGATAATGATGACCATTACACAACAGCCTATGAACTTGCACTTATTACAAACTATGCTTTAAAAAACGAAACCTTCCGTAAGATTGTTGGCACCAAACATTATAACGTTTCTATTAACGGATATTCTAAAAATTTATCAAATACAAATGAACTGCTTGGAAATTTAGATGGTGTTTATGGTGTTAAAACAGGTTTTACTAATGGTGCTAATCGCTGCCTTGTAACTTCAGTAAAACGTAATAATATGGATTTAATATGTATTGTTCTTGGTGCAGATACAAAAAAGGATAGAACTAAAGATAGCTGCCAATTAATTGAATATGCTTTTCAAAATTATAAAATGATTGATATTAAAGAAAAAATTACAAATGAATTTGCAAATTGGAAAATATGTAATTCTGCTAGTTTCATTGTTGAAAAAGGTGTTTCAAATAGTGTTGACGTTGTATTAGAAGATTTACAATACAATTTTTTGCCAGTAAATTGTAATCTTATTAATGATATTAGCATATATATATATTGTAATACAACTTTTAAAGCTCCTCTACCAGCAAATACATCAATTGGTTATATTACAGTTTGTGTTGATAATAAAACTTTACTTACTTTAAATATATATAATTCTAATTATATTCCATCCAAGGGTTACCTTAATTTTTTTGATACTATAATTAAAAATTATACATATCATTTGGAAGCTTTATTTTACTAATAAAAATTTTATTTTATTTTTCTTGACAAATTAAAAATATTTTGGTATTATAATTAAGCTTACAATCGCAGGTATAGTTTAGTGGTAAAACATAACCTTGCCAAGGTTAAGTTACGGGTCCGATTCCCGTTACCTGCTCCAAATGTGGCGACATAGCCAAGTGGTAAGGCACGAGTCTGCAAAACTCTGATCCCCGGTCCGAATCCGGGTGTCGCCTCCAATAAAGAAACGATAAAACGTTGGTATATCAACATTTTATCGTTTTTTATATATTTTATAATAAAAATAATTTTTATTATTTCATTTTTAGCACTTTATTTATATATCATTCTTAATTATACTATTTTTTATTATTTCTATAATATTCTGCAATTAACTCATCAAGTTCAATACTCAATTGATAAATACAACTATAGTCCTTTCCTGTAACAATACTCTCATTTAATTTATCTCTTAATTTACAAATTTCATCATTTAACATGTAGCCTCTCTCCTTTTTTACAATTATTCGTAAGTACATTTATAAAATAACATATTTTTACATTCAGGTCAATAAAATATTTCAATTTTTTTACTTTTCGTATGACGTATTTCCTTTGATTTGGCAGTATTTCGACAACATATTACATTTTACAATTTTATTTTATTTAATTCATCATATTTCATATTACTTTTTGGTTACATTAATCTAATTAAATTACAATCAAGCTTTTTTTATTACAGAAATTATCATTTTTTTGTCATCGAATATTTCTTTTAAAATTTGTTCAGCATATTGTTCATCAACAGTGTTTATTTCTTCTAAATAATCAAAACTATTGATTTCTTTAAAGAAATCTGCCAAAAACATTCTTGCAATATCAGCAACGTCATTATATTCTTTTACATATTCGCCATATATTCTTTTCTTTATTCTACAAAATTCTTCAGAATCAATGCCTTCTTTTTTTATATTTTCAACTGTATTTTTGAATCTCTCAAATATCTCATCAGGACTTGAAGATTGGCCTGTAATTAAAATATGTGCATATCCTCTAGCAAACTCATAATCAAGCCCTGGTGTTGCGAATAATATTCCTTCATCATATAATTCTTTATACAATTTTGAACTTTTTCCAATTATAATATTTAATAATATTTCTATTGCAATATGTTTACGAACTCTTTCTTTTGTGTCTACCAATTTATCTTTTATGCCAATTGCAAATAGTGGTTGACTTACATCCATATTTTGTTCTATCTTTTCTTTTACTATTTCTTCTTTTTCCTCTGGATATATTCTTTTAATTTCTCCATTTGCTTTTTTATAAATTAATCTCTTTTTTATTTCTTCAAGCAATTCTTCTGGTTCGAAATCACCACATACTACCATTGCCATATTTGATGGATTATAAAAAGTATTATAACATTTATATAAAATACTTTTATCTATATGGCTTATTGTTTCTATTGTTCCTGTTATATCTAATTTTACAGGATGTTCATGATACATAGCTTCCATTGCATTCAAATAAACTTTCCATTCAGGATAATCATCATACATCATTATTTCTTGACCAATTATCCCTTTTTCTTTTTCTACATTTTCATCTGTAAAATATGGATGCTGAACATAATCCATAAGTTCATCTAATGCTGGATAAAAATTTTCTGTACATTCAAATAAATATGCAGTATGGTCATTTGTTGTATATGCATTTGCATCAACACCTAGTGCTGTAAGTGCATCAAGACTATTTACACCATTTTCTTGTTCAAACATTTTATGTTCTAGAAAATGTGCAACACCTTTTGGTACTTCTGTTTCCTTTTCTTCTCCTGGTACAACAAACTTACTATCATTTGATCCATAATTTGTTCCCCATATAACATATTTTTTTTGAATTCCTTTCTTAGGTATAATCATTACTGTTAATCCATTTTCAAGCTTTTCTATATATACTTTTTCTTTTACTTTTGAGTTTTCTATAATTTTCATCTTGGTCTAATTTCCTCCTTATCTTTTATTTAGTTAAATCTTTCAAAAAATAAACAGTGTTCACACTAATAGAATTAGCAATATCAATAATATCTTGTTTTGTTACTTTTTCTATATTTCCTATATATTGATCTAATGATGTTTTTGAATTCGTTAACTCTTGCCCAAAAAAATAAGTAATTTCGGTATCTTGCTCATCATCTATACTTTTTATTCCAGATATTATTCCTTTTTTTGCGTTTTCTATGTCTTCATCTGTAAAGACTCCATTTTTCATATCTTCTAATTGTTTACGTATTATTTCCATTGCTTTGTCATAATTTTTTATTTCTATTCCACATTTTATAAATATATTGCTCTTATATCTTATATAACTTGAACTTGCTGAATATGCTAAACTTGCTTTTTCTCTTACTTCTTGGAACATTTTTGAATTTGCTGTTCCTCCAAGAATTGCATTATACATCATTGCACTATATTTTTGCTCTTCATTATCTAAATGTAAATCTAATCCAATTACTATTTTTCCTTGAACTACATCCATTTCTTCTTTTATTTCTTTTTCTTTAACTTTTTCTTTTGATTCGATTTGATTTATTTTATAATTTGGTTCTCTTTGTTTTAATTTTTGAATATTTTCATTTTGTTCTATTATTTGAGTAGCATCATCTATGTCTCCAGATACAAATATATCAATTTTACATTCTGAAATCATTTTTTTATAATATTCATATAAACTTTGTGCTGTAATTGAATTTAAATCTTCAACATATCCATATTTGTATAATCCATATGGTCTGTCCTTGTACATTTCTTCAATACATCTATCAAATGCATACCTAGCCTTATTATCAGCTTTTCCTTCAATTATTCTTTTAATATTTTCTTTTTCTTGTTTAACATACTCTTCTTTAAATTCATCATTTTCAACTAATGGATTAAATACAATTTCAAGTAGTTTATCTATAGATTTTTTTAAAATATTTTCATTATTTTGTGGTAGAAATTTATCATTTATAGTTTCTATATAAAATTTTAATATGTGATTATCTCCTGTTTTATCTAGCCCACAATCAAAGCTTGCACCATACATTTCTTCCATTTCTTGACTTATTTGTGCAAGTGTTGGCATATTTTTACTTCCTCTTCTTATTACTGCTGATAATAATGAATTTTTTGTTATATCTTCTCTTCTTATTGGCATACTTAGAAATACAGCTATTAAATTTGTTTTGAATTTTTCTGTTTTAATCTCATGTAGCTTTATTCCTTTTTTTATTTCTTTTTCTGTATATTGCATTTTTATCATCCTTTCTCTTATTTGTTGATTATTTATTTTTGCTAATATATAGTATAATATATTTTAATTTAATTATTCAAGTGTTTTTATAATAATCTTTGTTGTTAATTAATTTTATTGTTACAATTCACAGCTATTAAAAATATTATGGATGTTGGGAGTCTTCCTAGGTGATTATATATATTTGAGATTGTGTCCTGTTCATTGCGTTCAAAAAGAAAATCTAACATAAAAACATGAGCCTCTCTCACTCAGGCATAAAATGCATATATGTATATGAGTTTAAACTTTTCGAATGTGATTGGAGCAAT
>QWCV01001238.1_pt1 | contig 25740 bp, 27 predicted proteins | sample 1972621 | NCBI WGS metagenome assembly QWCV01 (sample SAMN09866699, study PRJNA288562) | Human gut metagenome isolate pre2_stool, whole genome shotgun sequencing... | isolation source: gut | host: Homo sapiens | place: USA: California | reverse complement strand
CACATTGCGATAAATCCTTTATTTTCAAGGCTTTTGGAGGATTTTATTAAAACACTGTAACCTCTGTTGAGAGGTCATAATTTACTGATATTCAAATTATGATTTTTTTAAGTTTAACAGGAGAATGTCAAATCTGAAGTTGCAACACGTAAAATCATCGTAAAAAGAAAGCAGAGCAATCTTACGCTCTGCCTTTTTCCCTTCCTAAAACACCGTTATCAGTTCAGCTCCTTCCAGATCCGTTTCCTGCATCTCTACTTTCCGGATCCGGCTGTCATCGTATGTTTTGTAATAATATGCACCTGTCCGTGTATTAATACAGCAGGAATAAGTGGTGATATCATATGTTCCGGCCTCTGTAATCACAGACCCGCGCACCATCGATACCCCGTCCAGAATATGAAAGAACTGGGAAACATTCGATTTCTCGTCCTGCGGCGATACAGAATTCCATTTCAGGAAAGCAGCCCTTACAAACCGTGACGCGGAAGAAGCATCTCCCGGCAGTCCTGCCGCTCCCATTCCCTGGGCATAAGGCTTTAAGCTCAGCTTGTCACAAAAGCGGTTCTCCGGGCTTTTTGCGCTGAGATTCATATAATTGTTCATATTCAGCCTGTGATATTCAAACGGCGGATTATTCGTCAGCACACCAAATGGATTTTCGTAAATTTTCAGTCCTTCCTGAACAGCCTCCAGAACAAGACACTGTTCCCGGTCCGCCAGCATCCAGTGAAGCGGCACCGGAGGCATCTTCTCAGAAAACGCAATGTCCACAATTTTCATTTTCTCAAGATCATTTTTCACTTCCGCCACCGTGGAATACTTTCCCAAAATCCAGGCAATGATCTCAAAAGAGGCAAGTTCCATTCCCTGATCTTCCGGTTTCTGATAGTATGCGTTTCCCGGGAAATTCAGCCCTGCCATACACAGCCCCTTTTCATTTACCGCTTCCGCATACAAAGGGAACCGGCTGACAGCTGATGCCATGCCGATCATGGCATAATGCTGTTCCTTACGCCCTGCCAGACGGAAATCCAGCGGGAAATTCCTCGGTGTGATCACAACCTTCTCCCCGAAAGAGCAGTCCAGATCCAGATTCCTTCCAAAGTAAAAATCTCCATTGTCATACGTAATACAGGTACACATATCATTCTTTCCTTTCCGCTATCGCACGTTTTGATTCTATTATTCACTTTCCTCTATCCGGACATTCATTCCCTCTATGTAATTTTCTTCCCGATCGTTGTCTGCCTCATAATCAGGACACACACAAAGGACACTGCCGCAATCACAAACGTCAGCCCCGGTATTGCAATCCATGCCGTAAAATCAGTTGGTTCCATATATTTTTTGTAATTATCCAGAAATAAAATATGGATCAGATATATGCCAAACGAACAGTTGCAAAAAAGGTCTATTATACGCTTTCTGCGGTCTGAAGGCTGAAAATTTCCATCATTCACCCTTATCATAATAATAGGTAGTGTCAAATACTACCTTGTTTTTTTGTGTCTAAATCTTTCATAAACCTTGTTTTTAAGGGAAATCTGCAATAAAAAGAGCATTGACCTCCCTTTTCTGGTATAATGTCTATCGCCAAAAACAAACCTTACACGAAAGGAGTCAATGCTCATGAACATTATACTATACTTACTTTCTATTATTCAATATCTTTACCAGCAAAACTGCTGGCTGATTCGTTTTATCTGCAGATACATCCCACTCAAGCAGTGGGTCTTTGACGATTCCCACTCCCCAAAGTATCAGAAATTCAAAGTTGACGAACTCCCTCACATCAGAACCTTTATCAAACAGGACTGGCAGTTTCTCCTGGAATACTACCTCTGGAAGTATGGCAAACCCGTTAAGCCTGTTCAACGCCGAAACGGCAGCTCTATCCCGGAAGATGTTGTCTGTCCTCTGTGCGGTGCACCCCATCACTTTCTCTACGATAACAATGGCGGTAATGGACAGTATCGGTGCAAAATCTGTGCCCAGACCTTCCGTTCCGGTGATCTTGTTACCACTCCCCTCCGGATGCTGTGCCCTCACTGCGGGAAGGCTCTGGTGGCAAAGAAAGAACGCAGACATTTCATTCTTCACAAATGTGTCAATCCCAAATGCCCTTACTATCTCTACAACCTGAAGAAAGTAGACAAAGCCGATTTAAAAGCGGATTACGGAAAAAATAAATATAAGCTTCACTATATCTACCGTCAGTTCACGATAGATTTTTTCAGCATGGATTTATCTACCCTGCCAAAGAACGCTTCTTCCCTGAAATTCAGTAAGCACAATGCACACGTCATGTCTCTGTGTCTGACGCTGCACATCAACCTTGGTCTGTCACTTCGTAAAACCAGCCAGGCCCTCAAAGATCTCTATAACATCCAGATCTCCCATCAGCAGATCGCCAATTACTGCAAAACTGCCGCTGCCTGCATCAAGCCTTTTGTAGATCAGTATCCCTATCACAAAGGGGAGACATTTATCGCCGATGAAACCTACATCAAAGTCCGCGGCATCAAAACCTACGTCTGGCTCATTATGAACGCTGCCTGCCGTTCCATCATCGGTTATCAGGTATCCGATAACCGTGGAGTTGGTCCTTGTATCCTCGCCATGCGTATGGCCTTCCGGGGGCTGAAAACACTCCCGGAACACTTTCAATTCATTGCTGACGGCTACAGTGCTTATCCCCTTGCCGCCATGGAATTCGCCAGGAAATTTGACAAGAACTTTACTTTCCAGATCACTCAGGTCCTGGGACTTACCAACGACGATGCTGTGTCAAAAGAATACCGTCCGTTCAAACAGATCGTGGAACGGCTGAACCGGACCTATAAGGCTTCTTACCGGAAAACAAACGGCTTTGACAACATCGAAGGTGCCAACTACGACCTGGCTCTCTGGGTTGCCTATTACAACTTCCTGCGTCCACACAAGCGTAACAATTATAAGGTGCTTAATGATGTGGAAATGCTCCATAATGCCGACAACATGCCCGGAAAATGGCAGCTTCTCATTTTCCTTGGCCAACAGACGATTCTGAATATGCAGAAAAACAATGCTTCCGCACAGGAGCGGAGCTGTTGTCAATAGAACCGTGGAATACCGAAACAGGCGGCGGAGCCGGCTGTGAGGATATGCCGCGAAAGTCTATTGACTAAAGCTCACGGACGATCCTGTTGCGGCAGAAAAGGGGCAAGTGCGCCCTTTTCCTGCCTTCCGGCGAGGACGGGTTCGGGCAGAGCCCGAAAACAGGTCAAGGGACTGGTCCCTTGCGGGTTCTCAGGGCAGCGCCCTGAGCCCTCGGAGAGCTTTTTGATGTCAAGATCTGCAATTTTCAAGGTTCTTTTGAGCCTATTTTTTTCGGCTCGTTTTTTCATAGATCACTTGACACTACCTAATAATAAAAAACATAACGGATGCCAAAATCACAAACGGTGAACCATAAGTCAGTTCTTTTTCATAATGATACCCTTTTGCAAATGTTGCCCCCATGGTTGCTCCAAAAGATACCGCCATACTGAATATACAAATCAGCACTGCTGTTTTCTGGCGAATCGGGATTTTTTTCCTGTACTTGCTAATATAGTAACCGAAAAACAAGTAGTATGTATAGACTTTATCTCCAATCAACGGCAGATCATAATACAGTTCCTCACCTGTAAAAGTAGTACGAAAATTCAGAAGCACTGCTCCTGTCGAAATAATCAGGAGTGCAGTTTCAAGATTCTTCGACAGGTTTCTGCACATAACCTGCAGAAACGGAAGCACAAGATAAATCGGTATCATAGCATACAGGTACCAAAGATGGGCTTCCGCAGGAACAAAAATAATTTCCTGCAGTTTTACTTCTGTTTTCATATAACAGGTATTCCACAGATAATAAACCACGCTCCATACAGCCAATACCGACAAAAAGCGTAAGATCCTTCTGCAGTGCTTTTTCAGTGTCTCCTCTCTTCCCAGCAGCAACGCCCCGGAAATCATAAAAAAGGAAGGTACACTTACCCTCGCTGCCGTATCGACCACCAAAGAAAATGCATACTCGCTGTTCGGAATTTCTCCATAAGCTCTGCAGAAATAATTACTTACGTGAATCGCAATGACCAGAACAAAAGAAATCATCCTGATCAGTTCAAGATTATAATTCTTTTCTTTCATCTCATTTGTTCTCCCCCGACTTCAGGAATCGCCGGATTCCATATCATCCCTTTTCTCCTTTTTACATTTTAAAAATTACAATCCGTTCCCGGCTGTCTTTTCCATCATATAAATCTCCACAGTCAATCTCATCATAAAATGTCAGTTCATTCACCGTCATCAGAAAAGAAATATATTCATCTGACGGGTAATAGAAAAACAGTAAAATTTCTCTTGGCGCCTCGTAATACGAATCCCGAATCCTGCTGATCACTTTTTGCAGGATTTCCATAGAAAACGGGTTGAAAAAATAGATCCGGTCCACACTTTCCGGCACCGGAAATTCTCCCGCATCGACAGCCTGAAACGTTACCCTTCCCGAAACTGACGACATGTTCTGATTTTCCACTGCTTTTTCATAAATCCGCTCATCATACTCGATTCCAATGGACCTGCACCTGGTCTGCCACGACAAAAAGAAATCAACACGGCCTTTGCCGCATCCATAGTCCAAAAGCGTATTTCCTTTCCGGATATATCCGCTGTTTGCCAGACGCTCCAGAACCGGATACGGCGTCGGCTCATATGGATACCGGTACTGGTCTGCATGAGAATCATCTCGCCCGGTTGTGCGGATCTGCAGCAGCTTGTCCCATTTTTCCTCTTTCATATCAGATCAGAATTCCTTCCAGATGATCGAGTTCATGCTGGCAGATCTGAGCCTGCCAGCCGCTCAGCTTCTGCCGCTGCTTTGTCCAGTTCATATCATAATATTCCACCTCAATGTTCTGATAACGGGTGGTTTTCCGGACACCGGGAAGGGAAAGACATCCCTCTTCTGTCTCGTACGGCGTGTCCTTTCTGACCATGACCGGGTTAAACATGACAACGTCAAACATCCCCATATTCACAATAATCACCCGTTTTCTGACTCCGATCATATTGGCCGCCATGCCGACACACGCCTCCCGGTTAGCCGCCAATGTATCCTGCAGGTCTCTCCCAACCTGCAAATCTTCCCTTGAAGCAGGCTCAGACTTCTGCCCAAGGAAGAAAATATCTTTCATAATTGTTTTTACCATTTGTATCCATCCTGTCTATGCACTAATTTTCAGCTGAATCTATGATATCATAAATTTCTTTCAAATACATGAAAGAAGCTGAAACTCCTTATTGTTTAAAGAATTTTCCGCTTCTTTCATTACATTTTATATCATTCTAATCCTTGGTTCGTTCTGTCAAAACACTTGTAAAAAATCTTTCCCAGCTGAAATATTCTCTGCTGTCAAGGTAGTTCTCCGGATTTTCCAATATAGACTGGATGTCCTTTCCCTGTATCAGTCCCGAACTCAAAATCAGCCATTCAAAAGACTCCGGAAAATACAAATGAATATTTTTCTTTTTTAACGTATACTTATACAGACGATCCATCTCCGGACCAATAGCGGCTCCATCTGCTATCACGCATATTGGTTCCTGTCCTTCTTTCTGCAACAGTTGAAAAATGTTTGATTTGCCTCCGGCACTCTCACAGACAATCTCTCTTTCTTTCCCAACAGCTTTAAAAAATTCGTATCCAGAATTAGAATCTTCTGTAATAATTTTTTCCGGTACTATTGGAAGTTCTTGATAATCAGAATAAATCTGATACATCTGATTATACATTTTCTTTGTATCATGATATTTTCCTGAACAATGGATACCATAAATTTCTTCCACACTATATGGAAGATTATATAAATTTTCCCTTGTAATCAGTACATAATAATTATCCGAATTCTTAACAGCTGTCGCAAATTCTTCTGTATTGATAAATGTATTTTCTTCGTCTGTAAAAAAAATCGTTCCTGATGAATTTTCCAAAATTAACTTCCAGTTTGGCCCTTCCAGAATTCTGCAGGGAACACTGCATACCACCTCAATACCGCTTGAAGCACCCAGATTTTCTGACTGTCTCAACATGTTAATCAGTGTTGTTTTTCCAGTAGCACTATCGCCCCGGATAACGGTAATATTTCTTTTTATTTCAAATTCATAGTGAAGCCGGTTATTTTTTACAACGATCTTATATTTTCCTCTCATCACTCTTCACCTACACATATCTACCAGCGATTTCCACAAACTGCCCCATATCATGAACAATTTCTCCCGTATTGAGAATTTTGATTTCAAATTTTTCATTTCCAAAATCCATAATATGACGAAGATTAATCGTCAGGTCTTTTTCTTCGCCTATTTTCAAAATCCATTTTGCGCAGTTGTCTCCGCAGGCAGAAGCATTAAATATTTTACCCGACTGGTCAAATGCCATCAGGATAAGCGTTTTTACTCCACCCGAAATCTCTTTTACAGAAATAGGACCCAGTACAGGACTTTCTATTAAATGCGGTCCGATAACTTCCGATTTATCTACGTCCTTTATCATTTCCATGGATAATTTATCTGTAATCCACTCATCTTCATACTGATTGTCAAAGTATACAGGCGGATAGTAAATTGCCTGATCCATTTCTCCCAGATATATGCTCAGCATAACAGCCCTCCAAAACAGCAGATATTTTTCTTGCAATCCGATTATCATAATTATAAGCAAATTTGCAGGAACTGTCTATCTGCAAATCTTCTCCCTATTGCTAACGTATCTTATTCCCTTTGCACATCTTTTCCATTTTTCATCTTTCTAAACGCTTCAAGAATCAGAACGGAGCTTATCACGTGTTCAAAGAAATCAATAAATTCCTCAGAAGTAACATATAGTAACCTGTCAGTTCGAAATTCTCCCAAATGTATCCGCCCGTTCTTTTCGTCCACTAACGAAGGCATTTTCTTTCTTACATACTCAAGCACTTCCTGCACTTTTGCCCTGCCTTTGCGGCCGACATTAATTTTCCCGCTGTGGTTTATAAGGCAGCGCACTCCTTCTTTGGTATGGCATAGTTCCATATTTGTATCTAATATTAATTGCAGCGCATGATGGCATCTATTCCCATCGTCTACTGCTGCGGCCAGTATCGTTTTTTCTTCAGATGCTCCCTGGTCTGTCTTCCTATATAGCTGTCATAATGTCTGCGTACATATGTGATATTCTCAAGCGTCTTTAAATCCGGACGTGAAGAAAGTGTCATTGCCTGTGGTGTTTCATTACAGTTAGATCTGCACATCCGTTTGTATGAGGCAGGACATTCTGTCTCTTTATATCCGGATCTCTGATCAAACCGAAATACTCTCAGATCACTTCCGTTCGTTGCGAAAGCAAATTCTGAATTTAAAGCTTTGGCGTAGCGCAAAAGCTGAGCAATTACCTTCTCATCGATCGGAATATACGCCGCCTTGCACTCCACTACAGCCAGAATTGTATTTCCATCGGGCTGTAAAATCAGTATATCTGCCCGGTCTCTTCGCTCCGGATATCCGTACCGCTTCATGGAAACTTCGGTCTGTATGTTTCTTAAAGGGGTATGCAGTTTCCATCTGAAAAATTTGACTGTTGTCTGCCGTATGATTTCTTCCGGTGTTTTTAAGATGTACTTTTTCCTGCATTTATCATAAAAATACTTCTTCCCGTCAAATGTATATTCTCTGTGAAATGAGAGAAGTTTTTGCATAAAAATTCCCCTTTCAAAAAATAAAAAGCAGGAACTGTTTCGCATTTTCAGCTAATAATTCCTGCTTTTGAAACTCATTCCTCCGTTTCCAGTTCTAACCTCTGCAATATATCCCTGATGATCCCTGCATCTTGAATAAGGTTAATCCCAAAACACTTTTTTCCTGCATCCTTTAATGATGCTCCCACATGATAAGCTGTACCTCTATCAAGAATTAAAAAGCGATCATGGAACACCTTTGTGTATTTCACTTCCAGAGTTGGATACTGTGCATTGAAATTCTCCACATCTGTTTTGGTAAGTCTTGTCCGTTTTTGAGTGTAGATTGTAACAGACACGTTTTCATTTTTCTTGGAGAGTAAATTTAATGTTCCCACATCCACATATCCATCTATCAGTGTAATTTCTTTTTCTGCCTTTTGTATCAGACTGACAATCAAACTGAATGCATCATAAATCTGACCATCAAAAAACACTTTCTGGCCAGCTTCCTCATGCCCGGATATGTACTCAAATATCTGCTCTAATTTCTCATCAGTCTGTTTCTGGTATTCCAGCTGTTTTAGTTCTATGTTGCTGATACGTTCAAAAAGCAAAGCGTTATTGGCTATAAAACGCCTCATCTCTACAAATGCATTCATAATATTGATACTAACTTGAATAGCAACATCGCTTCTTAAAACAGCCGATAACATTGCGATTCCCTGTTCAGTAAAAACATAAGGTAAATATCTTCTGCCACCTTTTTTGTTACCATTAGCATCCTCCTCTTTTGAGGTCACAATTTGTGATCTCAAAGCCTCATACTCGTCTTTACTAATTTGAAACCTAAAACTATCCGGAAAGCGTGCTATATTTCTTTTTACAGCCTGATTAAAAACTCTTGTTTCCACCTGATACAACATGGCTAAATCGCTATCCAGCATAACCTGCTGGTTGCGTATAACATAAATCATGCTCTTAATATTATAGTGTGCCACTTCACTGTTTGGTGCCTGGGCTTTTTCATCAATAACTACCAATTCTTTTTCTGTTTTGCTCATAGCTATACCTGCCTCTCGAATTTCAACGAATCAATTCAGCACACCAACTATCTCTTTCCCTATAAAGCAATTATACCATGTTGCAGGCTTTTTGCCTAAATCTATAAAGGACAAAATAAAAAACAGGAGATTATTTCGCCTTTTCGGCTGATAATTCCTGCTTTTAAAACCCGTTCCCGAGGTGATTCGAACACCCGACCTACCGCTTAGGAGGCGGTCGCTCTATCCTGCTGAGCTACGGAAACATAATTGTCACAACACCCCTGATTATACCATATCCCGGGGGTGTTGTGAAGCTTTTATGAAAAATTAATTTTACCCTGGAGCCAGATATTCGTGCGGAACCTTCTTCCCACTGCCGGTTCTCCCAATATATTGGCTTTCGGAATGCAGACATCAAAAATCATTTCATTGACATCCAGTGTGAGAATCATGATTTTTTCCCTTGTCACCTCATTGATAACCAGATCCATATCCAGGATTTCACCCATGATTGAATACAGGTCACATTCTACGCCGTACGGCATAAAATACGTGTCTATAATACTGAAAATATCCTCTGTAACCACTCTTTTGGACACTTTCTGGTACGTATCCATATCTTTGAGTGTCAGTGTCTCTATTGCCTCGGAATCGCCTTTTCTGGCGGCGCTTACAAGCATCATCCGGTCCCGGAACTGTTCTCTTTGTTCCTTTTTGTCCTTTTCATTTTTTGTGACAGGGAACAGAACAGTACCATCATATGCAAGTCCCGCGAGCGTCACGGATGTTTTCTTTTTGCTGAGATTTCCAGACTGAAGTTCTCTTACATACTCCATCGGATTCTGAAGATAAAACATCAGGGAAATGTCCACTCTGGCATCCTCGCAGATGCCTATATAAGCCTCTTTGTCAATCTTTTTCTCTACAATAACATCCGCGTATGTGGTGATTCCTTTTCCTTGAAATACAGGCACGCTGTATTCTTTTTCAAAGTTTTCGTCCAGATCCATTACACCGTACATGGCCAGTTCCAGACGCTCTCCAAGAATCTTTCGGAATTCACAGTAATCGGTATCTTCATCCAGTATCATTCTTTCATGGGAGGTGAATTCTCTGCGGACTTCCTCTTCCACTTTTCTCATCATGGATCCGGAGATATCACCTCCGAACCCGATTGCTTTTGAATATTTATGCATTATCTGATTTCCTTCATTCCACCCATGTAAGGCTGAAGCGCTTCCGGAATCTTCACAGAGCCATCTGCCTGAAGATTGTTTTCCAGAAATGCGATCAGCATTCTTGGCGGCGCTACTACTGTGTTATTGAGTGTATGTGCAAAATATTTCTTTCCGTCCTGTCCTTTTACACGGATTCCAAGACGTCTTGCCTGAGCGTCTCCAAGGTTGGAGCAGCTTCCTACTTCAAAATATTTTTTCTGTCTTGGAGACCATGCTTCCACATCGCAGGACTTCACTTTCAGATCCGCAAGATCTCCGGAGCAGCATTCCAGTGTACGTACCGGGATATCCAGAGTGCGGAAGAAATCTACTGTGTTTTTCCACATTTTTTCATACCATTCCATACTGTCTTCCGGTTTACATACAACAATCATTTCCTGCTTTTCAAACTGATGTATTCTGTATACACCACGCTCTTCAATTCCGTGTGCCCCTTTTTCTTTTCTGAAGCATGGAGAATAACTGGTCAGTGTTCTCGGAAGTGTCTCCTCCGGAAGCATGGAATCAATGAATTTTCCAATCATGGAGTGTTCACTTGTTCCGATCAGGTACAGATCTTCTCCTTCAATCTTATACATCATTGCATCCATTTCTGCGAAGCTCATTACTCCGGTCACGACATTGCTGCGTATCATAAACGGCGGTACACAGTAAGTAAATCCGCGGTTAATCATAAAATCTCTTGCATAAGAGATTACCGCTGAGTGAAGCCTTGCAATGTCCCCCATCAGGTAATAGAAACCGTTTCCTGCCACTTTTCCGGCGCTTTCCAGATCGATTCCATTGAATTTTTCCATGATTTCTGTATGATATGGGATCTCATAGTCCGGAACAACCGGCTCTCCGAAGCGTTCCAGCTCTACATTTTCGCTGTCATCTTTCCCGATTGGTACAGACGGATCAATGATATTCGGAATCACCATCATGATCTTTTTGATTTTCTCTTCTACTTCCTTTTCTTCTGCAGAAAGTTCAGCTGTTCTTCCGGCATTTGCCTCCACCTGTTTTTTCAGTTCTTCCGCTTCTTCTTTCTTTCCCTGAGCCATGCAGGCACCGATTTGTTTTGAAATTTTGTTCTTATCTGCTCGCAGCGCTTCTACTTCCTGTTTGATTTCACGGTTTCTCTTGTCAAGTTCCAGCACTTCATCTACCAGCGGCAGTTTCTCATCCTGAAATTTCTTTTTGATATTTTCTTTTACTACATCCGGGTTACTTCTGACAAACTTAATATCTAACATTTTAAACTCTTCCTTCCTTATTCTATTCCTGCCAGTTCCTCTGAATCACCATACATAGCCTGTTCCAGTGATTCCGCCTCTTCCTCGGCAAGTTCTGTGTGACATTCTCCGTTCACAATTTCTTTTATATAAATGTAACATCCTTCTCTGCTGTGCATGGCATTTAAGATCCAGCCATTGTCTTCTCCATCCAGTATCGTAAACGCAAAGCTCAATTTCCCGCCCATTTCATTAAAAGCATCGTACTGCACCAGTCCCGTTTTCTGAATACTTCCACTGATTTTTTCTTTTAATGACCGCAGTTCCATCTGATTCTGTCCGGAAAGTTCTTCAATCCTCTCCATTTCTTTCAGGTGACGCCGGATATTATCTTCCAGCGTCTTCCCGTCGCTTCCTCGCATAAACCGGGAATAGCTTCTTTTCAGTCGATTATACTTCATGTTGAGACTCACAAGAAAAGCTCCCAGTATAATCAGAATCAGAAACATGACAATCAGAATATATGCCGGATCAATACCTATCGATTCCAGAATTTTACTCTGCATCTTATCTGACTTCCTCTCTAATACTCATGATCATCTCAAACAGTCTTTCCAGTTCTTCGTCAGAATAATACTCTATTTCTATTTTTCCTTTGCCATTTGCCTTTCTGTTGACGCTGACTTTCGTTCCCATGATTCCTTTCATTTTTTCCTCCAGATCATGGTAAATAAAATCATTTTCCTTTTTTACTTTCTTTTTCTCCGGTTTTGGTTTATTCCATTCACGGATCAGCTTTTCTGTCTCTCTTACACTCAGTTTTTCATCAAAAACCTGAGTTGCAGCCGCATATTGTTCTTCCTTATCTTCCAAAGCAAGAAGTGCCCTTGCATGTCCACTTGAAATCATATCGTCAATCAGCATCTGCTGTACTCTTTCATCCAGCTTCAGGAGACGAATCGAATTCGTTACTGCTGTTCTGCTCTTTCCAACACGCTCCGCGATTTCATCCTGCTTCATGGAAAACTCATCCATCAGTCTTTTATATGCCTGTGCTTCTTCTACTGGATTCAGGTTTTCTCTCTGAATGTTTTCGATCAGAGCAATCTCAACGACTTCCTGTTTTGAATATTCTCTTATAATCACTGGCACTTCCTTGACTCCGGCCAGCTTAGCTGCCCTCCATCTCCGTTCTCCGGCGATAATTTCATAATATCCGTCCTTTTTCTGTACAAGAAGCGGCTGCAGCACTCCAAACTGCTTGATCGACTCTGCAAGTTCCAGAAGGGAATCTTCCTCAAAATTTCTTCTCGGCTGTTCTCTGTTTGGTTCAATCATATTGATTTTCACCAGTTTTTCTCCAGTTGATACCGCTTCTTCTGTTTTTTCCTTTGCAGGCGTACTCTTTTTGGCCGAACGGTTATCCGGGATCAGACTGTCCAGTCCCTTTCCAAGTCCTTTTCCTAATCCACTTCTTTTCGTTGTCATTCTTCTTCTCCTTTATGAATCACTTCATCTGCCAATAGCATATAACTCTCTGCTCCGGTTGACTTTGGATCATACAGATTAATCGGCATGCCATAGCTTGGCGCCTCAGCAAGTCTGATATTTCTCGGAATGATGGTCTTGTAGATCGTCTGTTCCAGGTTATCTTTTACATTTTCCACTACCTGAAGTGAAAGATTTGTTCTCGCGTCATACATTGTGAATACAACGCCTTCCATCTTCAGATTTTCATTCAATCTTTCCTGCACAAGTTCAATTGTGTGGATGAGCTGGCTTAACCCCTCCAGTGCATAGTATTCACACTGAATCGGGACCAGTACACTGTCAGCTGTCGTCATCGCATTGATTGTCAACATATTCAAAGACGGAGGGCAGTCGATAATCACATAATCATAATTTTCTCTTATCTTTGCCACCTCATCTCTGAGGATATATTCTTTGTTTTCCACTCCAATCATTTCGATTTCGGCGGCCGACAAATCAATATTTGTAGGAAGCACGTCCAGATTTTCAATCACTTCTTTGCACAGAACCTCTTCAATTCCTGCTTTTCCAATGATCAGATCATAGACTGTATTTTCCACCTGATCTTTCTCTACCCCCAGCCCGCTGGTCATATTTCCCTGCGGGTCCATGTCAATCGCCAATACTTTCTGTCCTTTTGCCGCCAGACACGAGGATAAATTAATAGCTGTTGTCGTCTTGCCGACGCCGCCTTTCTGATTGGCAACCGCAATTATTCTACCCATTTATACTTCACCTTTCTTTCATAAGCCTTATTATAACATTTTTTATTTCTATAATCTATATAATGTTTCATGTGAAACATGAAAAATTCGTAACGATTCGGCTATGTGGTTCAGATTTCGGTGAAATGTTTCACGTGAAACAAAAAAATTTCGTGACCATTCAGCTCCATAACTCAACTTTCAGTAGCATGTTTCACGTGGAACATCAAGAAACTCGTGTCAATTCAGCCGTGCAGCTCCGATTTCGGCAAAAATGTTTCACGTGGAACATTTTGGAACAAAACCAGATCTTTATCTTCAAACTAAAATTGTCCCTCAAACACATGATGTTTCACGTGAAACATTTTCTTTTTGCACCAAACCACTGCGCCTTGAATTCTCGATGAGCAATAACCAAAACAAGAATCGTGTCGAAAATTTCATACATTCACTTCTTTTCTTGCTCTATCCAATGTAGTATAATATATCATAAGAATAACTATGAAAGTTGGCCGAATTTATGAAGAAAAAAATAAGATCTTTTGTTATCCTGACTGCCTTATGTGCAGCTACAATACATATTATAAACAGAACGATTCATCATCTCTCTACACTGCATAATCTGCTTCACAAAGAGAATGAATCTGATTATGAATGGCGTTTTGGGAAGATTCATTATAGAAAATGCGGCACTGGGAAGCCTTTGCTGCTGCTCCACGATCTTGCTCCGGCAAGCTCATCTGTAGAGTGGTCTCACATTGTTCCTTTACTTTCCAGGGAGCATACTGTTTATACGGTAGATCTTCTCGGATGTGGTCAGTCAGATAAGCCAAACCTGACCTATACCAATTTTCTGTATGTACAGATGATTTCCGATTTTATCAAACATGTAGTCCATGAACCTGTAGATGTCATTGCCACTGGTGCTTCTGCTCCTCTTGTAGCAATGACAGCAACCTCCAGCCAGGAACTAATTGATAAAATGATCTTCGTTAATCCGCAGAGCCTGCATGAGTTGGCTAAAATACCTTCCAAGCGCAGCAAATTATTATATCACTTTATCAATATGCCACTGCTTGGCACTTTCCTTTATAATATCTTGTTCTGCCGGAGACGGATTGCCGCAAAATCGGAAGAAGCATTCTTTGATCCTGCTCAGATCGATGAGCTTATGGTCAATACCTATTATGAGTCTGCTCATCTGGATCATATGCATTCCAGATACCTGTTTGCAAGCATCCGCGGAAACTATACGAATGTGAACCTTGCACCATTCCTTTCAAGGATCACACACAGTATCTTTATTATTACCGGTGCTGAGAATCCTCTCTTTAATGAGAACGCATCCCAGTATCAAAAATACCTTCCGTCAATCGAAATTGTCTCCATGGGAGAGACAAAAGCCTATCCTCACATTGAAAAACCGGAAGAATTTTGCGAACAGGTTGAGATCCTTCTTGATCCAAAATAACAAAAAAAATGAGTGTTTCACGTGAAACACTCATTTTTTTATTACTGTAATGGCTCTTTTGCAGGCAGGCCTGCTTTTCTCGGATATTTCTTTGCCGTAGATTTGATTTTCTTAATTTTAATGAATGAACGGCCAATCTCGGTTCCCTGCAGCTTGAACTTATACACTTCTTCGATTGTTCCTCCAAGAATTTTTGCCGCATTGCGTGCCTGTTCTACTTCTTCATCTACTTCTTCCGACTTATACGGTACAAAATAGCCGCCAACTTTTACATAAGGAAGGCAATATTCCGATAAAGTGGCCAGATTTGCCACTGCGCGCGATACACAAAGGTCAAACTTTTCTCTATAATCCGCCTTTTTAGCGAAATCTTCTGCTCTTCCATGGATCGTTTCAATTCCGTTAAGTCCCAGCTTTGCAATTACCTCATTCAGAAAACGGATTCTTTTATTTAATGAATCCAGCAACACAACTTTGATCTCTGGAAAGACGATTTTAATCGGAATTCCCGGAAATCCGGCTCCGGTCCCCACATCGATCAATGATGATACCTTTGTCATATCACAGCTTTTGACAATCGAAAGGCTGTCCAGGAAATGCTTTTCATTCACTTCCTCATATTCTGTAATTCCGGTGAGATTCATTACCTTGTTCCATTCCACCAGAATATCATAATACTGATCAAACTGTTCGTACTGTCTGTCCGTCAGAGAAAGACCGATCTCTTTTAATCTTGCTTCAAACACCTTATCCACTCTTCTTCTCCTTTCCCGTTAAGCCCGTCTCATGGACTCCAGATAGACCAGCAGCACGGAAATATCTGCCGGTGAAACCCCGGATATTCTGGATGCCTGTCCGATGGATACCGGACGCTGCGCGCTCAGCTTCTGCACTGCCTCAATCCGAAGGCTTTTCACATCGTTATAATCAATATCCTCCGGTATTTTCTTTTTCTCCATCTTCTTGAACTGTTCCACCTGCCGCATCTGCCGCTTGATATATCCGTCATATTTAATATTAATATCAACCTGCTCTGCCACTTCTTCCGGAATCTGCGGCCTGTTTTCATCAATTGGAGCCAGAATATTGTAATGAAGCTCCGGTCTCCGGATCAGATCCGCAATGGTTGCTCCGGAATTCAGCGGAGTACTTCCATACTGTATTAACAGATTCTGTACTTTTTCACTAGTTCCTACATTTACATGTTCTACTCGTTCTATCTCAGATGTAATCATTTTTTCCTTTTCCATAAGCTTTTCATACCGTTCTTCTGAAACCAGCCCGATTTCATATCCAATCTTCGTCAGTCTCTGGTCCGCATTGTCCTGACGAAGCAGGAGGCGGTATTCTGCCCTGGAGGTCATCATTCTGTATGGTTCATGGCTCTCTTTTGTAACCAGATCATCGATGAGAACACCGATATAAGCCTGGGAACGGTCCAGAATGAGCTGTTCCCTGCCAAGAATCTTCTGCGCCGCATTGATGCCCGCTACAAGTCCCTGTGCCGCAGCCTCCTCATATCCGGAGCTTCCGTTAAACTGTCCGGCACTGTAGAGCCCTTCCACCTTCCGAAATTCCAGCGTCGGATAAAGCTGTCTTGCATCGATACAGTCATACTCAATCGCATAGGCATTTCTCACAATCTTCGCATGCTCCAGCCCCGGTACAGAACGGTACATCTCATACTGTACATCCTCCGGAAGGGAACTGGACATTCCACCGATATACATCTCATTCGTATATTCTCCCTCCGGTTCGATGAATACCTGATGCCTGTTTTTATCTGCGAATTTTACGACCTTGTCTTCGATAGACGGACAATACCTCGGTCCGGTTCCCTCGATCGCGCCGGAAAACAGAGGGGATCTGTCCAGATTATTCCGGATGATTTCATGGGTTTTTTCATTCGTATACGTCAGCCAGCAGGAAATCTGCTCTCTCTGCACCGATTCCGGATCTGTTGTAAAGGAAAACGGTGTAATTCTTTCGTCTCCCTTCTGCTCTTCCATCTTGGAAAAATCAATCGATCTGCGGTCGATTCTCGCCGGAGTTCCTGTCTTAAAACGGTACATTGATACACCAAGCTTCTTCATGCAGTCAGACAGGTATGTGGACGCCTGAAGGCCGTTTGGGCCGGTTTCTATGCTGACATCACCATAAATACACCTCGCCTTCAAATACGTCCCTGTACAGAGGATTACGGCCTTACAGCGGTATATGGCACCGGAGATGATCTGTACTCCGGTAACTTTCCCGTCTTCCACTAGAATATCCACCACTTCCGCCTGCTTTAAGTCCAGCCCCGGCTGGTTTTCCAGCACCATACGCATGGCCTTGCTGTACTCCTGTTTATCCGCCTGCGCTCTCAATGAATGAACCGCAGGCCCTTTGGAACGGTTGAGCATTTTTGACTGAATAAATGTGCGGTCGATGACCTTTCCCATCTCTCCGCCGAGAGCATCCACCTCTTTTACCAGATGCCCCTTTGATGTTCCGCCGATATTCGGATTACACGGCATCATCGCCACGCTTTCCATGCTGACCGTAAAGACAATCGTCCTCATCCCAAGTCTTGCCGCCGCCAGGGCCGCCTCACAGCCCGCATGTCCGGCGCCGATTACGGCAACATCGTACACGTCTTTATTTTCCCATACAGAATTTACTGAATATTTCATTAACCAGATCCTCTCCTATCGTTTCTCCCGTAATACTTCCAAGTGCTTCGTATGCATCCATCAGATCAATCGTATAAAAATCCTCCGGCATGCCGTCTTCGATACTTCGTTTTACCTGTTTCAGGCTTGTAAAGGCCTGTTCCAGAGCCTCTTTCTGCCTCACATTCGTAATATAGACTTCATCATTAAAAGCAATCTCGCCCCGGAAAAACATCTCCTTTACGGTCTGTTCCAGTTCGTAGATTCCCTCTTCTTCCTTTGCTGAAATCTCAATCATCGGCTTATCCAGATGTTCCTGGATCATTTCTTTTGTCACCTTTGTCTCAAGATCCGACTTATTCAACAGAACAATCACGTTCTTATCCTGGATCATCTCCATGATCTCAAAATCATTTTCATCCAGATTTCGCGATGAGTCAACTACAAAAATAATCAAATCCGCATCTTCTGCCTGATTTTTCGCCCGGTCGACGCCGATTTTTTCCACCACATCTTCTGTCTTTCGGATTCCGGCCGTATCCATAATATTCAGGCTGACTCCGTTTAACTGGATGTGCTCTTCCAGAATATCCCTTGTCGTCCCCTCAATCTCCGTCACAATGGCCCGCTCTTCTCCTACCAGCGCATTCAGAAGAGAGGACTTCCCTGCATTTGGCTTTCCTACGATCACCGTCCGGATTCCTTCCTGCATCATCCTGCCGTTATCCGCAGTATCGATCAGTTTTTTCAGTTCTTTCAACAATTCCTCTACTTTTTCCACAAGGGTATCTCCGTATCCGTCCAGAGAAATATGCTCCGGATCATCCAGGGCAGACTCAATGTAGGCTGTATGATACAGAATTTCTTCCCTCATGGCGCTGATTTTGCGTTGTACGCTTCCTTTCAACTGACTGACTGAATTCTTCAAGGCATACTCATTTTTGGAATGAATGACGTCTATGACCGCCTCTGCCTGCGACAGATCCATCCTTCCATTCAGGAAAGCCCTCTTTGTAAATTCACCCGGTTCAGCAGCTCTGGCGCCGTTTTTCAGTACGGTTTCCAGTATTTTTCTGACGACAAAGACTCCCCCGTGGCAGTCGATTTCCACGGTATCTTCTCCTGTATAGCTGTGCGGCCCTCTCATAAGCATCACCAGCACTTCATCTATCGTATTTTCCCCGTCCTTGATCCACCCGTAATGTACGGTATGAGATGGCTGCGAGGAAAGTGTTTTCTTCCCTTTATAAATCCTGTCTGCAATTTCAAATGCATCCGGTCCGCTGATCCTTACAATTCCGATTCCGGAATCCGACATGGCTGTCGAGATCGCTGCGATTGTCTCCGTTACTTTCATCATGTCTGCACCCTCTCTTGTTCCTGCATATTCTGCACTGGAAATATTTTCCTGTTCAAAAAACAAAAAGGGCAGATTCTCCTGTTGTCATGGAAATCAGCCCTTTTTCTATCTTTACTTATTTCTGATTAAGGTTACTACGACTCTTCTGTAAGGCTCTTCTCCTTCACTGTGTGTCGTCACATAACGGTCTGCCTGAAGAGCAGAATGAATAATTCTTCTTTCGTATGGATTCATCGGTTCCAGAGCAACCGGTTTCTTCGTTCTCTTTACCTTGTAGGCAATGTTTTTCGCAAGATTTTCGAGAGTTTCTTTTCTTCTTCTTCTGTAGTCTTCTGTATCCAGCTTCACTCTCACATATCCATCCTGTGTCTTGTTTGCTACTCTGTTTGTAAGATACTGAAGAGAATCCAGTGTCTGACCTCTCTTACCGATCAGGATTCCCATATTCTTTCCATCCATCACGATTTCGAGGGCGCCCTCTTCATCAATACGGGATGAAATTTTAACTTCCATATCCATTGCGTGAAGCACGTCTGTGAGGAATTTCTCACATGCTGCAATTGTCTCATCCTGCACTTTTGCGAGCTTTTTACTCTCCTGAACCGGCTTTGTTTCTTTTACTTCTTTCACTTCAGCCGCTTCTTTTTCTCTTTTTTCTTTCCGCTCTTTCTTTTCTCTGCGCGGTTTTTTCTCTTTTACCTCGGATTTCATCTCCGGTTTTACTGCTTTTTCTTCGCCTTTTACCTCAGAGATGACCTCCTGGATTTCTTCTTTAAGCTCTTCTAATTCATCTTCTTTTTCTACTGTTTTCTTTTTCCATGCACGGATGACAGCCTGTTTGCTTCCGATTCCAAGAAAACCGCTGCTTCCTTTTTCAATTACATCGTATTCCAGCATATCACTTGTAACACCAAGCTGGATCAGGGCTTCTGTAATTGCATCATCCACTGTTTTTGCTGATACTGTAATTTCACCCATCCTGATAACCTCTTTCTTCATCTCTTACTTCTTTTGACTGTCTTTATGATTACTTTCATTATACTGTCTTACCAGATTTGCTTTCGCTGCGAGGCTTCCTGATTTTGCGTTTTTGCTCTTCTCAGCCGCTCTTTGTAAGGCTTCTTCTCTTTCTTTTTCTGTCATCTTTTTCTGTTTTGGCTCTTCAATGCTTCTTGCGTGAACCTGAGCCATCTCAGAAAGTTTCTGTGCGTTTGTGCCCTTCTTTTCTCTCTTTTTCGCCGCTTTTTTCTGATTCTTCTCAATCAGTTCTTCAATCGATATCCTGGAAAGATATTTATTAATAGCAAGCTGCTGAATCATACGTACTACTGCACTGGCGATCCAGTAAAGTCCGATACCGGAAGGGAATGTAAAACACATTATCACTGAAAATAACGGCATGATCTTCATCATTGCATTCATGGAATTTACCATGGAATTGTCACTGCTGTCATTTTCTGTCGGCGCTGCCGTCGGTGAAAGTTTCATACTGATATACTGTGTCAATGCCGAAATAATCGGAATAGACAGAGCCAGGATTGCCGCTATAACAGCTCCTGTTTGAATCGAATTCATGAAAATATTCAGTGGAGTTTCCGCAATATTGATTCCGAGGAAAGAATTCAAATGTGTCAGACTATCCTGAGTAGAACGGATCAGCGACTCCAGATCCGGCAGTTTGTCGGCCAGAGTATCCCAGCTGCTTTCCTGAAATTTGTAAAGCGCATCCACCATAACGTTGGGCTGGCTGAATTTATATCTGGACGGATCCATTGCAATCGCATTCGTCTTACCAAGCGCCTCCATTGCCGCCTGTCCGCCTTCGGTGGACAAAAGCTGATTTACGAGCGGCATGTAAACTTCTTTGATTCCGTCTACATAAGCCGGGATATTACGGATTACATAAATCAGACCCCACAGAATCGGCAGCTGGATCAAAAGCTGCGAACAGCCTCCCATCATGGAAGTTCCGTATTTCTCATAGACCATCTTGGTTTCTTCCTGCATCTTCATCATCGATGCCTGGTCTTTTTTGTTCTTATATTTGTTCTGAATCCTTCTAAGCTCCGGATTCATTACAACGGTCAGTTTTGACGCCTTTTGCTGTTTGTACGTCAATGGAAGAAGCAGTGTATAGATAATGATTGTAAAAATAATGATACAAAGACCAATATTTTCAATATGGAATACATTACTAAGCACACTGAAAATTCCGTTCATCAGATGCCCCAGAAGCCAGGAAATCTGGCCGACGATCGGAGCCGATGACTGTGTCAATAATAAACCTTCCATCAGTTCTCCTCCATATTCAGGTATTATTTAATTACGGTACCGGATCGTATCCTCCCCGGTGGAACGGATTACATCTGAGTATTCTCCAGACCGTAAGAAGTCCTCCCTTTAAGGCTCCGTACTTCTCGATTGCCTCCAGTCCGTACTCCGAACAGGTCGGCGTATAAATACAGTGCTGTGTCGGCAGCTTGTACTTTGATAAATGCTTTCTGTAAAAACGAATTACTGCAAGCAACAGTTTTTTCATCGTTTCATCTCCATTTCATTTCCCTTATCCGAAGAATCCTGCTGTGTGTCCTGTAAATATATATGATGAAGTTTTCCGAGATGGACCACTGCACTTTCTATTTCCTGATAGCTTTTGTCCTTTGCCGAAGCCCGTGCAATGATAATTATGTCATATCCACGCCGGAAATGCTCTTCCTGCAGTCGATAACTTTCTCTCAATAGCCGTGTAACCCTGTGACGGACTACACTGTTCCCTACCTTTTTGCTGACTGAAAGTCCCAGTCTGTTGCCCGAGGTACCATTCTCTCTGACATACATGACAAGATATCTGTTTGCATAGGATTTTCCTTTTTTATAGGTCAGCTGAAAATCCCTGTTCTTTTTCAATGATTCTGAAAACTGCATTGCCGTATGCTCCTGATATGTTCTACGGTACGCAGATTATCCGCCTTTTCTTCATTCTGTATAGAAGAAAAGGCCACATATATGCGGCCTACGCTGATAATCTTTTTCTTCCTTTTGCTCTTCTGGCTGCGAGAACTTTTCTTCCGCCTGCCGTGCTCATTCTTGCTCTGAATCCATGAACTTTCGCTCTGGAACGTTTCTTTGGCTGAAATGTCATTTTCATTACTTTCCACCTCCTTAACCTGAAACTTATATATATAAATATAAGTACATTAATATCGTTCTTTGCTAAAAGACACCACGTCTGATTATAGTCAAAAACCCCCTGCAAGTCAAGTAATTCCGTGATTTTTTTACGTTTTTTCACAAGGATCCACAGTTATACAGCTCCTTTCCACAGGACCGGGACAATTTTATCTGCTCCGGAATGCTTTACACGCTGATTTCCACATGTTTTCAACATTTTGTGGATAATTTTGTGATTTTGTGTGGAAAACATGTTGGATTCTGCTAAATTCGTCATTTTTTTTCCGGTTTCATGCGGTTTTCCACTGTTCAAAATCTTATCCACATCGATTTTACATTGCACTTGAAATCTTTTTGTTGTAATATATAAGGGAGTGAATCTATTTATTTCACGAGATCGCAGCGAAAATCCGGCCCGTTTTTTTGTGTCGGGTGTTTTTTGCTGTGCTTTTCAGTCATGTCCTGATCAGACGTCTCTGACAGGCGGACAGTACTAAAACAATAAGATTAGGAGTCATCAAAATGGACATCGTAACAGAAAAATGGAATGAAATAATTGAAAATTTAAGACTTGAGCATAGTCTTTCCGACGTTTCATTTAAAACATGGATTCTTCCATTAAAAGTCTATGATGTAATTGAAAATACCGTCTATATTCTCGTGACGTTAGATGGGACCGGTGATTATATCGATTACATAGAGAAAAAATACCTCCTTCCATTTAAAGTTTCGATCGCTGAAATTACCGGAATCGAGTATGATGTCAAATTTATTCCGGATAACCCGAGCGAACTGGAAAAGGTAGAAGAAATAGCAAATGCTCACAAGAAAAAAGCAGCGGCACACACAAAGAAAAACGACAATCTTCTTATGATAGAGCGTGCAAACTTAAACCCGCGCTATACATTTGATACCTTTGTCGTCGGCAAAAACAACAATTTCGCCCATGCCGCATCCCTTGCAGTTGCAGAATCACCGGGTGAAGTATACAATCCTTTATTCCTCTACGGAGGTGTAGGACTTGGGAAAACCCATCTGATGCATTCGATTGCTCATTTTATTCTGGAAAAAGATCCGAAGAAAAAGGTTCTCTACGTGACAAGTGAGGCCTTTACCAATGAGCTGATCGAATCCCTCAGAAGCGGTAAAACAGGAAACGAACTTCCGATGACTGCTTTTCGTGATAAATACAGAAATGTCGATGTGCTCCTGATTGACGATATCCAGTTTATTATAGGAAAGGAGAGTACCCAGGAAGAGTTTTTCCACACATTCAATCACCTGCATGTGGCCGGAAAACAGATCATCATTTCCTCGGACAAACCTCCTAAGGATATCGAAACACTGGAGGCACGGCTTCGTACCCGGTTTGAGTGGGGACTCATCGCTGATATTTCGGCTCCGGATTACGAGACCCGAATGGCAATTCTGAAGAAAAAAATCGAATCCGATCAGCTGGAACGCTACCATATTCCGGAAGATGTTCTGCAGTTTATTGCGACTAACATCAAATCCAACATCCGGGAGCTGGAAGGTTCTCTTAACAAACTGATCGCACTGTATAAATTAAAGAACGAAGAGATCAATATTTCACTTGCAGCCGAGGCTTTAAAAGATCTGATCTCGCCGGATGAAAACCGGAAGATCACGCCGGAACTGATCATCGAAACAGTTTCCGAACATTTCGGGATCTCTGTAGCGGACTTAAAGAGCGCAAGCCGCGATGCAAAGACAACAAGCGCACGCCATATTGCCATGTATCTTTGCCGTTCCATGACAGACACCCCTCTGAAAATGATCGGATCCTTACTTGGCGGAAGAGACCACTCGACTGTGAAACATGGTGTGGATAAAGTGTCGAAAGATATGGAAAACAATGATTCTCTGAAAAATACAATCAGTATCATTCAAAAGAAAATCAGTCCGCTTTGATGGTTTTCCTGCATTCATCCTCATGAAATCCAAGCCCGTTCAACGAAGATTTCCATCCCGGAATCCACGAACTGGCGCGGGTTTGCACAGGTTATGCACATATCCACACATCCTAAGGCGGCGAATGCGGATATCTTATATATAAAAATTTATCTGGCTCAGCGAAAGGAGTTATACACATGAAAATTATCTGCACAAAATCCAATCTGGCAAAAGGTGTGGGAATCGTCTCCAAAGCAGTTCCTTCTAAAACAACAATGCCGATTCTGGAATGTATTTTGATTGATGCGACAAACGATATAATCAAACTGACAGCAAATGATATGGAACTTGGAATCGAAACAATTATCGAAGGTGAAATTGTACAGCCTGGTATGATTGCTCTGGATGCAAAAATCTTTTCTGAAATTGTCAGAAAGCTCCCGGATAGTGAAATCGTTATCACAACAGATGAAAATGAACAAACATTAATTACCTGTGAGAAAGCGAAATTTCAGATTGCCGGAAAATCCGGAAGTGATTTCGCCTACCTTCCATATATTGAAAAGAACGAATCCATTCTGGTATCACAATATACATTAAAAGAAGTGATCCGCCAGACAATCTTTTCTATTGCTGATACAGAGAGCAACAAGCTGATGACCGGCGAGCTGTTTGAAGTAGAAGATAACATTCTGAAAGTAGTTTCACTGGACGGCCACAGAATCTCCATCCGGAAGATTGAGCTGAAAGACAACTATGACCATAAAAAAGTTGTCGTTCCAGGAAAGACACTCACAGAAATCAGCAAGATTTTATCCGGCGATGCCGAGAGCGAAGTACAGATTTACTTTGCAGAAAATCATATTGTATTTGAATTTGATCAGACTGTTGTCGTATCCCGTCTGATCGAGGGAGAGTATTTCCGCATTGAGCAGATGCTCTCAAGCGATTATGAGACGAAGGTACACATTAATAAAAAAGAACTGTTAAACTGTATTGACCGTGCAACGCTTCTTGTAAAAGAAGGAGACAAGCGTCCGATCATCATTCAGATCGGCGACGAAACAATGGAGCTGAAGATTCAGTCACAGCTTGGATCCATGGATGAGGAGATTTTTATCACAAAAGAAGGAAAGGATCTTCTGATCGGATTCAATCCGAAATTCCTGATCGATGCCCTGAGAGTGATCGATGACGAGGAAGTCGCGCTCTACTTTATGAATGCGAAGGCTCCATGCTTTATCAAGGATGAGAAGGAAAGTTATGTATATCTGATCCTTCCGGTCAACTTTAACGCAATCTAAAGGAAAGAGGTTACCAGATGGAGACAATTACACTTCGGGATGAATTTATCAAGCTTGGACAGGCTCTGAAAGCTGCCGGACTTTGTGAATCCGGGGTAGAGGCGAAAGAAGTCATCCAGGACGGCCTTGTGAAGGTCAATGGAAGTGTCGACACAAGACGCGGAAGAAAGTTGTATGACGGGGACGTCGTATCCTTCGACGGACAGGAAATCAAAATACAGAAATAGCGGACAGGTGCGGCATGATCATCCAGTCATTGAAATTAAAAAATTTTAGAAACTATGAACTTTTAAATCTTGAATTTCATCCTGTCACAAATATTTTTCACGGGGATAATGCCCAGGGAAAGACGAATATTCTTGAGGCGGTCTACCTTGCGGGCACGACGAAGTCGCACC
>QWCV01001222.1_pt1 | contig 25915 bp, 17 predicted proteins | sample 1972621 | NCBI WGS metagenome assembly QWCV01 (sample SAMN09866699, study PRJNA288562) | Human gut metagenome isolate pre2_stool, whole genome shotgun sequencing... | isolation source: gut | host: Homo sapiens | place: USA: California | reverse complement strand
ATAAATTTATTTAAGAAATTCTAATATTGCTCCAATCACATTCGAAAAGTTTAAACTCATATACATATATGCATTTTATGCCTGAGTGAGAGAGGCTCAGGTTTTTATGTTAGATTTTCTTTTTGAACGGAATGAACAGGACACAATCTCAAATATATATAATCACCTAGGAGGGCTCCCAACATATATAATATTTTTTTTGACTGTGAACTGTAACTAATTATATCAAAATATCACTATCTAAATATGTAGAATAAATATAAACTCTATCAACATTTCTATTCAAAGCTTGACTCAAAGCTCTTTTATACAAATCTAACTGTACTTTATATTTATCAATCAAAATCTTTTCATCTCTATTTTCAACAAAATCAGTTTTAAAATCAACAAGCACAAGTTCTCCTATAGAATTTATATAATATAAATCAATAACACCTTGAACCAATACTTTTTCTTCCAAGTCATCTTTATATATCTCCTTTGCTGGAATGTTAATATAAAAAGGCTTTTCTCTTTGTACTTCTTTAGCCTCTATCATTTCATTCCATATTTTTGATTTTGTAAATTGATATATTTTATTGATATTTATGGTTTCCGCTTCTTTTGATGTAATAATCTTTTTAATTTCAAGTTCATTAACTAACTCTTTCACATCTTCATAAGTATAATTCATTTTATTTAAATCAAGTTTTTGCATGCAAAGATGTATCAATGTTCCTTTTTGGGCATTTGTTATTTTGGTGTCTTCATCTTTTTGTAAGAATAACGGCATTCTAATTTCAGTTTCTACAACATCTTCTTTTTTCTCTGGGAAATTTTGTACCGGGTACATTTTTTCCTTTATTTCTGTAACAGATGTCTTAGTAGGGATAGTAGTTGCATTTTGATATTTATACTCATATTCTAAAAGTTTAGAAATCTTCTTTTGTTCTTCTTTATCTATTTTAAATTCAGACATCTTTTTCATTATTTGCTCAGCCTTCGCATCTTTCATATCAATATCTTCAGCATCATCTTTTGAGTCACACATTTTAAATACTTCATCTTTATTATATGTTTGTATTGTTGCAAGCTTTTCCATCTCTTCTTGATGATATACATAAACTAATTTTATCCAATCTAAATAAGACTTATATTTTTTCAATATAATAGGATTTAATTTATCATATTTATATATAATTTCATCTATTTCTTTTTGTTTATCACTTGTTGAATATCCTGTTATTATCAATTTCTCTTTTGCTCTTGTTAATGCTACATATAGTACTCTCATTTCTTCTGATAAAGTTTCTATCATTATTTGATTTTTCATAGCTTGTTTTGAAAGTGTATCATATTCTATTTGTCTATCATAATCTATGTATTTAACTCCAATTCCAATTTCAGGATGTAGCAAAATTTTATTATTCAAATCTTGCATATTGAATTGTTTTCCTGTTCCTGACAAAAATACTACTGGAAATTCAAGACCTTTACTCTTATGAATACTCATTATTCTAATTACATTTTCATTTTCTCCAATTACTTTGGCAGAATCCATGTCTTTACTACTTGTTTTGATTTTGTTTATATAATTTATAAAATTAAATAATCCTTTAAAACTGATAGTTTCACATTGTTTTGCTCTCTCAAATAGCATTTTTAAATTTGCTTGTCTTAATTCTCCATTTGTCATAAGACCTACATAATTATAATATCCTGTGTCATTGTAGATTTTCCATATTAATTCATCTAAACTTAAATATTCTTGCTCTTTTCTCCATTTTTCAAGATTTTCTAAAAACATTTCAATCTTTTTTCGTAAATTAGTATTAACATCTTTTTTGGCTTTTAAAATTGTGTTATAAAAATTGTCATACTTATCACTTAATCGTATTTCAACTAATTCATTATCTGTAAATCCACCTATCATTGACCTCATAACTGCTACAAGAGGTATTTCTTGCATTGGATTGTCTATTATTTTTAATAAACTCATTATTGTTTGAATTTCTATGCTTTCTAAATATTCTGATGATGAATCACTAAATACTGGCATTCCTAGATTTAGAATCTCTTTTTCAAATATAGGTGCTGGCTCTTTTGTTGATCTTAATAAAACTACTATGTCTTTATATTTAATATCTCTTTTTTCTTTCTTTTTAGCATCATATACTTGAAATTTATTAGATATCAATTGCTGTATTCTTTTTGCTACAAATTTTGCTTCTAATTCGATATTTTCAATTCTTTCTTTTTCTTCTAAATCATCTGTCTCACTATTGGCTGAATCACTTTCAATATCTTCTTCTGCAATTTCGTCAACATTTAATATGTCAATTTCGGCTCTCAAATCTTGATTTGTATCTTCATAGCTTGCGCCTAAATTCAAATATTCTTCTATTGTGTAATTTAATTCTCCAAGTTCCTCAGTCATGATGCTTGCAAAAATCATGTTTGAAAAGTCTAATACTTCTCTTCTACTTCTAAAGTTCCTAAATAATTGAATTTTTAAATCATCATTTTCTGTTTTATAATATTTTGTTTTATATGTTTTATATTTTCCTAAAAATAAATCAGGCCTTGCTTGTCTAAATTTATATATACTTTGTTTTACATCTCCTACCATGAAAATATTGTTTCCTCTTGATATTGATGTTAATATATATTCTTGTACTAAGTTACTGTCTTGATATTCATCTATTGCAATTTCTTCAAATTTTTCTTGATATTTTTTGGCTATTTCTGATGGTTTTACTTCTCCTTTTTCTTCTTTTAATAAAATTTTTAACGCAAAATGTTCCACATCACTAAAGTCTACAACATTTTTGTCTTTTTTTCTTTTTGCAAATTTTTCTCCAAATTCTATTATTATTTTTTCTAATTTAGTTAAAACTTCATACATGTCATTTATATCTTCATTTGCTTCTTTTGAATCAAATATTAATATTTTGTTTAATACTTTTTTTAGACTTTCTTTCACTAAATCTCTTGTAACTTTTGCAATATCTTTTGCTTCAAGTGTAATTTTCTTGTCTGCTGACCATGTTTTAAATTTGATACTTGAAGCTATTGTATATGCTTTATCCCATGAGTCTAAATTAGATTTTAACATTTCTAGTTGTTCTATATCATCATTTATTATTAAAAAATATTTTTGCAATTCATCATATTGAGCTAGATTAGACTTTTCGGCTTCTAATTTGATGATTCCTTCTTGCAAGATTTCATCTACTTGTTTTAATAATAATTTGCCCCAAATTGTTTTTGCAAAATCTTGGTCTAATTTTTCTGATAGATTAAACATTTCAATTTTTTCATGTAGCCATTTTTTTGGAAATGGATTACTTTGAATATATGTATAAATTTTTAAAATCAATTCTTTTAATGGTGTGTCATCTTTATAGCTAGTATATGTATTTATTAATTTTTCGAAGTCTTTATCTTCTGCCTCGTATTTTTCTTCAAACAAATCTTCTAATACATCTTGTTTCAAAATTTCTATTTCTGTTGTGTCTCCAATTCTAAAATTTTGAGAAATGTCTATTTCAAAAAAGTTATTTCTTACTACATCTAAACAAAATGAATCTATTGTACATATACTTGCTTTATTTAATAGTGTAACTTGTCTTTGTAGTCTTTCATCTTCTGGGTTTTCATCTATTTTTTTGTATATAGCATCTAATACTCTTTCTCTCATTTCTGATGCTGCAGCATTTGTGAATGTTACTACTAATAACTTGTCTATATCAATATTTTCATTTATTATTTTGTTTATTATTCTTTCTACTAATACTGCTGTTTTTCCACTACCAGCAGCAGCAGCTACTAATATATTACTTTTTTTTTCATATATTGCTTGTTTTTGCTCTTCTGTCCATTTTACTTCATTTGCCATGTTTGACCTCTTTTCTTTCTTATAGTCGGAAAAGAATTAATTTTCCCTACCAAAATTATAATTGTTTTCCAACTAATTAAAAAATCCCTTTGACATGAAACCATCATGCCTTAGGGACTTATTTTATTCGTTTTCACTTGTTTCATCTGCTGTTACATCATTATTTGAATCTTCGCTATCCCCTGTAATTTTTTCTTCGATTTCTTCTTCAACTTTACGTTCAACAAGGTCTTTCATAGTAAGATTGATTTTACCTTGATCATCAATTCCAATAACTTTAACAGGAACTTTATCTCCTTCTTTTACATAGTCTGTAACATTTTTAACTCTTTCATTAGCTATTTTAGAAATATGAACAAGACCTTCTTTTCCTCCGCCAATATCAACAAATGCTCCAAATGAAGTTGTTCTTACAACTGTTCCATAATAGATTTGTCCAACTTCAAATTCTCTAACAATGTCTTCTATCATGTCTAATGCTTGATATGCTTTTTCTTGGTCTGCTGAATAAATCATAACTTGTCCATCTTCTTCAATGTCAATTTTAACTCCTGTTGCATCAATTATTTTATTAATAGTTTCTCCACCTTTACCGATTACATCTTTGATTTTTTCAACTTTGATTTTTGTTGAAACTATTTGTGGTGCATATTTTGAAAGTTCTGCTCTTGGTTCAGATATAACAGGTTTCATTATATCATCTAAAATGTATTGTCTTGCTTTTCTTGTTCTAGCAAAAGCTTCTTCAATTATTTTATATGATAATCCATCAACTTTGATATCAACTTGAATTGCTGTAATACCTTTTTCTGTTCCGCCAACTTTGAAGTCCATATCTCCGAAGAAATCTTCTAATCCTTGAATATCTGTTAGCATTACATAATCATCTGGATTTTCTGGATTTGTTACTAAACCTGTAGAAATTCCAGCTACTGGTCTTTTAATTGGAACACCTGCATCCATTAATGACAATGTGCTTCCACATATACTTGCTTGTGATGTTGAACCATTTGAAGATAATACTTCTGATACAACTCTTATAGCATAAGGAAATTCTTCTTTTGATGGAAGTACTGGTACTAATGCTTTTTCAGCTAATGCACCATGTCCTATTTCTCTTCTTCCTGGTCCTCTTGATGGTCTTGCTTCACCAACACTATATGCTGGAAAATTATATTGATGCATATATCTTTTTTCTGTTTCTGTATCTATTCCATCTAATTCTTGTGCTTCACTTGACATTCCAAGTGTTACAATTGACATAACCTGAGTTTGTCCTCTTGTAAATAATGCACTTCCATGTGTACGAGGTAATAAACCTACTTCACATGATAATGGTCTAATTTCATCAATTGCTCTTCCATCAACTCTTTTATGTTCATAGAAAATCATATCTCTAACACATTTTTTTTCTAATTTATAAATTGATTCTCCAATTTCTTGTGCTCTTTCTGTTGCTGCTTCTTCTCCTAATTTTTCTGCTACAGCTGCTGTAATTTCTTCTGATAATGTTGCTACATTGTTGTCTCTTGTGTCTTTATCAACTTCTTGTACAGCTGTTTTCATTTTTTCTGTAAAATTTTGTTCCATAAATTCATATAAATCATGATCTACTGCAAATGATTTATATTCAAATTTTGGCTTTCCAATTTCATCTTTCATTTTTTGAATAAATTCACAAATTTTTGCAATTTCTGCATGTCCTTTTTTGATAGCTTCTAGCATTACATCATCTGGAACTTCATTTGCTCCAGCTTCAATCATTGCAACTTTGTCAACAGTTCCTGCTACTGTTAATGTTAAATCACTAACTTTTCTTTGCTCTTCTGTTGGATTTATAACAATTTCTCCATTTACTAAACCTACATTTACTGCTGCTGTTGGTCCTCCAAATGGTATATCTGAAATAGATAATGCTGCTGAAGCTCCTATCATTGCAGCTATTTCTGGTGAATTGTCTTGTTCAACGCATAATACTGTTGCAACAACTACTACATCATTTCTGAAATCCTTTGGAAATAATGGTCTTAAAGGTCTATCAATTGCTCTTGATGTTAATATTGCTTTGTCACTTGGTTTTCCTTCTCTTTTTATAAATGAACCTGGTATTTTTCCTACTGAATATAATTTTTCTTCATAATCTACTGATAGTGGGAAAAAGTCTATTCCTTCTCTTGGTTCTTTTGATGCTGTAACATTTACCATTACAACTGTGTCTCCATATTTTACAACTACACTTCCATTTGATAATCCACATAATTTACCTGTTTCTATTACTAGCTTTCTTCCTGCTAGTTCTGTTTCATAACTTTTAAACATATTTACTCCTTCCATTTTGGTTCTAATTTCTGTTCAATTATTGTATCCAAAACTATTTTCTTTATTTCTACACCTATATCTTCGGTAAACTATATTAGATTGTAACCTCTATAATATCTTAAATATCTTTTGCCGTGAAAGATTAATAAGATTTCTCTTTTTTAAATATATGCTTTTATCTAGGACATTATACAAGCTACTTTTCTAATCTTAGTTTACCTAATAAGGAGGCATTGCTTGTTGCAAATGCCTCCCCCTTACAACTTATCAACTATTTTCTTAGTCCTAATTTTTGAATTAGTTCTTTATATGTTGCTTCATCTTTTTTAGCTAAGTAGTTTAATAAATTTCTTCTTTTTCCAACCATTTTTAAAAGACCTCTTCTTGAATGGTTGTCTTTTTTATGAACTTTTAAATGCTCTGTTAATTCATTAATTCTTTCTGTTAAAAGAGCGATTTGTACTTCTGATGATCCTGTGTCTTTTTCATCTCTTCTATATTGATTAATGATTTCTTGTTTTCTTTCTACTGTCATAATAACACCTCCTATTTCTATTTCTCCTTATACCGAGCCACAATAATAGGTGTTTTTTATTGCGCTAAGTTAAAGGAATATTTTTTAATATCATTATTGTACTATACTTTTTTGTAAAAATCAAGTGTTTATGGTAATTTTTATGTATAACTGATAAATTATAAAAAAGAAACCCCTACATATTGCTGTAAGGGTTTTTTAATTAATAACTATCTAATGTAGATATAATATGTTGCTGTATTTTTTACGTTATTCCATAAATTAAAAGCCTTTATATCTGATTTATAGGCTCCAGGATTTTCATCCCACATTTTCTTGAATTCTTTGCAAAATTCTTTATATTCGTCATACAATCCTTTTGCTATATACATTTTTTCATCAACATGCTCATAATGCATTGCTATTTGTATCTGTTTATACTGTATCCATGAATTTTCTTTTTTGGGCGTGATATTCAGAACATCCTTAGAATTTAAAATTTGAGAAAATTCATTTTGTGATGTTACAAGTCTAAAAATTTTAGTATCTGCATCTTCGTCCATTTGCCCCCAACAAGAGTCTCTGCAATTTTTTATAAATTTTAAAAGATGCTGTGCTTCTTGTCTAGTTTCTGCGTTTTCCATTAATTTTGCTATTTTTCTCTCAAGATCCATTGACTTATATACCTTACTTTTAATTATCGTTATATCCTGACCTGAAATTTCATTCCAATACTTTTTGATTTCATAAATAAATTCAATTTTAGACTTCCAATCACCATTTTCAAGTTTTAATAAATATATACTGGTACCATTGTCAATTTTGTTTTTAAATTCCTGAAATTTTAAGTAAATAGCTTCATTATACCTAGTTTCAGCCAATCCAATTTCACATTTCCAATTCTTTATTAAAACTGTTTCTGTCCGTTTTAATAACTCTTCAACATTGTCTGGAATTTTAGCCATATTTTTTTCCTCTTTTCTACATTATTTTAATTAATAGTTTCAAATACTCTCCATATATAATGGAATCTTTTTTATTTTAACATATTTGTAATCAAAAGTCAATTTATGTAAAACATTCAATTTTTAAACAACTAAGTACAGCCTATAAAAATATTATCTTAATTTTTCTTGAATTATTAAAATTAAAGTGCTATTATAAATATGTTTAAAATAAACAAAAAAAGATATAATAAGAAAAGAAGCATAGTAAGTTCGGTTCAAAAACTTAACCTACACGCTCAAAAGGGAGGTAACAAAAATGGCAAAAGAAAAAAAAGAAGATGTTGACATAGATAAAATTTATGGTCATCTATGCAAAACACCAAAAGAAGAATTCATTTCAGAATTTAAAATCAAGGAAAAAGGATTAACAGATGATGAAGTTTCTCAAAAAATACATACATACGGATATAATGAAGTAACTCAATCTAAGCCAAAAAAATGGTATTATTATTTATTAAAAAGTTTAATTACACCATTTAACAGTATTTTATTAGGTATTGTATTGATTCTGAATTACACAGATGTATATCTTGCAGAAAATCCAAATTATGCTAACATTATTGTAATTTTAGTTTTAGTAACTATTAGTACTTTTTTAGATTTCTTTTCAGAATATCGTTCAAATTTAGCAGCAGAAGCATTAAAAGATTTGGTATCAACCACTGCAACAGTTATTAGAAATGGAAAAAAAATAAAAATTCCTTTTAAGGACTTAGTTTTAGGAGATACAGTTGTACTTTCAGCAGGAGACATGATTCCAGCTGATATTAGAATAATAGAATCAAAAGATTTGTATGTTGGACAATCAACTCTTACTGGTGAATCTGATGCAATCAAAAAAATCGAAAATACTGAATTACCTATTGATGAAGAAATTGATAGTCTTTCTGATATAGATACAATTTGTTTTATGGGTACAAATGTTATAAGTGGTTCAGCGAAAGGTATAGTAGTTTTGACTGCTGATAATACTTACTTTGGAAAAGTTGCTCATACCTTAACAACAGGGAAACCAAAAACAGCTTTTCAAAAAGGAATAGAAAATATCAGTAAACTACTAATCAAATTCATGTTAATTTTAATACCAATTGTATTTTTACTAAATGTATGGAAACATGATATTATCATATCTTTCACCTTTGCAGTTGCAATTGCAATATGTATTACACCACTTCTACTACCTGTTATTTTATCTAGTACTTTATCAAGAGGTGCTTTACGAATGTCTAAGAAGAAAACAATTGTAAAAAAACTCGATTCAATTCAAAATTTTGGTGCAATGAATATTCTATGTACAGATAAAACTGGTACTTTAACAGAAGATAAAATAGTTCTTGAAAAATATCTTGATGTTATGGGAAATGAAGATATTAGAGTTCTAAAACATGCATTTCTAAACGCATATTTTCAAACTGGATTACGTAGCAACATTGATGAAGCAGTTATAAATCGTGGTGTAGAACATGGATTAGAAGAACTTTCAACTAAATATACTAAAATTGACGAGGTTCCTTTTGATTTTTCAAGGCGTAGACTTTCAGTTGTTGTAAATGATGGAAACAAAACACAATTAATTACAAAAGGGGCTGTTGAGGAAATACTTAATATTTCAACAATGGTAGATTTTCAAGATTCAGTTTCACCAATTACAAATGCAATAAAAGAAAATATCAAAAAAGTTGCAAAGGGCTTAAATAAACAAGGACTTCGTGTTGTTGCTGTATGTCAGAAAAATGACTTAGATAAAACATCAGGATTTGGAGTTTCTGATGAGAAAAACATGGTTCTTATTGGTTTCATTGGTTTCCTTGATCCACCAAAAGAATCCGCAAAATCTTCTATTGAAAAACTTGGAAAAAATGGAATCAGAGTTATTGTTTTAACTGGAGATAATGTTGAAGTCACAAAATGTGTATGTGACAAAGTTGGAATTAAATCAAGAAAAATTGTTACTGGTGCACAAATCGATAAACTTGCTGATTTAGGTGTAAAAAGACTTTTGAAAAAAACAAATATTTTTGCAAAACTTTCACCTATTCAAAAAGCTCGTATTGTTAGGTTATTAAGAGACGACGGACATATAGTTGGATATATGGGAGATGGAATAAATGATAGTCCATCACTTATAAATTCTGATGTTGGAATTTCAGTTGACACAGCTGTTGATATTGCAAAAGAATCTGCTGATGTAATCTTACTTGAAAAAGATTTGCATGTTTTACTTGACGGTGTAAAAGAAGGTCGTCACACTTATGCAAATTTAATGAAATATATAAAACTTGCTACAAGTTTCAATTTTGGTGAAGTAATGTCTGTTATAATTGCAAGTGTACTTTTACCTTTTTTACCAGAAACGCCTATCCAACTTTTAGTTGAAGGATTATTATATGATTTTGGTCAATTGACTTTACCTTTAGATAATGTGGACGAAGAATATTTAAATAAACCTAAGCGATTTAATGTAAAAAGTTTGAAAAACTTTATGTTATTCATGGGACCTTTAAGCTCATGTTTTGACCTAATAGTATTTGTTTTAGTATGGTATACATTTCATATACATGAAGCTGCAGTATTCCAAACAATATGGTTTTGTTACAGTATAGTTTCTAACTTGCTTGGTATGCATATTATTAGAACAGCAAAAATACCTTTTAAACAAAGTCATGCATCAACTGCTGTATATGTATCATCTATTTTATTAAGTATTATTGCTATGATTATACCATTTACATTTATAGGTACCGCTATTGGTCTAACTGCTCTTAGTCTTAAATATTACTCAATTATTATTGGTGTTCCAATTTTATATTGTTTTGTTGCTATCTTCGCTAAGAAAGTTTACATTAAAAAATATGGTGAATGGATTTAAGCTGAAATTTTGTACCGGGCAATTTTGTACCCGGTACATTTTTGCCCATTCTTTTTGGGACATTTTGTACCGGGTACATTTTGTCCCGTTTTTATATAATACAATTTTCTTTTCCAACAATTTCCTCAAAAACCTTCAGAATTTCTTCATTCAAATAAATTGCACCACAAGATTTTAAATCATCACCAATCTTAATCACTACACTTATATTATTTTGTTCTCCTCCAAAAAATTTTATAGCTCCTCTTAGTTTTGCTTTTTGTTCTTCAGTAGTATTTGTTATATTTAATGTTAACATTTTTGGTTTTGATGTTCCAAAGTTTTCTATCCTATTTGCTACAATCTTTGTTTCATCATCTTCTCTAATACTAAGTCTACCACTAATCAGAACAACATTTTCTTCTACCAAAACATCTTGAGCTTTTAGATAAGTTGGCTCAAATACTATAATTTCTGCTGATCCATATAAATCTTCTATACTTATAAAAGCCATAATTTTATTGTTTTTTGTATATTTCTTTTTTACAGACGTAATTATTCCTGCAATCCTAACTTCCTGTCCATCAGTAAATTTTGCAACTTCTTCTACTCTTACATCTGATTTATCTCCATCAGCTCCTATACTATTTATTTCATCAATATCCTTCATTTGCATAGATGATATATTTGTACTCGCAATTATCTGTTCTCTTATTTTTTGTAAAGGATGTCCCGAAACATAAATTCCAAGCATCTCTTTTTCCATTGATAATAGTTCTTTTTCGTTCAGTTCTGGTTGCTCTGAAAAATTGTATTTAATTTCTTCTAAGTTATTTTCCGCTTCTGATGTTAAGTCTGATGAACTTCCTAAATCAAACATCGTTACTTGTCCATCCATACCTTTTTTATTATAGGATTGAATTGTATCTATAATTGTTTCAAATGACGCAAGTAATGTTGCTCTTGTTTCTGGAAATTCTCCAAATGTTCCAGCTTTTATTAAACTTTCTATACATTTTTTGTTTACAGCTTCTCCTGCCATTCTTTCACAAAAATCTGTAAAACTTGTAAAAGATCCATTTGCATCTCTTTCTTTGATTATATTTGCAACTGGTTGTAATCCAACATTTTTAATACTTCCTAATCCAAAACGTATTTTTCCCGATTCAACTGTGAATCTTGAATAACTTTTATTTATTTCTGGTTTCAATATTTCAATTCCAAGCTTTTTGCACTCATCTATATAATCAGGAACTTTGTCTAAATTTCCTAAATAGCTATTTAGCATTGATGCCATAAATTCAGCTGGATAATATGCTTTTAAATATGCCGTTCTATATGCTACAACTGCATAACACGCAGCATGTGATTTATTAAATGCATATTTTGCAAATTCAGCCATCTCGTCAAATATTTTATTTGCAGATTCTGCGTCTATTCCATTTCTTACACATCCTGGTACTTCAATGTTTCCATTTTCATCAACTTGACCATTTATAAATACTTCTCTTTCTTTTGCCATCACATCAAGCTTTTTCTTTCCCATTGCTCTACGAACCAGATCTGCCCTACCTAGAGAATATCCTGCTAAATCTCTTACGATTTGCATTACTTGTTCCTGATATACCATACATCCATATGTTACATTTAATATTGGCTCTAAGCTTGGATGTGTATATTCATTATGTCCCGGATTCTGTTTTCCTCTGATATATCTTGGTATTTGATCCATTGGACCAGGTCTATATAATGAAACACCGGCTATTAAATCTTCTAAACAGTCTGGTTTCAATTCTTTCATGAAGTTTGTCATTCCTTGTGATTCAAATTGAAATATTCCTGATGTACTTCCTTCTTGCCACAATTTATATACTTTTGGATCTGACATTTCTTGGTCAAATTCTACATCTATTCCTCTATTTTCTTTTACAAGATTAATAGTGTCTTTTATAACAGTTAAAGTTCTAAGACCAAGAAAGTCCATTTTTAGTAGTCCTAGTTCTTCTAATGTTGTCATTATATATTGTGTTGAAATCTGATTATCTCTAACATATAATGGAACATATGTATCAACTGGATCTTTTGTGATTACAACCCCACAGGCATGTGTTGAAGCCTGTCTTGGCATTCCTTCTAATGCCATTGCTATATCTAATAATTTATGTATTAATTTATCATTATCATATAAATCTTTTAGTTCTTTATTTTGTTCTAGTGCCTTTGGAATAGTTATATGTAATTCATTTGGAATCATTTTTGCAATTTTATCAGCTTCTGAATACGGAAAGTCTAGAACTCTTGCAACATCTCTAATTACCATTTTAGCAGCCATTGTCCCAAATGTTATAATCTGAGAAACATGGTCATGTCCATATTTTTCTGAAACATAGTCTATTACTTTTTGTCTATCAACATCTGAAAAGTCAACATCAAAATCAGGCATACTTATTCTTTCAGGATTTAAAAATCTTTCAAAAAGTAAGCCATATTTCATTGGGTCAATATCAGTAATTTCAATTGCGTATGCCAAAATTGAACCAGCACCTGAACCTCTTCCAGGTCCAACTGGAATTCCATTACTTTTTGCAAAATGTATAAAGTCCCAAACAATTAAATAATAATCAACATAACCCATTTTTTTAATTATACCAATTTCATATTCTGCTCTTTTTAATATTTCTTCTGATGGATTTTCACCATATCTCTTTCTTAGACCATCATCACAAAGTTTCTTCAAAAAATCATAATGTGTAGGAAATTCTGGTGGTACATCATAATTAGGCAATATTGTATGTCCAAATTCAAATTCAACATTACATTTATCTGCTATTTTTACTGTATTTTCTATTGCATCTTGAAATGCTGAAAAATATTCACTCATCTCTTCAGGTGATTTTACATATAATTCATCTGTATCAAACTTCATTCTATCAGGATCACTCATTCTTTTTCCAGTTTGAATACATAACAAAATTTCATGATTATATGCATCTTCTCTTTTTAAATAATGTGCATCATTTGTAGCTACTAAAGGAATATCTAATTTTCTTGCAAGTTGTACTAATTTTTGATTTGCTAGTACTTGTTCTTTTATTCCATTGTTTTGAATTTCTATATAATAATCTTCTCCAAAAACTTTTTTATGCCATAAAGCAATCTCTTCTGCTTTTTCATTTTGTCCATTTAGCAATGCCTGATTTACAGCTCCTGCAAGACACGCACTTAAACATATTAGGCCTTCATGATATTTTTCTAATACTTCTAAATCTATACGTGGTTTGTAATAATATCCTTCTGTAAAACCAATTGAAACTAATTTACTTAAGTTTTGGTAACCTTGCTGATTTTTTGCAAGTAAAATTAAATGGTTATATCTATTGTCAATATTAGGTTCTTTATTTAGTCTTGAACGTGGTGCAACATATACTTCACATCCTATAATAGGTTTTATTCCTTCTTTTTTGCATGCTTTATAAAAGTCAATAGCACCATACATAACTCCATGATCTGTTATTGCCATTGCTTTCATTCCTAGTTCTTTTGCTCTTACTGGTAAGTCTTTTATTCTGTTTGCTCCATCTAATAAACTGAATTCACTGTGTATATGCAAGTGCACAAATTCTGACATTCTTCTAATTCCTCCATTTTTATTTTTCTTTTCTTGGGTTATTTTATCATATTTTTTCTTGATTTGAAATATATCTGAATTAAAAAATTATATTTTCATAATTACACATAAAATCCTCACAAGATTTACATCTTGTGAGGACTTCCCATAGAGATTTAACTATTTTTTACTTATTAGCATTTCAAGTAGCATTTTCATCATGTCATCATTCTTTTCACCTAACTCTTCTTTTAAGATAAAAAACATAACTAATTGGTTCAATTGCGTATTCTGAGAAGCATTAAGAGCAATAGCCTTTGAATAGCACTTAAATTTAGAAATAATCTTTTTCATTTTTCCAGACTTTGCATGTATAACATCAATGTCTTCATCACTTACATTAGTGACATAATAATATTCTCCATTGAATTTAATTAAGTCACCCTTTACCAATTCTGTAGTTGGCAAAATGAAAATAGGAAATTTTTCAATCTGTATGTTTCTGACTTCATTGATTGTATTTTCTGCCATATTAAAAATCCGCCAACATGAACCTTTCTTTACCGAAATTCCCATCTCTGTATTTGCAATATTGTTGTCATTGTTCAATCCCATTTCAATATTTTCATTGAATTCATTTACAATACTTTTTTCTTCAGCTTTACGGATTTTTTTCTTACCTGTAGCATTATTCTGTTTAGCTTGGTTATTTTTAGACTTAAGTGCATCAATATCATCTTTATCGAATTCAAGTTTAAATTCTAATTTCACATAATAATCTACCTTCTTATCCATTGGTATATCATCTTCCGAATCCTCGTAGATTTCTATATGCTCTTTTACATCCTCAAAATCTTTATTTTTCCATTTTCTTATTAAGTCACAAGAGTTTCGATATTGACATTGGCAATATCCCTCTTTGTTTATATAATTCCGAATTTCAATTTCAAAAGGAAATCTTATTATCGGAATGCCTTCCTCGTATTCAATTTTATTTAATCCTAAATATTTTGGAATTTCCACTTTATAATTAATACTTGAAAGCGAAGATTTCCAAGGATATACTCTCGTTCTACAGCTTTTAGGTAAATTTACACAAATCCAAAATTCAAAGTCCTCATACTTATCATAATAAATAGCACAGTCACAATCATGACATGTATATTCATATGGATTTTGTTGAGTATACGTCCTCAACTCTTCTCCTTCCCATTTGTGCCATTCTCCGCAAAATGGACAATAGATGTGTTTTGGCTTAATGCTTAAGAATTGTATCATTTCATTCCTCATTTTGATTCTGTCATACATTATAATGTATTCCTTCCTTTCTTGAATGCTGTTAACAGTAATAGTTTTTGTCTCCTTTTTTAATAGTATATTTATTTATATACATTTTAAACTGTCAAAGCCATTTCGTCTTTGACATGTATACTAAAAATACCTGCAATACATTATACTATACATTTACATAAAAATCAACATTTTTTCATCCACACACAAAAAAACAACCCCCGCCTTAGCCGTAAGTTGTCTGAATTTTTAAGGACCTGTCTTCGACAGGTGGGTGCCTGCTTGAATATTCCTGGGCTTCTTACTACTCGAAATGTAATTATCATTTGCTAAAAGTGTAAGCTTGCACGCCATATCCAAAGTTTTGGCCCCTCTTTAAACTTGTAGGTTCTAAAAATTCTGTGCTACACGTACTATGCAGGGCATTGTTTTTTTCTTTTTTGTTATTAATATAATAGCATATTCTTTTACTTATTGCAACCCAATTATGGTTCAATTTTTTTAAATTTCATATGCTAGTTATATTATTTCTCATTTTTTTTAATTTATTCTCTCTATTTTTCTTTTTCCTTCATTTGACATTTTTAATTTCTTCTAGCAATTTTGAAAATGCTAATGCTCTGTGATTATGTGCCTTTTCATATTCTTCTGCACTTAATTCTGACATTGGTATATCATATCCATTAGGAATAAATACTGGTGAATAAGTTAATCCTCCAAGCTTTTTTGCATTTAAAGCAATTTTTCCTTGGCATTCTCCTCTTGAAACAATCTTAGTTCCATCTTTAAGAAAACTTGTAAGTACACATACAAATTTTGCTTTTCTCTCCTTGTCTCCTGTTTTTTCTATATTTTTTAGCAACTTATTCAATATTTCTTCTTGACTTGCAGAATGTGAACCAGTATATCTAGCAGAAAAAACTCCTGGTTCACCATTCAAACAGTCAACACATAGTCCAGCATCATCTGTTGTTATAAGGTCATATTCTATACTGTTCTTGTCGCAAAATTTTTTAACAGCTCTAGCCTTTATTTCAGAATTTTCTTCAAATGTTGTTCCATTTTCCTCGATTTCACCTACAAATCCAATATCTTGTAAAGATTTTACTTCCCATTTTTCTCCATTTGCTTCTATTATTGATTTTATATCTTTAACTTTATTTGCATTTGAAGAACCATATATTATTTTCATATCAATTCCATTCCCTCTTTTCTTACTTACACTACATATAACAACTATAACCCCATTATTTCTTTTGCTACTTCATTTATTATTTTTCCTTCTGCAGAAGCACCCATTTTAGCTTTTGCTTCTTTCATTATCGCTCCCATATCTTTCATTGATGTTGCGCCAATTTCTGCAATTATTTTTTCTAATTCTGATTTTATTTCTTCTCTACTTAATTGTTTTGGTAAATATTCTTGAAGTACTGATATTTCTTGATTTGTTTGGTCTATCAAATCTTGTCTTTCTGCTCTTTCAAAATCCTTTAATACATCTTTTTTGCTTTTTACTTCTTTTGAAATTATCTCTAATATTTTATCATCTTCTACTTCAATTCCTTTATCTTTTTCTATTTGCAATATTGCTGCTCTTACCATTTGAATTGTATTTTTTCTTATCACATCTTTATTTTTCATAGATTCTTTTAAATCATCCATTAATTTTTCTTTTAACATATAAATTCCTCCCTACTGTGCCTATATTATCACAATTTAAGACTATTTTCAATATATTTTAACTATCTAAATTTTTTCTCCAGCATTTAGCTTTCTTACTCTTTTATAGATTTCTCCATCTTTCTTAGAATATTTCTTTTCTTGAATTCCGTCTTTTGTACATAACTTTACATTTACATATCCCTTATAAATCTGAGGATGTCTTAAAATTCTACTCTCCGTATTTTGAGTAGGTACTTTTGAAAATGCTATATACGAAAACTTTTCGTCTTCATATCCCAATTCTCCTTTTTTGGCTTGTTTATGAATAGAACTCCTAAACACTCTTGCATAAAATGCACACCAATCATCTTTTGATATTTGGCATTCACCTTGATGAGTACAAGGAGTCACAATATATCCACCATCTTCTAATAGCTTTTTTCTTACTTTTAAAACATTTTTAAAACCTGCAGGTGTTCCTGGTTCTATAATTATAAGCAATTTATTGGTAACTTTCCACAATTTTTCGATTACAAACTCTTTTTCATTTTCAGGCAATTCGTTTATCATATATGATGTTACAACAATATCAGCTTTTTCTGTAATATCATCTTGTAAAATATCAAACTGTTCCCATTTAACTTTGTTCAATTCTGTGTTGCTCATAAGTTTTTTTCCTATTTTTATCATATTTTTTTCACATTCAAAACATTTTACATCAGTTATTTCTACAAGGTCATTTACAGCCCAAGCTGCAGCTCCTGTTCCTGCTCCTATATCAAATAATGTTTGTAAGTTTTCATCATAGTTATCTATTGTCTGACTCACTGCTGAATATACAGCAGCATATGTTGCTGGCATTCTTGATATTGCATATGATATCGCTTCATTCTGTTCTGTTAAAAGTTTCTTTCCTTTTCCATCATTATTTCTATATCTATTACTTATTATTTGAGCATTTTCTATTATTTCATTTTTTTTGTTTTTTGATAACAATTCTTCAATTGCATTTTTTAATTCTTCCGGAATATCCATTTTTCAACCTCTTTCAAAATATTCTTAGCTTGCTTTAAAATTTTTTATTTGCACAATTCATCAACTTATTTCTACAATTCCACCATAGTCTATTACATCAAGCCCTTGAAAATCAATTATTTGAATTCCTTTTTGATTTATGAATTCTTTTATCTTCTCATTTATATCAATCTTATTTAAATCTCCAAAAACAATTATTTTGTCTCCAATTCTAGAAATCGCACCACCGATAAAACCTTTGCGATTACTGTATTTTCCTGAATTTAACAGTTTTATATCTGGCTCATATTCTAAATACAAAACATCTATATTATGTTTATTCAATATTTTATATAGTCCTTTATCTGTTACTATTGCTGAGTTTTCATTAATTACAGCTATTGAACAGTTCGTATATCCTTGTGTTGTGTTTATCAGTTCATATCCTTGTTTGATTAGTTCATCTTTTAATACTGAATCTGTATATTTAAAATTGTGCAAAGCTCTCTTTCCTATTGTGCAAACATTATATTTTATATCATAAGGATATTGGGCTTCAATTTCTTCATTTCCTTTTATTAAAAATGACATTTTGGACATATTCACATATTGTGATGGTTCTACAACAATTTTATCTCCAATTTTACATGTAAATATGTCTACATGTGATGATATTTCTGGATATACTTTGTTACTTTTCTTTATTTCAATTATTTTATATCCTAACGCCTTTAATTTTATCTTTTCGATTTGACGCATTCTTTCATCTATTATTATTTTTTTCATTTATACACCTGCTTTTTATATTTAAAAAGCTATTCTAAGAAAGAATAGCTCTTTTACCAAAATACATTCTACTCATCAAGAAAGAATATTTGTCCTATTTTCCACAAACAAAACAAAATAACCATTAGCATTGGACAAAATATAAATATTTTTAATATATCCAATATTACTGGTACGATTTTCCAAGTGCCATATGTTTGTACCAAGTTCATAATAGACTGTATAAACAAATGCCATATTCCTTCATACAGACCTATTGCCGTTGATACAATCATCATAATAATTCCTACAAACCGTCTTTTCGTCATATTTTTCTTCCTTTCTATTTTGGATTTTATATTATGGTTACATATTCATTTTACCAAAAAATTGTTTGAAAGTCAATGATTTACCTAGTCTCTAGCACTTTTATAGCACATTTAATTCCATCAACTGCAGCAGTCATAATTCCACCAGCATATCCTGCACCTTCTCCACAAGGATATAAACCTTGAACATTTGCAGAATTAAGATCAGTTTTATCTCTTGTAATTTGAACAGGTGAAGAACTTCTAGTCTCAACTCCAGTTAAAACTGCATCATTGTTTGCAAAACCATGTAATTTTTTATCTAATTCTACTATTGCCTCTTTCATTGTATCTGAAACAAATTGTGGTAAGATTTTATTCAGATTAGCACCAGTTACACCAGGCATATAAGTTGGTCTTACATTTCCAAATTCAGTAGTTTCTTTATCCTCAAAAAAATCTACAACTTTTTGTGCAGGTGCACTATAATTTTTTCCGCCTAAGTCAAAAGCCTTTTTCTCTAGTTCTTCTTGAAAATACATTCCATCTAATGGTGAATTTCTATAATAATCAGACACCATTACATTTACAAGTAATGCACTATTGGCATTTTTTCCATCTCTTGAAAAATTGCTCATACCATTTGTTACAATTGAATTTTCTTCTGAATTTGATGCCATTACTTGACCACCAGGACACATACAAAATGTATAACAAGTTCTTCCATTTTTAGCATGATAAATTAATTTATAATCAGCTACTGGTAATCCCTTTAATGAAGGATTTTCTCCATATTGAGCAATATTTATATTTTCTTGTAAGTGCTCAATTCTTACTCCTACCGCAAAATTTTTAGGCTGTATTTCAACCCCTAAATCATATAATTTTTTAAAAGTATCTCTAGCACTATGACCTATTGCAAGAATAACTGAATCTGTTTCTATTCTCTTTGAACATTTAACTGCTTTGATTTTGCCTTCTTCAATTTCAAAGTTGGTGACTTTTTCATTAAATAGAACTTGTCCACCTTTTGAAATTATATATTCTCTAATATTTTTTACAACATTTCTTAAATTATCTGTTCCTATATGAGGTTTAGCTGTATATAAAATTTCCTTAGGAGCTCCAAACTTTACAAATTCCTCTAAAACCTTTCTAGTATACACATTTGAAGAATTCCCTGTATTAAGCTTTCCGTCTGAAAATGTACCAGCTCCACCCTCTCCAAACTGTATATTTGATACTGTATTAAATTTTCTATTTTGAATAAAATCTTCTACATCTTTTATTCTTTCTTCTATTTGTTTTCCTCTTTCTAATATGATTGGCTTTACTCCATTATTAACCATAATCAGCCCTGCAAATAATCCTGCTGGACCTGCACCAATTATTACAGGATGATACTCACTTTTTCTATTCACATTTATCTTGGGAAATTCAATTTGCTCTACTTTTTCGAATCTTCTTTCCTTTTTCTTATCTTTTAATTCTACATCTATTGTGTAATTATAAAATATATCTTCTTTATTTCGCGCATCTATCGATTTTTTATAAATATACCATTTTTCAACTTCTTCTGGTTTTATTTTGTTTTTTAATATTGCCTTTTTAAAGACTTCTTCTTCGTTTAGATTTTCTCTTATTTTTATATTTCTTATTCTTATCATAAATTTTTCTCTTTTCTTAAATTATTTCTTCATTTAAATTAATTTGCCAATATTTTATCATATTTCTGTTCAAAAATAAAGATATACTATAATACTCTGATAAAATATGATATAATCTAATCAAACTTTTTATTTAAAGGTGGTAATAATTTAATGAATTTAAAATATATTGTAAAAGATGAAAAATATGAAAATATAAATCAAATTTTAAAACAGGAATTTCATATTTCTGCACGACTACAACATAAACTTATTGTAAAAAAGCAAGTATTTTTAAACAATGTATGTGTTGATACACGTTCTGTAGTTTCAAAAAATGATATAATTACTGTGAATTTAGATTTCGTAGAAGAAAGTGAAAATATTTTACCTACAAAAATGGAACTTGATATTGTTTATGAAGATGATGCATTTCTCATTTTGAATAAACCTGCTGGAATTGCAGTACATCCATCTGTTTTGCATTATGAAAATACTCTTTCTAACCGGTGTAAAATATTATTTTGAGCAAATTGGTCTAAAACGTAAAATTCGTCCTGTTAATAGACTTGATTTAAATACTTCTGGATTAATTATCTTTGCAAAAAATGAATACATACAAGAATGTTTAATTCAACAAATGACCTCTAATCTATTTAAAAAAGAATATATAGCAATTACTATTGGACATTTTGAAAATCTAAATGGAACAATTAATTTACCTATTGCAAGAAAAGAAAATAGTATTATTGAAAGATGTATTTCAATTTCTGACGGTCAAACTGCTATTACTGATTACGAGGTTTTACAGGAACTAACAATTGGTTCTGATTGTTTTTCAATTGTAAAATGCCATTTGCAAACCGGGCGTACCCATCAAATTCGTGTACATATGTCTGCCATTGGTCACCCTTTACTTGGAGATACTTTATATGGCTCTTCATCTCCATCTAGTTTAATAAATAGACAAGCCCTACATAGCTACAAAATTTCATTTGTACATCCGATTTCAAAGAAAACTCTAAAATTTACATCAAATTTACCTGATGATATGAAGATTTTTACCAGTAGGGACACCCATAATCGGTAAAAAAAGTTACCAGTAGGGACACTCATTAATGGTAAAAAGTATATTAAAAAGTTAATGCAATTAATATATATACAACTATATTTACTACTTAACTATTTTAAATACTAAATTTTTACCATTAATGAGTGTCCCTACTGGTAACTTTTTTTACCAATCATGAGTGTCCCCACTGGTAACGCCTAAGTATTTTATGCTGTTTTCTTTTCTTTATCCGGATTTTCTATAATTCTAGGACTAGCATTATTAATAACAGTATCTCTTGTTATTATGCATTTTTCTATCTTCTCATTTGATGGTATATCAAACATTATATCCCTCATAATTTCCTCGATTATAGAACGCAAACCTCTAGCTCCTGTTTTTCTTTCAATTGCTTTATCTACAATTGCTTCTAAAGCTTCAGGTTCAAATATTAATTCTACATCATCCATTTTTAGCAATTTTTTATATTGTTTTACTAAGGCATTTTTAGGTTCTGTAGTTATTTTTATTAATGCTTCTTTATCCAATTCTTTTAAAGATGCAATTATTGGTAATCTTCCGATAAATTCGGGTATCATACCAAATCTCAATAAATCTTGTGGTAATATTTGTTCAAATACTTTATATCTGTCAATATCTTTTTTGCTTTGAATTTCAGCACCAAATCCCATTGATTTTTTGCCCATTCTGTCTTTTATGATATTTTCAAGACCTTCAAATGCACCACCACATATAAATAGTATATTTGATGTATCTATTTGTAATAATTCTTGTTGTGGATGTTTTCTTCCTCCTTGTGGTGGAACTGATGCAATTGTTCCTTCCACTATTTTCAATAAAGCTTGTTGAACACCTTCTCCACTTACATCTCTTGTTATTGAAGGATTTTCCGATTTCCTTGTTATTTTGTCTATTTCATCTATATAGATTATTCCTTTTTCTGCTTTTTCTATATCTCCATCAGCTGCCTGTATTAATTTTAAAAGAATATTTTCAACATCTTCTCCAACATATCCAGCTTCTGTAAGTGTTGTTGCATCAGCTATGGCAAATGGTACATTTAGGATTTTTGCCAATGTACTCGCTAATAGCGTTTTTCCACATCCTGTTGGTCCTAATAATAATATATTGCTTTTTTGTATCTCTACATCATCATCACTTTTTTCATGTTTAGTTTCCTTTTCTTCTTCATTTGCAATTCTTTTATAATGATTGTACACTGCCACTGATAATGTTTTTTTGGCTTCATCTTGACCTATTACATATTGATCAAGAATTTCTTTGATTTCTCTTGGACTTGGTATTTTTTCAAGTCCTGAAAGTGTGTATGTGTCATTAGCATTGTCATAATATTCACTTTCAATTATTTCGTTGCAAAGTTCTACGCATTCATTACATATATATACTCCTGGACCTGCAACTATTTTTTTTACACTATCTTGTGTTTTGCCACAAAATGAACATTTTACACCTTTGGGTGTATCATTTTTTGCCATATATCTTTCTCCTTTTCTATCTCTTTTATTAAGTTCTAAAAAAGCTATTAACACATTCTCTAGAACTACATTCTTTTGTCCATAATTCCATCAATTAAGCCATATTCTAGTGCTTCTTGTGCTGTCATATAATGATCTCTTTCTGTATCTCTTTCAATTGTTTCTATTGATTGACCCGTTTTTTCACTTAATAATTTGTTTAATTTTTCTCTTGTTCTTATCATATGATCTGCATGAATTTTTATTTCTGTAGCTTGACCAGATATTCCTCCACCTTGACCACCAATTAATGGTTGATGTATTAGTATTTCTGAATTTGGTGTTGCAAATCTTTTTCCTTTTTCTCCATTTGCTAATAATACTGCACCAAAGCTTGCTGCTAATCCAACACATATTGTTGATACTGGACATTTAATATAATTCATTGTATCTACAATTCCCATGCCGTCTGTTATTGATCCTCCAGGTGAGTTTATATATAAAAATATTTCTTTGTCTGGATCTTCTGATTCTAGGAATAACAATTGCGCAATTATTAAACTTGCTGATGTTGGATTAACATCTTCTCCTAAAAATATTATTCTATCTTTTAGTAATCTTGAGAATATGTCATATGACCTTTCTCCTTTACTTGTTTGTTCAATTACATATGGTACTAAACTATCTTTTTCTATCATATTTTTCCTCCTCTTTTTGATTGATTTTGCAATCAAATTATCTTTTTATAATATTTAAAATTTCGTATTAAATAATAAAAGGGAAAACAGGAATCGACACTATTTTACCCAATAAAGGGCAAAAAGAGAACCGATACCAATTTGCCCCTTTTTAGCTATTTTTTACTACTCTTTTTTGTTTCCTTTTTATTTTCTATAACTTTTGCATTTTCTACTATGAATTCTAATGCTTTTTCTGATTTTATTCCTTCTTCTAAGTATTTCTTTAAGTTTTCATTTTCACTTAATTCTTCTACTTTTTTTCCATAGTTTTTAGCCATTTCTTCCATTTTTGATTTTATTTCATCTTCACTTGCTTCGATTTTTTCTGCGTTTATTATTGCTTCAAGTACAAGTCTTGATTTTATTGATTCTATAGCTTGTGGCTCATATTCTTTTCTCATTTCTTCTTCTGTTTTGCCTATCATATTTAGGTATTGTTCTACATTTAAACCTTGATATGCTAATCTTTGTTCAAAGTCTTTTAACATGTTATCAATTTCGAATTCAATCATTCCTGATGGAATGTCTAACTTCACATCTTCACATACAGCTTTCATTGCTGCTTCTTCTGTTTCATATTTAGCTCTTTGTTCATTATTTTTTTCTAGTTTTTCTTTGATGCTTTTCTTTAATTCTGCAAGTGTATCAAATTCACTTACATCTTTTGCAAATTCATCATCTAATTCAGGTAATTCTTTCTTCTTTATTTCATGTAATTTTACTTTAAACATAGCTTCTTTTCCAGCTAAATCTTTTGAAAAATATTCTTTTGGGAATGTTACTTTTATTTCTCTTTCTTCATCAATGTTCATTCCTACTAATTGTTCTTCAAATCCTGGAATAAATGCTCCACTTCCAATCTCTAATTCATGTCCTTCTGCTTTTCCACCATCAAATGCCACTCCATCAACAAATCCTTCGAAGTCTATTGTTGCTGTATCTCCATTATCTAATGGTCTATCATCAACAGTTATTAATCTTGAATTATGTTCTTGCATATGTCCTAATTCATGATCTACATCTTTTTTGTCTACTTTATATTCTACTTTTGGAATTTCTACTCCTTTATATTTTCCAAGTTCAACTTCTGGTTTTGTTTGTACAACTGCTGTAAATATTAAATCTTTTCCTTTTTCCATTTGGATAATATCCACTTCTGGTCTACTTACAGCTTCTATTTTATTTTCTTTTAAAGCCTCATCATATCCTTCTGTAGCTACCTCATTAAATGCATCTTCATAAAAGATTTGTGCACCATAATATTTTTCAACTATATTCATTGGTGCTTTTCCTTTTCTAAATCCTGGTATATTAAAATATTTTGCATTTTGAAAATATACTTTTTTAATAGCATTTTCAAATTTTTCTGCTTCTATTGTAATTTCTAATTTTACTTCATTTGCCTTTTCTGTTTTTTCTACTTTACAATTCATTCTAATCTTCCTTTCTTGTTGCTTTTAGCTTTCTTATTATATCATATTTTTCCCATTTTGCAATACTTTTTTGAAAATACTTATAGTTTGCTCATGGTTTTGTGATACAATTCACAACTCTTAAAATATTATTTATGTTGGGTGCCCTTCCTAGGTGATTATATATATTTGAGATTTCGTCCGTTTGATTGGAGTGAAAAATAGAAAATTTTAAATAAAAAACTGAGGAATGCTCACGGAAAAATGTATATATGTATATGATTTGAAACATTTTCTCGGCTCAATACACAACATAAGAATTTCTAAAATAAATTTATGGCACCCTTCCACTCTCGTGA
>QWCV01001216.1_pt1 | contig 26030 bp, 24 predicted proteins | sample 1972621 | NCBI WGS metagenome assembly QWCV01 (sample SAMN09866699, study PRJNA288562) | Human gut metagenome isolate pre2_stool, whole genome shotgun sequencing... | isolation source: gut | host: Homo sapiens | place: USA: California | reverse complement strand
TAAAAAAAAGAACAAACGTAGGGACGGGACAGCCCGATCGTGGGATCAGGAAGACTGATCGGAAAAGCCTGTGGACTCTGGGGGAAAACTGCTTCGAGGAACTTTATCAGTTTTTTTGAAGATGTGATAATAACCGCGGTGAATGAAGCAGGAAGCTCCGACCTCTTTAGGTGGGAGTGGTTCACAAATAACAGCGGTATTTTTAAAGATTGGAGTGTAGGACAGGATGCTTATAAATATGCTAAACAGGGTGGAAATTTTAGAAAATACATTCATCCAGAAGGTTATACGACAAAGCATGAAACAATGACAAAAGAACGTATAGATTATCAGTATGATAGTAATATGTTCTTGAATCGTAAATAAGACCCGAAACACAAAAGAGAAGTAGTCTTTTATGATTGCTTCTCTTTTTTTTGTGGGAAATTTCATATGTGAGAAATATTTCAAACTAAAAAATCTCATATTTAAACTAAGAAAGAAGATAAAAACAGAAAATCCGTTGATAAACTTAAAATAATGACATATAATAAGAATAAGCAATGGATAGAATGAAAAATCAAGGAGATAATACTATGAAACTATTAAAAGTTGAAGTTGAGGGACTTCCATTATTTAAAGAAAAAATGAGCTTAGATTTTTATGCAGCACAAAGAATTTCTAAGACACATAAGATGAATTTACATCGTATATCATCAAACATGTACGTTAATCCAACAACAGCAATTGCAGGAATTAATGCTTCCGGAAAAACTTCTGTTTTGAAAATATTAATGTTTGTCTTCGAAATGCTGAATAATGAACCAATAAATCATATTAAAACAAGAAATATACTAGGGAATACGAATAAATGTACAATTACATCTTATTTTTATTCTAAAAGACAGATGGTGTATAAATTACAAACAACAATTCAATGTATCGGACAGGATATTGAAAGTGGATGGAAATATCAGATTACGGATGAAAAAATGTGGGAAAAACAATCACTAAAAAATATGACAAAAAAAGAAATGTTTCGATTTTCTGATCATCAGATTATAGAAGAAAGAAATGAAAATGAAGCGTTTTTGCCAGATGATGTAAGTATTATGATTGCATATCATAAAAAGTATGCCGAAAAAATTGAAATAAAGAATATGATGTCATTCACAAATATGAATGTATTACGTGTAACAGAAAACATTCCGGCTTCCGTTATTTCTTTTTTGGATCCTACAGTTGAAAAACTATATTTTGAAAATCTAGAAAAAAAACAGATCGTTCATCTAAAATTTAAAGGAAAGAAAGAGCTTGTGTTAAACAATCAAAAAGATCTTGAAAATTATCTTTCTTCTGGAACAATTAAAGGAATTGTTATGTTTATGATGTTGATTAACGTAATGAAAAAAGGTGGATATTTAATTGTAGATGAAATAGAAAATCATTATAACAAAGAAATTGTTTCTTCAATCATAAAATTCTTCATGGATATTAGACTAAATAAGAATGGAGCAACTTTAATATTTACAACCCATTATCCAGAACTTTTGGACTTATATGAAAGAAATGATAGTATTTATATTACAAGGAATGAAAATGGAATTTACTTAGAAAAGCTTTCTGATGTATTAAAACGAAATGATATTAAGAAAAGTGATGTATATCAGAGCGGGATGCTGGAAGGAACTACTCCAACATACAGTTCTTATATTGCATTAAAAAAACATATTGCTGCGGCATTAGAAGATTAATGGGGGAGTAATATGGAAGGATTAAAATTATCAAAATACAACGCTTGTATATGCGAAGGATCCGCAGAAATGGCAATTATAGATATTTTATTGGATCATGAACTACTTATATTTCAAAGAGAAGATCTGATTGAAGAAACGCCTCTTTTATGCCGAAATGGTAAGAAATTTGAAGAACAATATCTAAGAAGACAATTTGACGATCAGATTACAGTTTTTCGAATTTTGGATTCAAGAAGAGAAAAGTTTAAATTAAGTAAAGCGTATCAATCAAAGGTTCATGTCATTAATGTTATTACGGCTCCTGAAATTGAAATGCTAATTATCCATAATGAAGGAAAATACAAGCAATTTAAGAAATCTAATAAAAAACCAAGTGACTTTTGCAAAATAGATTTGAAAATGGCAAATGTAAAAGATTACGATTTTGTAAAAGAATATTTCCGGGATCCGGCGGTTTTAATTAGGGCTATTACCAAATATAAAGAAAATGTTAAGACTCGGAATGATGAAAAAATGCTATGGAATTTATTAAGACATTGAATATGCAGTTGTGCAGAATAAAAAAACGAAAGAGCAGATTCTTAATTGAGTCTGTTCTTTTTTTTATATGTGAAAATAAAAAAATATGAAAAATAACATATTTAAAAAAAACGATTTTGTTTTCAGATATAAAAATGGAGGAAAATATGAATCATAAAGTATACCATGCATTAGATATTGCAAAATATGTTATCAATAAATGTACCTGTGAGAAAAAAGCAATTAGCAATCTGCAATTACAAAAAATATTATATTATCTGCAAAAAGAGTATCTTGTAAAATATGGATACCCACTATTTTCAGAGGATATGTATGCTTGGACATTCGGTCCAGTAGTTCCAGATATTTATTTTCTGTTTTGTGGCCATGGATCTACTACAATTACTTTAAAATATGATATTGTTATAGATACAGATGACACTGAAAAAATGGATCCAATCATAGAAGACAAACGTGAAAAACATCCATGGGACTTGGTTTATGAAGTCCATGCAAAAGGAAAACCGTGGTATATCACATATAGGAATGGGTTGGGGGATAAAAGAATTATTCCTAAAGAATTGATCAAAACAAAAGGAAAAACTGATATTAAAGTATGGAAAATGTCTAAACAAATGGATATATTTTCAGCATTACCCAAAGAATTGTTTGCAAAATCTTCAAATGAGCAAATTTCAAGAATTCTAGTCGATTTTAAAAGGGCGTATGAAAAATATATGCGTAATAAAGAAATTAACGGTATTTTACCGAAATTTAAATACCATATGGATTCAGAAGACGCCACCATCATTCAACTTTCAGCAAGTTGGGACGAAGGAAATGCAAATTTATACTTTGCTTTTGAAAAAGATGAAAATGAAAGTAGTTTCGGGACAGTATGGAATGATAATAAAAAGAAAAATTTTGAATCTCGATGTAAAAGTATTGAAATGAATGATACTGACGATATTATACACGAGGCTTTGGATTTTATATTCAAAATTTCTGAAGTGTCCGATCTTCTGAGATAGAAGATCATTAACTTATCACTTCATTTTCCAACTAAAATCTGTTAAAATACTCCATAAGGGAGTAAAATTAATCTCATATAATAACAATCACGGACTTCCTGTTTTTGGAAGTCCATTTTTTTATATGTGAAAAATAAAAAAATAAAAATCTCTCATATTTATTATGTAAAGATTAAAAAAGACTCAATAACCTGATGCAAAACGGGTTTTATATACGGAGGGAGAAAGAGTATGCGTAAATTAAGAAAAGTTGTACCATTTGGACTGGCGGTTATGATGTCGTTACAGGGGATCTATCCTGCAGTTCCAGTGATGGCAGATACCGTAAAAGTAGCAGCTACAAAGAAAAGTACATCATCAGCTACTGTATTAAACAAGAAAGAACGTGCAAAGATCATGCAGCAGATTAATGCGATGAGTCCGGAAGAAGGACTAAAGCTTGCAAAGAAAAAAGGGCTGATCAAAGAGGATACTGATACAAAAGAAAGTAATCTGAAAAAAGCAACGGTCAATAAAGACGCCAAAGAGGGAGAGGTTGGATATCAGTTTACTCAGGATCAGTATGTGGATGAAACACATCGTATCCGATATGAATACATTATTACGGCTGAAGGAGAAGTATCCGCAGATTATGTGAATGGGGTTATTTATGAAAATGGAAGTCCCAAAGTCAATTATCTGGATGAAGTGCAGACTTATGAGATCAATGATGAACTGACATATCCATCTGAGGTCACATTAAACGGAACAACCTATCAGGTAAAATCAGCGTTATTTCACAATACAACAGCAAAACATGTCATTGTCCCAGAGGGCGTAGAAAGCTGTATGGGAGCTTCATCTTCCACGGATATGGTCAAATTAACGATCCCATCCACTTTAAAAGAGATCGGCTCAGGATTCAGAGCTTGCCCATCTTCTCACAACTATTATGACAGTGGTTTTCTAGATACAAGAGATAACGCCACATTTCAAGGATATGAGATGTCAAATCCTGAAAAAGCAAAATATCTGACGGTCAAAGATGGTATTGTTTACAATAAAGAAGAAACAGAAATGCTGACAAAAGTACCATGCGCTTTAGAGAAAGATACTTTAGTCCTTCCAGATACGATCAAAGAGATCCCAGAAGGTGCTTTTATGAGCAACAAAACGGTTAAAAAGGTAGTCTTCGGTAAAAATATCACATCCATTGGGAACGGAGCTTTTGCTTATTCCAACATTGAAAACGTACAGATGAATGATAACGTGACTGTTTTAGATGAATATGCGTTTTATTACTGTACAAAATTAGCAAATGTAGACTTATCCAAGAGTCTGACAAAGATTGATGGATATGAAACATTTAAGTACACAGCTGCTTTAAAACATATCGATCTGAAGAATGTAAAAGAATTGACTGGATGGTATACGTTTCTGCAGTCTGGATTAGAAGATGTGGATCTGTCTAATGTTGAAAGCGTAGATGGAATTCAGGTGTTTGGAACATGTTATAATTTAAAAACAGTTTATATTGGAAAGAACACTGATCTTTCAAGCAGATTAGGAATTGGATGCAATTGTTTTGCTGGATGTTTTAAATTAGAAAAGTATGTACAGAAAGAAAAAAATATTCATAATTTGTATGTTGAAGATGGAAAATTATATTCTTCTAAGATTAAAGGACATGTTGGAGCTCAAAATGGAGAAATGGAAGAAAGAACATTGACCGGTAAAATTTTATTGGGATATCCAGTACAAATGCAGAAAGTCGATGCACAAAAAAATAATGGAACATTAAAGATCAATAACGATATTACGGCAATCGGATATGCAGGATTGATTACATTTATTGATGTTGTTGATAATAATGGGAAATATAGTTCATTTGATACAATATATAGTAAGTTGATTATTCCAGCAAATATTGAAGCATTCCAGCTCATTAATTCTATGCCACAGCAAAATCTAGAAGTTGATGTTTATGGAAATAAAATGCCATTGTTTGCATATCATTGTTTTTATTCAATTAATGATAGTGATGCCGGAAAGGAAGATGCAGTATTAGGAACAAAAACAATCAAATTTAAGACTGCTGCCTTAAAAGAAGAATTCGAACAGCATTGGAAAGAACATGTTATGTATATTTATCAGGGAGAAAAAGAAGTATATGGCGTCCTTCCAGAAAAGAAAACAACATCACTTTCACTCAATAAAACATCCGATAAGATCTTATGCGATGGAACTTCTCATGAAATTCATCTAATCGCAAAATTATCTGAGGATGATTGTACCGATGTGGTAACTTTTAAGAGTTCAAATGAAGATCTTGCAACTGTGGATGGCAATGGTGTGGTCACTACAAAAGCAAATGCACATGGATCTGCAACTATTACTGCAACCGCAGGAGATCATACAGCAACTTATAAATTAACACAGGCAGGATCAGGAATCAATGTAACAGCAGATCAGAAAACAATCGTTTATAAAGAATGGTGGGAAACAGAGAATCTTTTAGACAACATTAAAAAAAGCATTAATGTAACCTGTGCAGATTGTCATAACAATTTAGGGAGAGATAAAGATTATGAAGTCATTGTTTCTGATTACAAAAAAACTGGAAAAGTAGATGTGACAATTAAGGGGATTGGTGCTTTTGAGGGAATGACAGCTAAGACTTCTGTAAATGTGGAATATCATAAGCATGGAGAAGAGGGATATCGAATTGATGATCTGTATTCAGGATATAACTGGACAGGAAAAGAAGTAAGACCAGATCTGAAAGTTTACTGTAATGACTGCAACAAGGAATTAAAAGAAGGAACAGATTATAAACTGGAATATAAAAACAATGTAAATGTCGGCACTGCAACGGTCAAAATTGTCGGTATGGGCGCTTATGAAGGAGTTGACCGGACCGCTAATTTTGAGATTGAAGAAGATTGTGGATGGAATGGAATTGCTGTTAATGATAATGCGTATCAGGACGGCGATCATATCGGAACTTATAAATGGTCTAGATGGAAAGAAAATGGAAATCTTCCAACTGTTGTGATCGTTTGTAAACACTGCGGAAAATGGCTAACAAAGGATACAGATTATAAGCTGGAATATTCCAATAAAGATCATCCGGGTGATGGAACATTAAAAGTAACAGGATTAAATAAATATGCTGGGGATGAATTAAACTTTAAATATACTTTAAGTCCAAAAACATTTTATTCAAATGAACACAGCGATGGAGATGATCTTGGAACATTCCGTTATACTGGAAAAGCGATCAAGGCAGATATCGGAACGCTTTATATTGAAAATACAGATACAGAAGCTGTTGAAGGAAAAGATTATCAGTTAGAATATTCCAACAACATTAATGAAGGAACTGCAACGGTCAAAGTTGTCGGGATCGGAGATGCAAAAGGAACTGTTTTAACTTATACATACCATATTGAAAAACAGCATGGTTGGAATGGATTCAGTGTGACAGGACACAAAGATGGAGATGATCTTGGATCTTATGAGTGGACAGGAAATGAAGTAGAACCGGAATTAAATCTGACATGTAATCACTGTGGAGAAACATTAGCAGAAAACAGAGATTATGAATTAGAATACACAGGAGACCGTACAGAACCTGGAAAAGTCACTGTAAAAGTCATTGGAACGCGTGATTATGAAGGATGGACACAGAGCTTTACTTACACGATCAAGAATAAGACATTCTCATTTGAAGATCATAAAGATGGAGAAGATCTTGGAGCTGTAGAATATACAGGAAGTGAAGTAAGATATCCGATCAGCAATGTGACAGACAAGACAGGAAAAGTATTATCTGAAGGAACGGATTACAAACTGGTTTATTCAGACAATACAAAACCTGGTGTTGCAAACGCACAGATCATTGGATTAAATGATTATGATGGATGTACTTTAAGCTTTACTTACACGATCGTGGATCATGATGGAGAAAGCGGATTCCACAACAACCTTTACACAGATGGAGCTGATATGGGATCCTATGCTTACACTGGAGAAGAAGTGAAACCATCCATTGGACTGATGTACAGTAACTACAGCCAGACATTCTTAATTGAGGGTGTGGATTACAAAGTAGAATATAGCAACAATATCAATCCGGGTACTGCAACAGCAAAAGTCATCGGAATCGGACGTTATACAGGACATGAGATGAGCTTTACTTATACGATCAAGAACAAAAGCTTTGCTGCAAAAGATCACAAAGACGGAGAGAATCTTGGAACTCTGAAATGGACAGGAAAAGCACAGACTATGAAACTTGGAGATATGATCGATCCGATCGATGGACATGTCTTAAAAGAGGAAACAGATTACAAGATCGTTTATTCTGATAACGTTGATGCAGGAACTGCAAAAGCTGAAGTGATCGGATTAGGATATTATGAGGGAAGCAGTTTAACATTCTACTACACGATCGAAAAGCAGCATGGATGGAATGGATTTTACTCTAAAGGACACAAGGATGGAGAAAGTCTTGGAACATTTAAATGGACTGGAAATACGGTCCTGATCGATCCTGATATGAGATGCAGCCACTGTGACAAAGAATTACAGGAAAATGTAGATTACAAGGTAGAATACAGCAATAACATCGATCCGGGTGTTGCAAGTATGAAGATCATCGGTATGGGAGATTACAAAGGGTATGAATTAAACTTTACGTTTGTGATCGAAAAGAAAGCTCCTACGACAACCGAAGATCAGAAACCTACAACAACGACTACGGAGACAAAACCAACCACTGGCACAACAGAAAGCAGTTCTGCAACTTCTGAGACAAAGCCAACGACTGGGACAACTGCAGCTACTACAACAACAACAGAAAGCAAACCTACAACGGAAGATAAGACAACTGCTACAACAGAGTCAAAACCAACCACATCTTCCACAACAACAGAAACAAAACCTGCTACGACAGAAACAAGACCAAGCACAGAAGATTCTTCTACAGCAGGAACAACTGCAGCAAAAAAAGAGACTGTAACAACTGCAGCTCCTGTGATCAGGATTTCTGTAAAGAAAGCTGCGATCCAGAAGATCAAAGCATTAAAGAAAGCGTTTACGATCAATATCTTAAAGAATAAGGATCAGGTCACAGGATACCAGATCAGTTATTCTTACAAGAAAAACTTTAAAGGGCAGAAAGTAAAGACTCTCAAGAAGTTCAAATACAAAAAGATCAAAGTAAAACGCAAAAAATACACGATCACTTCTTACAAAGTAAAAGGACTCAAGAGAAAGAAGACGGTTTATGTCAGAGTCAGAGCTTACAAACAGGTTGGAAAAACAAAGGTTTATGGTAAATGGAGTAGTGTGAAGAAAGTAAAAATTAAATAAGATGGGAAAGGAGTGGCTTTCTTTGGAAGGCTGCTTCTTTTTTTATATGTGAAAAATATTTTTTGTGAAAAAACTCATATTTGTAATAGATTGTGAGGTGGAGATGTTGAAGGAAATTAAAAAAATTGATAAAATGAGTCATAACAAGAAGATCAAAATTGATATGAAAAAAGAAGAAAGGACTAAATTAATGTCATTTTTTACAAGTAATTTATCAGGTCGAGTTAGAAATTTTGAATTACCGGCAACAAAAGCGTTGATGCCTCTATACGAATCAATTGTTAATTCTATCTATGCCATTGATGAACGACAACAAAAAGAAAATACTCTAAATGGTCGTATTATGGTTCATATTGTACGTGAACCACAACAGTACATTCAGACAGATGGGATTGATGGCAGCATTAATGATATTACGGGGTTTATTATAATTGATAATGGAATCGGTTTTAATGATGCTAATATGAAATCTTTTTTACAATTAGATTCTACATATAGAATTGAAAAAGGTGGAAAGGGCGTTGGTAGGTTTACATGGCTAAAGGCTTTCCGAAAAGCTAAAATTGAAAGCTGCTTTGAAAATGGTAATCAATGGGTAAAAAGAAGTTTTGATTTTATGTTGGGTCAAGATGAAATTAATGATTCATTAATAAAAATTGATGAATTAAAAGATAATAAAACAGTTGTAATATTAGAAGACTGTTTATCACCATATAAAGATAAACTTCCAAAAGGAGGCGATAATGTTGCCACGAAAATCATGCAGCATTGTTTTATCTATTTAATGTCACCAACATGTCCAGAAATTATAGTAGTAGATGATATCAACCAGCAGACTTATAATATAAATCAAATGTTTAGAAATTCTATACAAGAAGAATCAAACCTAATAGAATTTGAAATTAAAAATGAAAAATTTTTCTTACGACATGCAAAAATTATGGATTCATCATTTGATGCAAGTAAATTATACCTTTATGCGAATGATCGGATGGTCCAGGAAATAAATATAGAAAAATATATTGTTGATCTTGATAAAAACCTTTTTCTTGAGAATGGGTATTATTATGCTGGGGTTTTGTCAGGAGAGTTTTTAGATAAAAACGTTGGAACAAACCGAACTTCTTTCATGATTCCTAATATAGCAGAAAATGATTTGGAAATAGGAATGAATGATATTATCTTAAAAACATCCGAAGAAATCAAAGTATATTTATCAGAATATTTGAAAGAAGTAAAGAAAAAGAAAAAAGAAAGAATTGCTAAGTATATAAAAACAACAGCTCCTCAGTATAGACATTTATTAAATTACATGGAAGAAGATATTGAATCTATAAAACCGTCTCTTTCTGAGATAAAATTAGATGATGAACTACATAAGATTAAACGAAAATTTGAAAAACAATTAAAAGAAGAAAATGAAAAAATATTAAAAACATTAGAAGTCGGTGCTGTTAATTTGGATTCATATCAAGAAAAATTTGCCAATCAATTTGCTAAGATCAGTGAAGCAAACAAATCATCTTTAGCTGAATATGTAGCACACAGAAAAGTTGTTTTGGAATTGTTAAAAAAAGGAATTCGGTCCAATGATTTTGGAAAATATAGCAAAGAAGCATTTATTCATAATCTTATTTATCCAATGCGGAGAACTTCTGAAGAAATTGAATATCAGGCTCATAATTTGTGGTTAATTGATGAAAAATTAGCATATTGTGATTATATATCTTCAGACGTTCCATTTAATAATGATTCAAAAGAGGGGAGACCAGATTTACTACTTCTAGATAGTCCAGTTGCTGTATCAGACGAAGAAAATACTGGAAGAGAATATGGGACCATCATAATATTTGAATTAAAGCGACCGATGCGAGATGATTATACATCAAGTGATAATCCTATTGATCAGATGATGGATTATGCAGAAAAACTTAAAGAAAATACTGTTAAAGACAAATATGGAAGGACAATAAAAACAAGTGATAATACACAATTATATTTATATGCTGTATGTGACATAACAAATACTTTAATAAGGATAGCAAGAAAATATAATTTTTGTGAAACACCGGATAAATTAGGGATGTATTATTATAACAATGTTATAAATGCATACATTGAAATTTTGTCATATGATAAGATCATTGATGACACAACGAAAAGAAATGAAATTTTGTTTGATAAATTAGGAATATGAATTAAAAATTCAAAACGAAAAGGACAGATTCTTAATTGAGCCTGTTCTTTTTTTTGTTTTCTTGTATGTGAAAAACATTTTTCCTTAAATCTTTCATATTTAAAATAAAGGAGTTTTAATATGAAGGAAGAGAATTAACCAGTTTTGAATTTTTGGGATAAAAAATCTACAAAAATGAGAACCAATAAAGGAATCATTATATGTGGAATAGCGGGATTTTCAAAATCATATTTTGAGATACTTCAAAAACAAAAAGAGCAAAAGTATAAAAAAAGGAGAAGAATAAGATGGAAAAATGTTTTGATGAAAATAAAATAGCCAAACTTACAGGAACTGCAGTACAGGATGATGAAACATTTAAAGCAGAAGGTGGATTTGTTCCTGAAAGAGATCAGTTTTATTTTGAGATGAAGCAAGGAAATCATGTTTTTATGGTTGGATTTAAAGACCTGCTGATATGCTTGAGACTGCTTGAAGAAATGGGGGAGATTCCAAAGATCAATGGGAAATGGTGGACACAGATAGAAACGCTTTACGGTGGTGAGCTTTGCATGGTAAAATATAAAGAAACCAAGTAAAGCCATGCATAGGAGAGATGTGATGAAAGAAATCAAGTTTACTACAAGATATGATGATCCAACTTTGCCTTTTTCAGATAAAGATTTTAAAGGGAAATATGAAGGTCGTATAGGAGATAAATCTGATTATATACAGATGATTAATGGAGAAAAAAACATTTAGCGTTATGTCCGAGATGTAATAACCCTGTTGTCATTCTTGGGATATATAAGAGAATTAATGTTGCTCCTCATGCGAGACATGCAAAAGGAGTAGATATTCCTAAAGTAGTTAAATTTAACGAATATAAGTATAAGAATTGTCCTTATCATAAGAAAAACGCAAATTATGTGAAAGAATATGTTCCTGAAACAGAGGAACCAGAAAGACAGAAATTATATCAGATCACAAAAGAGCATTTTGATAAGGCAATTTATCTATTACAAAAGGGAACAGGGATTTATATAACGCTATCTATGGCTGAAGAACTTGCAGAAAATTATGTGGCTGAACGTGCATATAATTATATTGATGCAACAGTTTATAATATTCCGTGGTATTTGCTTTATAGCTTGATGGGTGGGTTTCCTTTGTATCATATGCTCATAAAAAAGAATACGATAATTTATAGACATCTTCGTAAATTGAAGTTCGATTTAAGAAATAGTATGGTTGAAGGATATGTCTATGTAGAAGAAAATGAGGGATATTTATTAACTGCTACAAATTACAGATACATAGTAGATAAAAATGATCATTTAAATGAGAAGCTAGATTTTTCAATTCTTCGCCCTGATAAGAAAGTGTCTACTGGCTTATATGAACGGGTAGATAAATTTTCTATCGGTGTAGATTCATATTATTTTTCAAATCTGATCAATTATAAAAACTGGAAACCACGACAAAAGGTATTAGATATTGCAGCAAAATATATGAAACCAGATCAGACAGTTGAAGTTCAAGATAATAGTGACTGGATGGATTGATTTTTCTGATAGAATATTGTATTATATATAGAGAAATAATATTGAAATAAATTTACCAGTTTGTTCTCCAGTGTCCTTCGGGCCTGGGGACTTTTTTATATGTGAAAAAGAATTATTGTAAGAAATCTCATATTTAAAATAAAAAGGAGATTTTGCTATGGAAAAAGTAGAAAGATGCTTTTGTAAAAACTGCAAAAAAGAAACAGGAATTGTATGGGGGACGACATCGAGAACTACTTATATAAAAGAAATTCCCTTTGATTTTTCAGAAACAATTGCCATATGTAAAGAATGTGGACACGAAGTGGTTCCAAAGGGGTTGATCGCCTTCAATATGAAAGAATTTGGAGATCAATATTATACACTTCTTGAAAATGAAGCTAAATTGTGTAATGATGAAATCGAGGATCATACAGATTGCCAGGAGTGCGGAGAAGACTACCTGTTTAAAATGAAGGATAATTTTCATGAGTTTTCAATTGGGTTAAAAACAATTCTTTCTTGTTTAGCAATGGCTGAAAAAGAGGGCGCTGTTCCTAAAATTCCGTATGAATGGTGGTGGCTAATTAATAGGAGGTACTGATGGACACATTCAAAACAAACCTGGAATACCAGAAGAAATTCTGATCACAGAAGAAAATTTTGCTAATGAAACTGGGAGACAATTCCCTTATGCTATGAAAAAAAAATGAGAAGATAACTTATAAGGCGGTTTGTCCTGCCTGTGATAATCCGATACAGATCATTGGGCTGTTTAAAAGAGAAGAAGAAGTAAAAAGAAAACCATATGGAAGACATACGACAATCGATCTACCTGGATTAACCGTATACAGTGAAGAGGATTATCTGAATTGTCCATATCATAATCCCAACCCACATAATAGTGATGCAAAAAGAAAACCTGGGAATAAAAAATCTCAATATTTTTATAATCTTATGAAAGAACATTTCGACTTAATTGTATTAATTTTGGAAAAGAAATTGCAGATCTATGTCAGTTATCATTTTGCAGAGACGCTATTACGCAGTTGGAGAGATAATGAAGGATGGAGATATTATGATACAAATTATAATAATCTTCCATACATGTTACTATTTGCAGAAATGGCACGTCCTATGTTTGGAAAACTAATTCAAAAAGACAGTAATGTAGAAAAAGCGATTCTAGAAAAGGGAATCAATTTTCAATTAGAAGATGTTGGGATGGATTATTATCGCAAAATTAAGCAGAGAGATGGATTTTTGGATGCAACTTTCTATCTTACTCATCATCATTTTGAAAGAAAGGGAGAACATACAGAAGAAACATATCTATACCGTGTTGTAGAAGGCAAAAATAAGATATATGAAGAAAAGATCGTTGTAGAAAAAGGAAGATTGTATGAGATAACCCAAAAACAAGGAAAAAGAAGTGCAAGAGAAGAACGGCTGATAGAAATAGCAAATAAGATATTGTAACGAAAAGTGAGGAGCAGGTATATTCGTATCTGTTCTTTTTTTTGCTTTAAAAGCTATCTTAATTGCTTCAGTTTCATATTTTTTCTCTCAAAATTCATATTTGAATTGAGAAAAGATAAATCCGGATGCTCCAACAGAAGGAGAATTCGTGATAAATATGAAGAAAATAGTAATGGCGCTGCAGATTATGTGGCATGGAATACAGTTAGCAAAAGAAATTAAGAAATTTCATCAATGGTATAAGAAAAGAACCGATGGTAATTCATCGGCTCCTAATGGCATTACTGAGAAAGAAACTCCACCTTCTAACTCAGATATAAAAATTGGAAATATTACAGTCGAGAATAGTCCCGGCTGCAATATCAATGTTGGGTATCAGTTTCATGCTAATGGCAAAACTGACTCACCCATGTGAACATAAAGAAAATTAGAAAATAAAAATCAAGCATCCGGATATTCTCTCACAAAACAATATGAGAATGTTCGGTTTTGCTTTTATTTTTTTTCTTTCAATTTAAATATGAGAGATATGAATTTTTTTATTTTTCACATATAAGATTTTGTAACTCAGGAAAAGAAAAAAAATAAGCAGACACACCAGATATCTTTTTCCAAATATCTCATATTTATATTGTAATACTATTTTTCAGAAAGGAGGCCGCAGAAAATGCGATTACGAAAAATTGGAGGAAAGGTGATTGCTTGTGCCTGTTTAAGCCTAAGTGTTTTGATGTGTGTCCCTATGAGTGCTGCACATGCCGCAATTCCAGTAGATACAAATTATGCACAGTGGGATTATAAACCTTTTATATATCCATCAAGCGAAAAGAATAAACCTGATTTTGATGGCATATTGTCAGATCCAAATAAATCAGAAGATGATAAACATGGTTTTTTTGAGTTTCAGTATTCTGATAAAGTGTCCGATGCACCTTTAAAAACTTATATTGAAAACGATAAAGTAACGATTTCTGATCTTTTAGGATTGGTAAAAGCCGAAGATAGAGAAGAAGGAACTTTAACAAGCAGCATCAGAGTCGCAAAGATCGAATATCCTGCAAGCAAAAAGGATAACTATAAACCAGCAACCGTCTTAAATCCATCCAAAACATCAAAACTGGATACTTATTTCAATCACTTGAATAAAGATGAATATGTTGATATTAAGATTACATATGAAGTGTCAGATACTGGCGGAAATACAGTGCAACAAACAGGATATGTGCGTGTTAAATACAATAATCCACCTGTCTTAAAATCTGATTATCTCGCTTATACAGTGGAAGAATTAGCTGAAAGAGGAGATGAGATCTTAAATGAGATCAAAACAAATGCTTTTGCAAGTGATATTGAAGATGATGCAAATAAGATCAAATTAACACCAAAACTGGTGAATCCGAATCCATTGACTTTAAATGATATTAAAGATCAAGGAAGTCACATTATCACATTTACAGTTACAGATAGTGGCGGAAAAACAGCAACTTCTAAACCAGAAGTTTATATCACAACAGGAGATCCTTATAACTTAGCAAATAAGAAAACAACAAGATTTATTAGTTACAAATACATGTATACTTTAAAAAAAGACAGTATTTGGAGAAAAGCTGATCGCTGGAGTTATCTTGAAAAGGTTTTAAAGAATAACGAAAGTGATCATCCTACGGTTAAATACACCTATGAATTTACTGTTGGAGATTATAAGGATTGAGATTCTTGGCAAAATGTGCTAAGATAAAATTGCAAGTTTTGGTTTTGTCTTTCAAAGACTAAACATAAGAGGAGAACAGATACAGTGTCTGTTCTTCTTTTTTTTGTACAAATTTATCAAAAATCCTTTCAGTGCCAGATTAATTTTCTCAAATCGCATATTTGAATTGAGAAGAAAAAGTTCGGGTGCTTCACAGAAAGGAATATCCGATATGAGTATAAAGATAATATTAGAAATGTTACAGATTGCATGGTATGGAACTCAGTTAATAAAAGAAATGAAAGAGTTATATAAATGGTGTAAGAAAAGAGCCGATGATAAATCACCGACTCCTAATACCACTACTGAGCAAGATATCCCACCTTCTAGCTCAGATACAACGATTACAGTTGAAAAGAATAAAGACTGTAATATCAACATAAACGTTTATCCAAAACTGGATAAATAAAACTTAATAATCAGCATCCGGACGTTTTCTCTTAAGTATTATGCTTAAGAATTCGTTCGGATTATTTTTCTTTTCATATTAAATATGAGATTTTTGAGAAAAAATATTTTTCATATATAAGAATTTTTAAAACTCATATTTAAAATGAGTATTAATTTTCCAAGTAGAAATTTATTGTTCTCCTCATCCGTCATATTTACAATGTAGTTATAAATGACGATCAGGAGAAAGGAGAACAGGAGTAGTAAGATTCCATACTTTTTCCTGATTGTGCTTTATCCTGAAATGGGATATAATCAAGGAAAGGAAGAAAGATGGAAAAAGATTTTGAAGAGCGAAATCGCAGGTTTCAGTCCAAAATTCAAAGGTTCTGTCTTATGGACGATACTTTCATGAGTAAGGTATTTGAAGATAAGAAATGTACAGAACTTTTGCTCAGGATCATTCTGAATCGAGATGACCTGATTGTGGATCATGTGAATTGTCAGCAGGATATCAAAAATCTGCAGGGACGCTCCATTCGCATGGATATTCTTGCACATGACAGGAAAGGTGTCATATATAATATAGAAGTGCAGAATGATGATGCCGGTGCAGATCCAAAAAGAGCGAGGTACAACAGCAGTCTTTTGGATGCGAATATTACAGAAGCAGGAGATAAGTATGATCAGCTACGAGAAACATATGTGATCTTCATCACAAGGAATGATGTTCTTGGCAGTGGCTTGCCAATCTATCATATTGATCGAACAATTGAAGAAACAGGAGAAAAATTTAAAGACGATGCGCATATTATCTATGTAAATTCGTCCATTCAAAATGAAACGAAGCTTGGAAAGTTAATGCAAGACTTTTGGTGTAAACGAGGCGAAGAAATGAATTATGAAGTCTTAGCCGAACGAGTTAGTTTCTTTAAGGAGAAAAAGGAAGGAGTTAATCAAATGTGCGAAATCTTAGACGAAGTTAAGAGAGAAAGTAAATTAGAAACGCTTGTTGATTTAGTAAAAGATGGAGCAATTCCATTGGATATTGCAGCAAAAAAAGCAAATATGTCAGAGGAAGAGTTCAAAAAATATCTCTAATCTCAACATAACAATTCAATACTCCAAAGATCAAAGCAGGGAAGATTTTTCTTCTCTGTTTTTTTATATGTGAAAAATATTTTGGATAAAAAAACTCATATTTGAAATAAAAGGAGTTTTGTGATGAAAAAATATTTGATCGTTCAAAATAAAGAAACTGATTGTTTAGAAATTATGAAATGTTCTACATATCATGAGGATCCAAATGCGGTTTTCTCATATGAACCAATATCTGATGCAGATAGTATGGAAAAAGCAGAACAAATGATGCAGCATATTAAAGACATTGGCGGGATTCAAAAGTATTTTGATGAGATTGTGGGAAGTGTAAAAAATAAAAAAAAGGATACTTCTAAGAAAAGTATTGCAGAAAATGTAGAAATCGAAAAGCCTGCAATTCCAAGGAATTACTTGAATCAGACAACTCTGAAGAAATTCCAAATTCAATTGAATGAAATGGAAGAGTATTTTGAAGAGGTTCGACATTCCTTAATAGAAGATGATGAATTGAATAGAATAAGATTGGATGATGACTCTAGAGAAGAAGAGTATGTATACTTTAAAGATGCAGAGAGTTATTTCAGGGGATTTAGTGCATCGTTATCAAAACTTTATGATTTTTGTTTTTACCATGAAGAGTTTGAAGATCCTGAAATAAAAAAAGAAGAAAAAGACTTGAAATTAGAACATTTAATCCTATCATATCCATTATATTATATCAAACAAGCATTGTATAAAGAAGAGGCTGCATTAGAATTAGCAGCAAAATATGACGAAGAACAGCTGAAAAAAGCTATCAAAAATTATGACAAACCAGAATATCAGATGATAAGAAAAGAATTACGAGAAGAATGTTGTAACCCCATAACTTACAAAGTATCATTTGAAATGAAGGTTGTTGGTCATGAGTATAATCAAAATATCCTGAAAGAATCCGTAAGAAGAGGAATGCGCTATAATGACATGGATATTATTGGAGATATTAAAATGGGAGAGGAAGATTAATTTTTCTCCCTCTCAGCAAAAATATGAATGAGTTCTAGATCTTTCTTTTCTTTCGATTTATCAGTTGTAAAGCAAAAACTAATTGTTGAATCTTTTTTGAAATGATTAAACAAAGTTGGGCGTAGAAGTCTTGCTTTATCAGCATTGTAACAAGAACGATGTTTTTGTCGTTGTTTTGAATCTTTTCCATTACGAAAAACATTGAAACAATATTGTCCATCGGTTTCGCCCTTTTTCTGGTTCAACTGTTTTACACATGAGCTCGTTTGTGTCTTATTTAGATTTTTTGGCACCTGTTCAGGAATAGACTTAGAGAAATATGAATAAAATTGTTGGAATATGTCTCCTAAATTATTCCCGTATTCAATGCCAAAAAATGCTCGAAATTGCGCTGTACTAACTCCATCAAAATATTTTGTATTAGCTAATACGGTTAATGTGCGAGACTCATCATTATAATCAATGAAAGTTAATTTTGCTATATAATACTTATATTTCTTCGGCTTTTCCTCATCTGGTTGCTTAGAAATGTCTTCGCACACAACAACATAATTTTTCCCTTTATATGAAAAATCAAATGCAGTGATAACCCGAAGATTTGCTTTCATGTCGTCAATTAAATGACGCAAATTCAACATAGACATAAATAATCCTCCTCTTTAATTGATATTTATACATCCCGAATATATTATAACGTCATTTATGCCGCTACGCAAGAAGAAAGAAGGTGTTTGTAATGAATACAAGAAAAATAAAAGATCTTATGAAAGAAAAAAATATGAGTATTTATCGGCTCTCCAAAGAGACTGGGATCTCAGATTCTCTTCTTGGAAAGATCTTAAATGGAAAAGTAGAGAATCCAAGGATTCAAACAGTAAAACAGATTGCGAAAGCATTAAATGTAACAATAGATGAAATTGTAAATAAAGATTAATAAGGAAGAAAAATAATAACAAAAAAATGTATTGGAACGCTGTTTCCGGCTCTGTTAAGATTGTCGCAGTTTTTTTGAATATTAACAGATTATGTATTGAGATACGGACATCACAGCTGCTATGGATGCCTACTTAATATTAACAATGATTGTTTGAATTTGAAGGAATTAATACAGGAAAGGAAAAATAAGAATGAGAAATAAAATATTCTACCAAGATACAAAATATGCCTTCTACTATGATTATATTTTCTTTGAGATATATCGACCGATCTTCTTCTCATGTAAAGATCAAAATAATCAATTGTATCTTACAACCTTATGTGATGATCGCAAGGAATTTCGTTGGATAATGGTAAAGACATCGGAGAATCAATTGATCGATATTATGAAAAATAAATTAACAATGTATGAAGTGTACGTAAACACTGACAAATGGTGGATCATTAAAGAAAAACATGGTATAAAAAAATGTAAAATCTACACAAAAGAACAAGTAAATGAATTAGATTTTCCAACAAAAAGAGGATATTTTGATGCAGATAAAGATGAGTTAAAGGATTATCTGTCTCATATTCAAAATGAAAAGGAGTATCATATGAAAAAAGTAAAAAGAAATTTTTGTATCAATTGTAGAAAAGAAACCGATATTATGTGGGGAAAAGCGGAAAGAACAACGAATATCAAAGGAAAACCATTTGATTATCTGGAAACAGTTGCAGTTTGTAAAGAATGTGGACAGGAAATGAATCCTCATGGACTGATTGATCTAAATATTAAAGAATTAGAAGAACAATATCAAAAAACTTATAGAAATAAATGATTCAAAGCAGGGCATAAAAATGCTCTGTTTTTTTATATGTGAAAATGTTTTTTCTCAATTTCTCTCATATTTGTATTGAGAATATATAGAAAAGGAGAAAATCATGAAGAAAATATTTATTGCATTATTAAGCATTCTGTGCGTTGCACAAAGTATTGTGCTCCCTGATAAGATCAGAGCTGAAACAAATCAAATGTCAGTCACAGAATACACAAGAAAATTAAAGAAGTTAGAAACATACGCAAATGGGTATGGTGGAGATAAGAATCAACATATTTTGAATTATCTGAAAGACGAAGATAATGAATTTGTTGATTATTGCAATGAGAAAGACCAATCATTATCCGATTTGCAATATGCAGAGGCTATAAGAACAAATGTAGGAAATGTAAATGCATATCAGCTGATCAAAGGTGTTATTTGTAATTCATCAAGAAATGACTACAAAAAATATGCATCATATCCGGAAAGTCCAGAATTTTATGCTGCGATTGATGAATCTTTTATTTCAGATGATGATCTGGCAGATAATATCTATTCATATTACAGAAACCTAACACAGAAGAAAAGAGTGCAGAAGTTTTTAACTGATTTCTATCACATAAAGAGTAGTGATTACAAAACAATGAAGCAGATGATCACAAAAGTGAATCAGAAATATGGTATCAAAACAACAGATTCTTTAGTTAATTTCTTCTATGATAATTATCCGGTTGAAATTATGAAATATTTTACAATTGGAGGAGCGAATTATGTGGACATTGGTGGAAGCACTCCACTGGATATTGAAGTGACTCCTAAAAATGCAAAATATTCAAATGCAAAATATTCATCAAGCGATACAAAAATAGCAACGGTGGATCAAAATGGAATCGTTTATGGAAAGAAAAAAGGAAATTTCAAGATTCGTGTTGAGATTGAAGGACAATCCTCTGAATTTCCTATGGAATGTGTCAATCCAATCACACAGCTAGTTGATAAAACAAAAGAAACCGAAATTTTACTTGGAAAATCTGTAAAAATGAAAGTTGAGATTTCTCCAAAAAATGCAACGATTCAGGAAATCACTTATACAACATCTGATTCAAATGTGGCAACCATAGATCAAAACGGAAAAGTAAAGGCTGTTGGACCAGGATATGTGAATATCACTGCAAAAGCTTACAATGGCACAAGTGTTGTGCATAAATTCAGAGTTTATCAGAAGATCAAAAAGATCAAATCTGAGGGCGAAAAAACATTGATCATGGGGAAACCAGAAAAAGTAAATTATCAGGTATTCCCTTTAGGATTTACAGATAATAAGATCAAGTTTTCCTCAGCTGATCCAGAGATCGCGACCGTAGATAAAAATGGAATGATATATCCAAAGAAAAACGGGTCAACACAGATCATTGTCGAATCAAAAAATGCTGCAGATATTTACAGCGTTACAAATATAACGGTGATCACAAAAATGAATGAAATCGTTCCAGATAAATGGCAGTCTTATTACATGGGATATTCTCAAAAATTCCGTTATGATACGGATCCTACAACAACATCAAACAAAGAACTTGTGTATGAAATGAAGAAGAATGATTATGCAAGTGTAAAGTCAGATGGAACGATTGTCCCAAAGAAGATTGGACAGACAGAAATGACTGTAAGGTCTACCGATGGAACAAAATTATCAAAAAAAGTTACTATTTACATTGAACAAATGGTAGAAAAGATCACTGTGAAAAAGAATATTTATTTAAAAAAAGGAGAGAGATTCCATGTTTATTACACGATATCTCCTGTGAATGCAACAAAAAAGGCGATCACTTTAAAATCAGGGAATAAAGAAAAAGTTGAAACAGATGGAGATAGCGTGATCGCAAAAGGATATGGAAAAACAAAAGTAACGATCCAGTCACAGGACCCTGGACACAAAAGTACAGAATTCTATGTTATTGTAAAACGTCCGTTATGGCATTATCTCGTAGTTGCAGGGATTGGAATCCTCTTAATGGTTGGAATGGTAGAACTTTTGAAGAAAGAACGAAAAAAGAAATAGAGTGCAAAGGGAGAGCAGATCAATAAACTGTTCTTCTTTTTTTTTGTCTAAATATATACTTATACAATCAAAATCTTATATGTGAAAAACTTTTCGTGGAAATTCGCTCATATTTATCTTATAAGAGTTAAGACCGGATGCTGCCAGAATTGGAGGTATCCGAGATGAGAATCGATATAGTAGTCATCTTAACAATCATTGTGACGCATTATGCTGAGAAGATACTAGATGTGTTCGATCAAAAAGCTATAGTAGTCATAAGAAAAATTAAGACAAAAGGAAAAGAAAGTTTCAAACATAAAACACAAAAACCTGATCTAAAGATAAGAAAAAGAGCCAATGTGTGCGAAACATTGACTCAAGATTCTTCTGAGAATAAGTAACCCAAAAAAATTCTCAGAAATTAAAGAAACTTAATAAACAAGCATCCGGATATTCTCTTTTAATAGAGAATATTCGGAAATCTTACATATTTAATATGAAAGATTTTTATGATTTTGAAAATCGCATATAAGGTTTTCTCCATTCATCACTTGTTATATCTTAAGTATGAGTGATGCGATGGTAGATAACTGGCAGATATTTTCTGAAAAATCTTACATATTTAAAGTGAGTGTTAATTTTCTAAGCAAAAATTTATCGTTCTCCTCATCCGTCATATTTGTAATGCAACAAGAAATGACGATCAGGAGAAAGGAGAACAGGAGTAGTAAGATTCCATACTTTTTCCTGATTGTGCTTTGTCCCGAAAAGGGATATAATCAAGGAAAGGAAGAAAGATGGAAAAAGATTTTGAAGAACTGCAACACAAGTATCAGTCTCAAATCCAAGAGTTCTGTCTTATGCATGACACTCTTATGAGTAAAGTGTTTGAAGATAAGAAATGTACAGAACTCGTACTCAGGATCATTCTTGATCGAGATGATCTGATTGTAGATCATGTGAACTGTCAGCAGGATATCAAAAATCTGCAAGGGCGTTCTATTCGTATGGATATTCTAGCACATGACAGTAAAGGGACCATACATAATGTTGAATTTCAGAACAAAAATGATGGAGCAGATCCTAAGAGAGCAAGATATAACAGTAGTCTTTTGGATGCGAATATTACAGAAGCGGGAGATGATTATGATCAGCTGCAAGAAACGTATGTAATCTTCATCACAAAAAATGATATTCTTGGTAAAGGATTGCCGATTTACCACATCGATCGCATGATCAAAGAAACGGGAGAAAATTTTAATGATAAATCGCATATCATATATGTGAATTCATCAATTCAAGATGAAACGAAGCTTGGAAAGTTAATGCAAGACTTTTGGTGTAAACAAAGCAAAGAAATGAACTATGATGTTTTGGCTGAACGAGTTAGTTTTTTCAAGGAGAAAAAGGAAGGAGTTAATCAAATGTGTGAGATCTTGGATGAAGTCAAAGAAGAAGGAAAAAATGAGGGCAGATTAGAAGGTCGCAAAGAAGGTCGCAAAGAAGGAAGACTAGAAACTTTAATCGAACTTGTTGGTGATGGTACACTTTCAATATTAAAAGCTGCAGAAATGGCTAATATGTCAGAGGAAGAGTTCAAAAAATATCTCTAATCTGAACATAACAATTCAATACTCCAAAAATCAAAGCAGAGAAGATTTTTCTTCTCTGTTTTTTATATGTGAAAATTATCTTTTCTGAAAACATTCATATTTATAATGTAGTATTCAATGACGCATAGAGAAAGGAAGTAACATATGAATGATATGAAACAAATGATCGAACAGTTTCATCAGACAGAAGATGGTTATCAGAAAGAGAAGATTAAAAAAGATACCTTGGAGACCATGCAGGATGATATTGAAAAAATTCTAAAAGAGAAATATCCTGAATATAGTGAAAAACATAAGGATGATCTTATGTGTGAAGGTTATATGGCTGTTTTAGAATCACTGGAAACAGTTTCTCCTGATCTGGAAGAAAAAGAAATTGCCCGTCAGACGAAAGAAAAAATTGAATGTAATATGCGAAATTATGTAGAAGCTTTCGTCAATTAAAAAAAGAAGAGATCCGAAAATTATCGGGTCTCTTTGTTCTTTTTCGGAAGCACGATTTCTTTTTTGTAAATCGTCTTGTATTTGATCTCTTTTTTCTCATAATCCCAACCGGATATTTCAGAAATTTCATAGATTTTGTAATCTTTCATATAGATGATGACATCCATGCTCATCAACATCTTTAACGCATCCTCTCTGGAATAATCAGAAGCATATTTTACATAATCGGCTAATTTGTTTAATGCCTGAGTAGAAGATGCGCCATGAACAGATGCCCAACATTGATGTCCTGTATAAGCTGCATTTAAGAAAGGCAGGGCTTCAGCCCCTTTGATCTCTCCAATGATAAAATAATCTAAGTCAGTTAATAAACCATTCCTTGCAAGATCTGCTAATCCAATTGGCGGTTCATTGTAAGTTCTTGGAATCACTGTATGCTGAAACATTAAATCTGGGTGTTTATAAGTAAACAATTCCTCATTTTCCTGTATGATCAATCCAGATTTGCTGTATGGAATATATTCCAATAAAGTGTTCATTAATGTTGTCTTTCCGGATCCGCCTTTTCCAGTAAATAAGATCCCAGATGCTGTTTTTACTTTTTCTAATAAATAAGCTGCAATCTTTAAATCTTCGATCATTCCTGCATTATAAAGATCTTCAATATCTTTCTTTATGCGAGAAATTTTACGGATATGAATGTATGGATAAGGAACAGAGTTTACATAATTCGTACAAATATTGAAACGAAGAATGTTATTCTTATTTGTTGTTGTATCTGTGAAGTTCTGCACAGAATTCATCGGAGAAAGATCAGAATTGTTACGTATGGCTACTCCATCACAGAAACGTTCATAATCATAAATATCTCGAAAATGCAAATTAGAAGATAAACGTTTTCCATATCGTTTAATTCTGATCAGATTAGGAGAAATTACTTTTATGTCACTAATAGAATCATCGTTGATCAAATCTTCCAATACGTAATATCCAAAGATAGATTCGTCTACACGGTATAACATGATCTCCATTTCCTTTTCATTTAAATCAAACTTTTTACTTAAAAATTCTGTGACATGGTCGAAAAATTCTTCCCTTTTTATATCTCCCTTTCTAGCTTTTCGGACCATTCGTTTTTCAATTTTTGTAAAGTATTCTAGAACTTTATCCAAAATTGCTTCCTGCTTTTCAATCTTCATATCAGGATTTAACATTGCTTTTACTGACTTCGCATCATAGACCAATTCTATTTGATCCTGACGATCAAATCCTTGATCTTTTTTTGGAATGTAATAATCGATTCGATTTAAAAATGGAAGATTTTTAGGATCTTTGTCTTCAGAATGATCATCTTGGTAGGTAATATCATGCTTTTTCAAATGGTTGTTTAGGCGTTTGCGTATTTCAAACCATGCGTCATCTTGCTTTAATGCTGGGATGATCTTCTCTGGAATATGTAATAAAATATGACAATGCGTATGTGGTTCTGAATTGTGGACCATCAAAGATAAAATATTGTCTTCATAGAATGTTTTTCGAAAAAAATCAAGGATGAGATCAATCTGTTGTATATAAGGAATATTAGTCATATCATCCAGTGGGATTTCCAAAAGTACAGCAAAATTTCCTTCATGAAACGGTTGATAATAATTATCTTTCCATAACTGAGGATAATTCCTGTTTTCTGCCCATGGGATATAGTCATAATCACTGTTTTTTGCCGCAATCCAGTTAATTTCTTTCAAAGCATCATCAATGATTCCAGCAAGAACTTCATCTGTGTGTAGATCAGCGTGTTCTCTTTTTTGTACTTCTGATTCTTTTTCCAGTTCTTTCAATGTTTGTATTTTCTTGATTTTTAAATAAAATTGATTCATGTTCAAAACTCCTTTCTATGTGAAGCCTCACACGACTAAAGTCGCGTGCTTCCCCTTAAGTATGTATATACATACGTAGTCTCTTTAGGAGACGGGGACTCCATTTCTACAGATACAGCCAAAACTCAGAGTTCTTATGACACGAAGGACATAAGCTCCGCATTCAGGCTAATTAACGTAGACCATGTGCAGGTGCTTCTCTTACTGCATGGAGGAACTTTTGCCTCCAT
>QWCV01001213.1_pt1 | contig 26070 bp, 25 predicted proteins | sample 1972621 | NCBI WGS metagenome assembly QWCV01 (sample SAMN09866699, study PRJNA288562) | Human gut metagenome isolate pre2_stool, whole genome shotgun sequencing... | isolation source: gut | host: Homo sapiens | place: USA: California | reverse complement strand
AAGAGTAGATACCCAGAGAGATCAGGTAGCCCATGTAACGGTTACGGCCAGAGATGTAATCCACAGTACAGCCGATATGCTCACGATGAGCAAAAGGCAATTCTGGCCAGTCCTTATCGAACACATTGAGCTTGCCATCGATGTAATCCTCCACCAGCAGCAGGGTCTCTTCGGGCATCTTCTCGCCGTAGCAGTCGATGAGCTTAATGCCGTTGTCGTAGAACGGGTTGTGGCTGGCCGAGATCATGATGCCGCAGTCAAAGTCATCCACGCGGGCGATGTAGGCCACAGAGGGCGTCGTGGTGACATGCAGCAGATAGGCATCTGCACCAGAAGCAGTCAAGCCAGCAACCAGGCTGTATTCAAACATGTACGAGCTACGACGAGTATCCTTGCCGATGACAATACGGGCAGGATTGCTGTCACCATTGCGCTCACGCAATGCGTTATAGTACCAACCTAAGAAACGCCCCACTTTATAAGCATGATCAGAAGTTAATGTAATTCCGGCTTCTCCACGGAAGCCGTCTGTTCCAAAATACTTACCCACATTTAATTACCTCAATTTCTTCTCTTGTAAAAAACCAAATTCACTTACTGCAATATAATTCTTTCAGTATTTCCACTGTATGTGTCAATCCTTCTTCAACTGTAAATGTGTCTCTATAACCCAATTTTTTGATTTTGCTATTATCCAGTGCCGAATTATTCATTGGGTTAAAGGATTTTTCTTCTATATCAGAAGGAAGTTCCATTAATAATTTCACCTGTCCAGCCTTTGCAGTAATCTCGGCCATTTTCCTTATTGTGGTTACTTCGTCATGTCCTATATTATAAGCCTCCCCACACTTTCCAGCTTGAAGAACTGTTAAAATTTGAATTGCACAATCTATGGAATAGCAATAAGACCTTTTCTGTGAACCATCACTTTTCATCACAAGATTTTCTCCATTTGCTGCTTTATATGCAAAATCCGAAGAAATTCGCTTATCATTTCTTTTGGCAGAAGGACCGTAAATATGACCAGGTCTAGCAATCACGGAGTTCACATTATATTCAGTACAGTAAGCCTTACATAGTAACTCAGATGCCCTTTTCGCTATTGGGTAAGAAGACCTGATGTTATCAATATCTACCTTTCCGTACACTCCTTCTATAAAAGACTCGCTTGTATCCTTTTTACCATAAACTTCACTCGAAGATATATAGAGTAATCTCTCTACACTGTTCTGTTTTGCAAATTCCAGCAAATTATGCAATCCATCAAAATTAGATAAAATAGTTTCAACTGGTTTTTGCGTATACAGCTCGGGGCTAGCCAATCCAGCCCCACAGATAATATAATCTGGGGCTATTTCCAAATTTGGTTTTTGTAATGCATCATAAGCAACATAGTCAACATTATCCAAGTTTCCAAATCTATCTTTAAATTGCTCGATGTTTCTTGCTCCAACATATATTTTACCTGTTTTACCACAGGTTAAAAGGACATCTATTACTGTAGAACAAATTAACCCTAATCCACCTGTAACAAAAAATGTTTTACCATGTAACATACTTAAATTATTTCTGTCTACTGCTTTTTTTAAATCATAAATATACTTCTTAGAATCTAATAATCTCATCATTTGCCTTATTTTTTAATCCAGTCATCGTTTTTTGCATTTAGCAATGCTTTAAAAATCTCAATATCTTCAATCGTAGTTATTTTTATATTTTTTTCCGACCCTTTTGAGAAATATGTTGTGTAGCCATACTTTTGCATCAAAGAGCATGATGCAGCCATATTGGTTACTCCATCCACAATTGCTTTATTATGAACTTCCCATAATTCATCAAACCTATACGAATGAGGTGTTTGTGTTCTCCATAACTCATCTCTATTAAGTGCAGCATTAGACTCAATGCCATCCTTAGACACAAATACAACCTCTGTTGTCGGAATAACCGTAACAGCAGATCCATAACGTTTCTGTTTTACTAAGTTATCCGTTATTACATCTTGTGGAAGCATCGGCCTGTTTCCGTCATGTACAACAACAACAATATCTTTTGTCGATGTATTGTCTTCTTTTATTGCCTTTAAGCCATTATAAATTGACTCTTGTCCCGTCGCACCGCCAGTAACAATCCTTTTTAGCTTTGTAATATTAAATTGCTTTGCATAGGCTTCAAGCACCGCACTCCATCCTTCCAAGCAGGACACATAGATTTCATCAATACTAGGATGCTGTTGAAACGCTTCAAGCGTATAAATAATGATTGGCTTGTTCTCCACCGTCAAGAACTGTTTAGGCAAGTCTTGATGCGTTCTAGTTCCTGTTCCACCAGCAGTTAATATAGCAATAGTTGACATTTAAAACTCCTCCTCATACCAGAAACATTATATATTCCACTACAATATGCGTAGCACAAATGCGATTATTCTACAACTTGATACGCAATTTTATCCTTTAGTAAAGTACTGCATTTTCCACTGTTGGATTTCCAGTTCGGATTAGGAATTCTCCAATCATCATTATAGATAGATGCTAATATTTCTTCAGCATTATAAGGAACAGATACTTTTACTCCATCGGCCTCAATATACTTTGTTTTATCTACCCTCGGAAGTGTTACAAGATAAACACTATACTCTGAATTTGAAGAATACTTAACTCCATCCAATTTATCATACGAATACTGGATCATCTTATTTCCATCATAGAACTGACCAAAGAAATCTATTGTCAGCTTATCTACTTGATAAGTCTGCTCAGTAACAAGACCTTCAAATACGAATTCTCTTATTTTTCTAAAACCTGACTTTTCCATTACCTTTTGTAAATCACTCCATGAGAAATCTTCTGTAATGACCACTGCAAAATCAATATCTAAATCCCATTTGATGAGTTTTTTATCTCTTACAATTCCAAGTAATGTCCCAGCGTATGCATAGTACAGTCCACCAGACGTGTTCATTGTGTTTTCAACTAAGTTCAAATACTTAACACCATTATTTTGTATTTCTTCCTGTTGATGCTGCATTTTTCTTTCTATCTTTTTTTGTCCAACCAATTTTTCATAGTTGTCGCCAATAAATGGAATCGCTTTTATTTTATGCCATATCTGTTTTAGTTTCCTCATAACTAACTCCCCCTTAGTGAATAAACACATACTTTATTTTAAAGAAAATTCTTTTTAACTCTTTTACATTAATAACAATCAGGATTGCCATTATTGCAATTTCAATAGGGACAATAGACAAATAGCTTTCCACAAACGCCTGAACAAATAATAGCATCCACGTTACTATAATTATAAAATAATCTTTAATCCAAATATCTTTACCTACAGCCCTTTTTCTTACCGCATATATAATATACGAGCAAATCACTGTTGCAATTGTAGCTCCTTGAATCCCCATCAAATAAACCAAAATGATGTTCATTACAATATTTGTGGCAGCACCGATTATAGCGGACCACATCATCGCTTTTGAATCTTTCTTTGCTGCCAATATCGGTCCTAACAAACCAGAAGCACAATTAAGCACAGAACTTAGCAGTAGAAAAGGAACGTACTGCCAGGCAACATAAAATTCTTTTGCGTATAATATATGAGCCAATGGTTTTGACAGAATAATCAAAAATGAACATGCTGCACACATTAGCAAATTAATAGATGAGAATGTATTTCCATAAAATTTCGAGGTATCCTCTTCGCCATATTCCTTAACCGCAGATATCTGCCATGCCTGTGTAAATATTCCTTGTAGAGTATTTATAATCTGTGGAATTTTATATGACACGGACAGCAGTCCATTTGAGGCCACTCCTAACATAAAGGCAACTACATATTTATCAGCTGCGCTATTAATCCACCATCCAACAGCAGTTGCAATCAAAGGAACCGAGTACATTAGCATCTCATGTTGAGTTTTTTTATCAATTTCTGTTACATCAATGTACTCCCACACTTTAATACGAATTGCTAAATAAATAGCCGAAATCATCTGAGCCAGAATACTTGAGAAAAAGAATCCAATTAATCCCCACTTTAAAACCAATAAGAATAGAATATTGGTTATTATTGTCACAAAAGTCCCAACTACCCCTGCTATTCCCATGTCTTTAACACGTTCCAACCCTTTTGAAAATTGAATTAAGAGTTGGTTAACGGCATAGGAGGCATAATATAAGAATATGTATATTTCTAGGCCACTGATCCCGGGCAATAGATTTATACGCTTCAATAGCCACATACATATTCCAAAAAGAATCGCACTAATAGAAATAAACTTCATTCCTATTGTTGCAATCGTTTTTTTATTGACTGCACAATCCATAGAGAACCGCATTACCGCATCAACGATATTTAAAGTTAAGATTGGGAAAAGAAGTGTAGCCGTTGAAACTGCTAAATCATACGAACCGTATTCAGTAGTAGAAAGAACGCTTGTATATAAAGGTACAAGTAAAAATACCAGTATTTTTGACGAAAAGTTTGCTATCATCAAAACGCCAATATTTTTAAATAAGTATTTGAATTTATTCTCCATCGAAGTTCCTTTAAGTATCTATGCTCCTCTTAAAATCATCAAAGCTTTCATAAATAGGCTTAACATTCTTTAAATCGCTGATAATTTCTGAAATGTTATCTCCATCCACTTTGATTCCAGCATAGATTTGATCCTTTCCTTCAAATTTCCATAGCTGGTTATACCAATTCATATCATTTTCCGTTAGTTCTCTTTGCAAATATGACTTGGTCCGCTTATAATATATTTTCGCATAACTATCAAGTCGTTTTATCTGACGTTCATAATAATCATCCAACGTACAAACAACTTTAGCCGGATTTCCTGCAACAACTACATTGTCAGGAATATTTCCTGATACAACAGCACCTGCCCCGATAATAACATTATTTCCAATTTGACTTCCCATCAAAATAATGGACTTCATCCCAACAAAAACATTATCACCGACTTTTGTAACTCCAGCCTTTCTTGGCATACAATGATATTCCGGACGTAAAACTGCATAACTATAGTCATGTGCTAAGATAATAACTTCTGCTGTAATTCTACAATTCTTTCCAATTTCAATAAATGGAAGGCTAGTTTCATCAACAACAGTATTCATTGGATTATAGAAGATTGTTCCTTCTCCTATCTTTGCCCCCCTCGACGAAGGAAGTTAACATAAGCCTCAGAACAGTACTTATTAGGGTAAATTAGTTTTTTTATTGCTTCCTTAATTTTCACAATAGACACTCCTATTTTTTTCTTTCAAATATTCGGTTATCGGTATCAATAACAAAGCCACTTGGCAAACAAAGTAACTTTCTGTATTATCTGTTAAATAGGTAATAAACAGATATAGAATCAACGCCATATATATTGTAGCGGCTTTTTTCCCATATTCATTCATAAATTTAACCGGAAAATAGATCAAATTAAGAGCATACCAAATCAAAGAACCAACAAATCCAAAATTGATATATATTTTAAGGATGTCATTATGAACGCCTCGCACCGCTGCCATATACATAACTTCGCTTCTATCCATATTTTCCACAACTTTTGCAACGCCTGCCATTCCCCATCCCATTTGTGTTGGTGAGAGTTTAGTTCTTCGGACAAAATATGCATAAATCAAATCTCGTCCCATATTGTTGATGCCATGTTCATTCAGTATTGCAAAGAATTCATTATTATATACTATAAACAAATATCCATAGCAGACCAAAACACCAACTATTCCAATTGTAATCAATTTACGACGAGACAGCCCCTTTTTGTGTACAAACAAGGAAAACAATCCCGCCGCCGCAATGCCGGCCATACCTATTCTTTTTGATCCCAAAATGAATGAAATAACAAGAAAGACTAATTTCCCTGTGTTATGTTTTTTTCTCTCGGCAAAAAACAAATAATATATAATGCACAGTCCTATGGCAAAAGTCAGTTCATGAACTTCAAAATAATTTGATGCACCCTCACTAAATGCAAAAGCACCTAAAAAGCTCTCAACGATTCCAGCAACTCCTACATGAAAAATAGCACTTATAAAAATAAGAATTTCATCCACGATAAAAGTATTTGTAATACACTCTATCGCTTCATCTCCACACAGTTCCCATATTCCAATAACAACTGCATAAATGCAAAATCGATCCAAGAACACTGCTAAAGATCTAGTCCAATATCTTATGCCATACATTGCCGGCACAGGACTTGTAAATACAGCAAAGCATTCTACCACTATCATCAACACTACAAGAGGCAAAAGAATTGTCAGAAGTCTTTTTACTTCATAATCGGAAACCTTTCTTGGGCGTGATAATGCATACGCCACTAGAAACAAAGCTGATATATATTTAGAGTAATACAACAATTGATATGCTGCTCCACCTGATATTCCAAACAATTTTGAACTTTGTCCAGAAAATAGGGTAAGTAAAAGCGTTATGGCACATAGCAAATGTGTTTTTTTAACTGTTAATCTACTTTTCATTTACGCTTAAACCCCTCTATGCTTTTAATCTAACCAACAGTTCGCAAACACTATATAATCGGGCCTTTAAAAACCAAATCAACAATCTTCGTGTAAATTTTTCTTTTTTGACTTCCACGCTATTTATTATTCTATGAAGTTGTTCATCCTTACATATAGCTTTGAACGCCAATTTCTTTTTATCATTACTCATATCCGCTTGAATAATCATTTTCATTGCAGCAATTGTATTCGAAATAAATGGATCCGAAAAGCGCTTTTTTACCTCATCAATATAATTTAGTTCATCGCACGCATCTATGCAGGCATTGTAGAATCTCTTTATTCTATCGAATCGATCTGCCTTATACGTATGTGTCAATGACGTACTATTCTCACAATAGTAATAGAATGCCTCTGGAATTATAGTGACTTTTTTTACATTTCTATACAATCGCAACAATGAATATACATCCTCAGATATAATGTCCCGTTCCGAAGCAAATCTCCAGTTGCTTTCTAATATCAACTTCATAGAGTACATACAACACCATGCGCTTAGCCATAAATTCGTACTCTTCCCTGTTGCAGGATTATCAGAAACCAAATCAGGTAAAAGCACCTCTTGAACCTCAGAGCCCACATAGCTTTCTTTGTCTGTTGTAGGTATATACGTTCTGACGATTTTTCCTTGTACATCAACATCGTAGTGGCCGAACAAAACCATATCACTATTGTTTTTCTGTGCGGTATTATATGCCTTTTCTATTGTACTTGGATCAATATAATCGTCGCTATCAAAAAAGCAAATGTATTCTCCAGAAGCATTTTCTATTCCCGTATTACGGGCATATCCAAGTCCTGCATTAGCCTTATGGATAACTTTTATTCGGCCATCTTTCTTAGCCCACTCTTCGCATTTTTGAGGGCAATCATCCGGTGACCCATCATCTACAAGAAGGATTTCTAGGTTTCTGTATGTCTGATTTATAACGCTCTCAATGCATCTATCAAGATACTTTTCCACATTGTATATTGGTAAGACAATGCTTACTAATCCTGCTTTCATTTATATATTCCTCGCTACATCAATTCTTCATGTTCTTAATCACTTTTGCCGGACTCCCAACTGCCACACAATAATCTGGTACGTCTTTAGTAACCACCGAATTGGCTCCAACCACGCAATGTCTGCCAATCCTCACATTGCCTACAATCACTGCATTGATTCCAATGTAAGAACCTTCTCCAATGGATACTTTCTGTCCTCTTTGTACAATTCCTTGATCAATTACTGGAACATCTACGTCACGGTACTCATGATCACAATCGGTTATGTACACGTTTGGAGAAAGGAGTACTTTTTCTCCAATTTCTAAAGAATTAGCAATAGAGATTCGGCATCGTTCACCAATTTCGGAGCCTTTGCCAATTCTCACTGTACCCCCCCGACCAGATTTGGGCATATGGACGTACCGTCACACAATCTTCCAAGGTAATATGGTGTTTTCCTTTTAGGCTGCAATGCTTACCAATATAAACGCTCTGCCCAGCGGTTATGCCAAAGATTTTTGCTCGCATCAATCCAAGGATTTCCTTGGCTTTACCTTTAAGTCTCATCCTTAAGATACCTTTCTAATTAATTTATTCGGGTACAAGAAAAACTCCATCCACTTTGTTTTCTTCATAACCCACGCTGCTACAATCGGTCCTGCAAAACTGATTCCAAGTCCCAGTACAACATGAGCTGCTGCATTCGTAACACCTATCTTCAGTAGGACAGCTCTTGTTGGTGCCGCGAACAGCGTATGCATCAGAAAGATTGGCATGGTATACTTTGCAAGAAATCCCATAACATTTCCAATTTTTTCTTCATACGCAGCCACCAAAAAGATCACTGCAATACAAGCCGTAACGCCCAACACAAATGATACTATCAAGTTCTTAATCCCAGCTATATGCACAGCTACACTTAGCCCCAAGAACAGCAAACCAATCACCGCTCCTTGCAATTTCTTTCCTCGTAGCTCCACATTAAATGCACAGACGCTCATTCCCAGCACAAACCAAGGCTCATTTGCAAGGACGGTTGATACAGCATATATTTCCGTAGCCCCCCCGTTAAAATAAAGGTCTTTGCCAGTGCTGCAATTGCAAAACCCACAATAGCCATTTTGACAGTAGAAAAGGTCGGTGTGATGAGAAAGATAAAGAACAATGCATACAGATACCAATACGGAGAAGTGGGATGTAAAAGCAATGTATCACCCAAACCACCAATCTGGTCATTCACGCTGCCTGAGAATACTGTTTTTAATACCCATGTAGCTGTCGAGAAAGTCACATATGGCACACCAAGTGCCAACGCCTTCTTCGCCACATTCTTTTTCCAGCTTCTGAAGTCATTCACCTTGCTGTACTTTTGATAAAGGTATCCGCTACACATAAAGAACAACGGCACATGGAAGTAATAGATCGTCGTATTGAACCACTTATACAAGTCATTCGCTGGAAAAATATTCGTCTTCGTCATACTCTGAAAGAAATGTCCCAGTACGACCAATATGCAGGCAATGACTTTTACATCATCGACCCATTTTTCTCTTGTTTTTACCGCTGTCTTTTCACTCATTACTTCGTCTCCATCTGCTGTGCGATATCGGCATCCACAATTTCCTCGCCGGTCTTATGTTTCAGCTGCTCTTTACTTGCCTCACTCAGACCGTTGTTGATCACACAGTTCATATCGCAGGTACTGCACTTGTCCAGTTCTTCCTTAGTGACCTTGCCGTCGCGGTAGTCGCGGCAGATTTTCAGCTCGTACATGCTGTACGGATGCTTGGTGAACAGAGCCTTAAACTTGTGCACTAGAACCCAAGTAGCAGGCTTCCAGATGTACTTATGCATCGCCGGAGAAGCAGAACCGATCATCCAGCAGTCACGGTCGCAGCAACGAACCTTTGCACGAACCTTTTCTGCTTCCGGGCTGTTCCACAGCTCATCCCAAGTCTGATTGTTCAGGTTACCCATGACCTCTTTATCCTTGGTGCCATTGCAAGGCATAACATCGCCATACGGGTCAATGAAGAAGGTATCGAAGCTCATGTCGCAAGGAAGCAGGCGTTTCTGACCGTAGATATAGTTAATCAGGCCGTGGTTAAAGTAGGCGCGGAACCACTTTTTCGGACTGTTGCTGCGGAGCAGTTCGTTGATCAGATTCTCGAAGTTCTTTGCGACCATAGGACGATCATGGATGATGTTCTTTGCTTCAACAAAGTAGAAGCTGTTATGCAAAGAAGCCGTAGCAAACTCCATGCCCATCTCATCGGAAATCTTGTACAGCGGAACCAGGTCAGGAGCATTCTTGTCCTGAACGGTCATGCCAAAGCCGACATCCTTCATGCCCATTTCGCGCAGCTTCTTCAGCGTGCCGTAACCACGCTGGTAACCATTCTGCAGGCCGCGGATCTCGTTGTTGGTCTGCTCCAGACCCTCGATAGAAATACGGATACCGATCTGCGGGAACTCCTTGCACAGGTCAACGATACGGTCGGTGAAGAAACCATTCGTGGAAATAACGATACGGTCGGACTTCTTGTACAGTTCACGCACGATATCCTTCAGATCAGTACGGATGAACGGCTCGCCGCCGGTGATATTGGTAAAGTACATCTTCGGCAGCTTCTTGATGGTTTCGATGCTGATTTCCTCTTCCGGCTTGGAAGGTGCCTTATAACGGTTGCACATAGAGCAACGAGCGTTACAACGATAAGTAACGATGACCGTACCATTTAACTTTTTTTCTTCAGACATGATTAACTCTCCTAACTCTCTCTTTTAAGAATGTTTCGACTTTATTTAAGAACCACTTGGCACATACCGAGAACACAGCCGAACCGCAGATGACTGCAACTGCTGTGAAAATATATGCCAGCAGACCATTTTCAAATAGATGAATGAGGTGTAACTTCTCAAGCACACGATAAATTACCATGTGGCACAGATAAATCTCGAAGCTGATACCACCGAGGAACTTGGCAACTGGATTGACCAGTACCCCCCCCCGCTTGCATCCGAGGGTATAGACCAGTGCTGCCACACAGAAGAACAGCATCGTGAGTGTAGAACCACCTAACGCAAAATACGCAACCGTGGTAATCAGCAGGACCGCTCCGGCGATGATTTTGTACTTCGATGCGAACTCGGCCAGCTCTTTCCGATAGAGGAAGATCAAACCTCCAGCGATAAAATAGACTGCACAGTACAGAATATTTGTCCTTGCGCTGAAATTTACTGCTGCTCTATCTGCAATGTGACTTTCATCAAAGAAATATGTGCTACACATAAAGTTGTAGATTACAGCACAAATAAAGACCAACCATGCACGTTTCTTGTTTTCCAGCAGAAAGCAGAAAAAGGGAAACAGCAGATAAAACACAAAAATCACTGCCAGCGTCCAGCTCACGCCAATAACCGATATGTTCATATTCGGCAGAAGTCCCTGACACAGGGTCAGGTTTGCAAAGACCTCATAAAGTGCACTTCTACTTGGCGACATTACAAAGTCCAGCGCACAAAGCAATGCGAAGTACGGCCAAATTTTGCTGTATCTTTTGGCGTAGAACTCTCCCACACTGATTTTCTGATCCTTGAATTTCTGGTAATAGCCACAGCACATACCAAAGCCACTGACCATCATAAAAAGGAAAACGAGGTTTGTGAAAGACGGAATAAGCTGCTCAAACACAAATCCTCCTATCCCATATTCTCCATTTGTGAGGATGTGCATCAGCGCAATGCCGATAATGGCATACGCCTTCAAGCCATCTACTCCTTCATACCTTTCTTTCATTCCGCAAGCATCCCCCACAGTGTTTCGGTATACTTTTCCTCAGAGCACTCATTCTCAAGGAAATCCTTAAACTTTGCTGCACAGATATCTGCATCGTTTGTATGCAGAAGATAATACTGAATTTTGTCCACCCAGTCCTCTACGGTATTCTTACATAAGGCTCCGCATCCATCTGACAAATATCCTTCTGTCGTAACCGTATCGGATGTTATAATCATTTTATTATTTGCAGCCGCCTGAAAATAGACGGTCAATCCTGCCGGTGCTTCTGTATCCAGTGGCATGGCAATAAGTTGTGACTCGCACAAAAACTCCATAAATTCGCTTTCCGGGATATCCGTTTTAACGCAGACATTATCCCCCATAGCGCCTAAGAACTGTTCTTTCAGAGCACTCGGCATAACACAATTAAACGTCACCTTTGGAAGCTTTTTCGCAACTTCAAATAGCAGTTTCCAATCCCGGCCATTTCTACCACCACAAAAAACCGTATTTACCTTGGTTTCTACTCGCTTATTCAAAGTATAATTTTGATGATAGACATCATGCAAAAGCGTAAAATTCACTTTTGTATTCAAAATCTCATTAATATAGCGGCCGTACTCCACAGTCGTAACTGTTGCCGCAAAAGAATTTGAACACAACGCCTTTTTATAAAGATACTTTGCCACCTTGTTTTTCGTTGTATTTTTATCTTTCAACAAAACATTGATTGCTATAACTTTAATTTTCTTGTTGGTCAGTTTACTCAACCACCAGCACAACACTCCCATAAAGTCATACCAGCATACAATGGTGTCACCTGATTTTGTACGTTTTACGGTTGTACTGCACACTGAGAGCATTTGCTTGATAGAAGTGCAGCGCCACTCGGGATAAATTTCCTTGTACTCTTTTTCAAATGCCGCAGTCAAAAACGACATATCTTCCAATTTCTTGGGTTTATCATATAAAACATAAATCATGCTTCACCTCTATAAACCTTCATAATTTTCTCGTAATACTCATCGATTGTATCGAAGCTGATGTCTTTGCAGTTCTTGCTATACTGCTCACACAGCTTCTTATCACCCCAGAGCTTCTGGACCTTCCTTTTCAGGTCTTCGGCATTGCCGCTCTCAAACAGTTCACCAGTTTTACCGACCTGAATCAGTTCCGGGATACCACCTATCTCAGCGCCTAGCACCGGCGTGCCGTACATCTGGGATTCCATCACGGAGAACGGACAGTTCTCATACCACTCAGACGGATAGATAGAGAACCGTGCCTCACGGATGAGTTTTTCCAGTGCCTCACCCCTCTGGAATTCTACATTCTTGATGTTGCTTACACCATTGATGGTATCTTCCAGCGGTCCAGTACCGGCAAAGATGAACTGCACATCCGGCAACTCCTTGCAGACCTTGATGAGTGTGCCAATGCCTTTCTCCTCGGAGAAGCGGCCAAAGTACAGCGTATAGTCCATTCGCTGATACTTACAAAGGGTTACCCCCCCCCCAGATAAATCGGGACGAGTTTGTCGCAGTAAGCCTCAAGGTCGTCTCGTTCAAGGTTCAGACACGCCTTTGCATAGTTATCCGTCTCTTCCGGATTGTTCCAAAGTTCCCTGATAATCGAGGCCAGCTGCTTGGAATCTCGGCTTGTGAACAACCGTCCATCCACACCATCTGTGATCAACTCAGGAATACCACCGATATTTGCACCGATGACAGGCGTGCCGCGTTGCTGACTCTCCATAACAGAGAACGGACAGTTTTCATAGACTTCCGAAGGGCAGATAGAGAACTTTGCCTCACGAATCAATTTGTCCAGTGCGTCACCAGTCTGGAAACCGACATTCTTGACATTTTTCAACTGATTGACCTTGTCTTCCAATGGACCAGAACCAGCAAAAATAAACTGAATATCCGGCAACAGATTGCAGGTCTCAACAAGTGTGTTGATTCCCTTCTCTTCGGAGAAGCGACCGAAGTACAGAACGTAGTCCTTCTTTTCAACGTCCTTAGGTTCTACCTTTTCCACGAAGTTGTGCATCGTAATCGTTTTGGTTGCAAACAACGGATTGGTGTCCATCTTGGTTTTCAAAAACTCTGAACAGCAAATAATTTTGTCAATGTACTTGTATGCTCCGTTCCACTTCCAGAACTCCGCCTCCATCATGCCAACGATAGATTTCGCCGTGGAACCGTGAACACATTTTCCCTTTACGCAATTCATGAAATGACCGCCGAGGCACTTCTCACAGTTCTCGTGTGTGATAGGGTTCTTTAATTGATGGTTCGGGCAGACCAACTGGTAGTCATGTGCCGTGAAGATGATCTTACAATCTCTTCCGGTCTCCTTGCGCCACTTCACGATTTCCAGGATGATGGAAGGTGTCAGCTGGTAGTTAAAATTGTTCAGGTGACAGACATCCGGCTTGAAGTCGTCTAGTACTAGTCTTAATTTTTCTCTTGCTTCCTTGCTGTAAATCGTTTTGATGGGGTAGGTCAGCTTGCTCAGTTTGCTGCCACCGTGGAAGTCCATGTCACTTGTGTAAGCATTGACCTGGTTACCTACGCAGCGGCCTTCGTGCTCCATACCGAAGTACTGAACCTCATGTCCGTGCTGCTCCAGTGCCTCACCCAGCTTAAATATGTACGTCTCTGATCCACCATTCGGATATAAAAATTTATTTATTATCAATACTCTCATCTATTATTTTCTCCTGTACAGTTTCATCGTTTCCTTTACAACTTCATCCCAGTTGTATTTTGCACAGATAAAGTCAGCTGCCTGCTTTTTCATTTTCATAACCATTTCAGGATGGTCACAGGCCTCTTGCAGTTTTTCTCGCAAGTCCTCTACATCCGACTTTTTGAAAATCAATGCCTTATCTTCCACAACCTCTGCGCACTCTGGAATGTCGGATACCAGACAGCAATTGCCGTAGCTCATTGCCTCCAGCAGACTTAATGGCATTCCTTCCAGATCAGACGGCAGCGTGTAAATGTAAGCATTGCTGTATAGTTCATCTAGCATTGCTCCCTGTACAAACCCGGTAAAGAGAATCCGATCGTCACCCTTCGCTAGGTCTTTCACTTCCTCCATAAAGGAATCCGTATCGCTGGAGCCGCCTGCGATGACCAGTTTTTTATCCGTCTTGACATTCTTGAAGGCCTCAACCAGATATCGAATACCCTTTTCTGGCACCAGACGACCGAGGAACAATATGTAGGAATCCTTTTCCAGTCCAAAATGATCCTTGATCAGCCTTGCCTCCCGAACCTCTGGCCGATTGACACCATTAGGGATAAAATGCGTCTCCCTTTCATAGGTCTCCAAGAAATACTTCTGCACTCCTTTGCTCAGAACAATGACCTCGTCCGCATATTTCGCAGCATTTTTTTCGCCTTGGTGGATAAACTTAGAGCCAAGTCCTGATTGCCATTTCTCGCGCTGCCAATCAATGCCATGGACGGTAACAACAACTCTTTTCCCAAACATCTTCGGCAGCCATGCAAAGAACGCCGGTCCTTCTGCATGGATATGCACCACATCGTATCTTCCAAATGCACTACAAAGTGCTGCGAAAAAGGAAGAGCTTACCGCTGCAAGTCCGCGCCGTTCAATAGTCGGAACAGACTTCTGACGGATTCCCTCGTACTCCGTTTTACCAGCATCATCATATTCTGCACCACTCACATGATGGCCTGCTCTGTTGTAGCAGGTCACGTCACAGCCATTCTGTGCCATTCGGGTGCAGAGCTCTTTGACAACGATTTCTACTCCGCCTTCTCTCGATAATCGCTTCTGTCCGAACATTGCAATCGCAAGTTTCTTGCTCATAAATCTTTCCCACAATCCCACTCAATTTCTTCATCTATATTTCAGCTAACACAAAGAGCGGATAGGCTCGCTTGCCTGTCCGCTAGCTGTCACCCCGCCCTCATGGTCGAGATTTCTTTCTGCGCACCATTTCTGCCACCCAAAAAGATCAGTCGTTCATTCTTCGGGTAAGAAAATATGAACTTCGGGTCGCGGAGCCTTTCATTCTCTGCCGTACCCTTGTCCCTATTATGACAGCCGCGTATTATTTCACCCTCCCCTGTGACTAAAATTGTTTTATTCTCTAAACTCACCGCATTCATTTTTCCTTTTCTCCCGTGCAGTCATTTCATTTTAAGTCTCCGAATTCAGAAATCAGACAATATTTGTTGACGAAATTTGTATTCAATATTCACACGTATCGTTCAATTGATTTAACATTCCGTTTTATTCTGTCAGCAATAAATATATTTTGTATTTTATCAAATGACATTATTTCACATTTTAAGTCTCATATTATTTTATCACGTGTCTCGTCAACAATCAATAGTTTTCGCCTTGTCCTCATTATATTACTATCTAAAAAAAATCGCATCAGCTTGAGCTTTCTTTACAAATTGTCTGATTTCTTATCGGTTCTGAACCATCAGCGGTTTCTCATTCCATAAGTTCCTGTTCTTCTCTTCTGACAAACTTATACTTTTCAGCAATTAAGCCGATCGAATGCCCCTCTATCTCTCATTTTCCTCCAGCAAAAAAGGCACCGCACCCTGGCTTGCATCTCACAAGCAGGGTGCGGTGTCTTTATTTCTTCTATTTCCGTGATCTTTATTTCAGGTGCTTTTTCTTCTCATATTCCTGCAGAGCGGTCAAAGCTTCGCCGGACAGGGGGTAAAGAGCGATCATATTGAAAATGGTCATCAGGCCGATGCCCACATCGCCCAAATCCCATACGACCGTATAGGCTGCCACACCGCCCACCAGCATCATCGCCAGTGCCAGCAGCTTATAGGCGGTCTGCCAGCCCCAATGGTCGCCAAAGAGATAAGCCACGTTGCATCGTGCATAGAACAAAATCCCGATAAACGTTGAGAAGCTGAACAGTGCCAGCGTGACGGCAATGAACACCACTCCGAAGCCGCCCAGATGGTACTGCATCGCTGCCTGTAACAGATTCATGCCCTGCAGCCCAGCGGTCACGCTTTCCGGCGCCAGCAACATTACAAAAGCGGTACAGCTGCAGATCACGATGGTGTCAATCAGAACGCCCAGCGCCTGCACCAATCCCATCTTGACCGGGTCATCACACTCGGCAGCCGCCGCCGCGCAGGGAGCAGAACCGGAACCTGCTTCATTGGAAAAAAGGCCTCGCTTGACGCCATTCATAACCACTGCTCCGAAGCCGCCAGCGGCCGCCTGCCGCAGGCCAAATGCCTCCGAGAAAATACGGGCAAGCACGCCGGGCAGCTGCGACAGATTGGTGAAAACAACATAGAGCGTCATGAGGAAATAGCAGCCCGCCATGATGGGAACAATCACATCCAGGCTCTTGACCGTTGCATCTTTCCGCAGGACGATGACTGCCGCCAGCGCGGTAAGCGCAAGGGTCGTCACCAGCGGCGGAATGGAAAACGCATTGGAAAACGCCTCGCTCACCGAGTTGCTGATAACCTGGCTGATGCCGCACCAGCAGATGAGTCCGGACACTGCAAACAGCGATGCCACAACAGATTTTTTGAGCAGCTTCCCCCGCTTGCGCTCTGCCAGCTTGTGCAGATAAAATGCCGGGCCGCCGCGCCAGCCGCCATAAAGCGGATCAGGCTCCTTATATTTCTGCGCCAGCGTGGACTCCACAAAGGAAGTGGACGCCCCCAGCAGCGCCGTGACCCACATCCAGAACACGGCCCCTGCACCACCCACGGAAACCGCCGCCACCACGCCAACGAGGTTGCCCATACCCACCCGGGTAGCGGTGGAGACCACCAGCGTCTGGAGCGACGAAAGGCCGCCCTGCTTCCCCTGCTTTTTCTCGCAGACAGCGTCCAGCATATCCCGGAACAGCCGCATCGGAAGCAGCCGGGTGCGCAGTGTGAAATAGATGCCCGCCGTAAACAGCAGGATGACCATAAGGGAGAGGTTGAGCGTCACCCCGCCCAACGGCAGAGTGAGCAGATCTCCCCACAAAAAATTGTAAACGCTCTCAATCAGAGTAACCAGCACCAAGTTTTCCTCCTTTGGTTGTGTTATATCGAAACACAGCGATTTTATTATAATACATCTCTTCAGGTTTGTAAATTGATTTCCGTGAAGTTCAGGACACGAAAGTGTTTCATCTGCAAAACAGCGCCGCTGCATTTCTCAGGAAATTCTCCCAGAGCCGCAGCGGCGCTGTTTTTCTTATTTTCATCTCAGTCCACGATGTTTCCATCGGCGTGCTCGGCCAGCCATTTGCCGGATTGGCCGCTGCCGTCGCCGCCGCTGTAGGCCTGGCTGGTCAGTTCCTTGATGAGGGCGTTTTTCTTCTGCTTATAGGTTTTTTCCGCCTCATCCGCAATGCTCTCATCCCGGCCATTTTCTCGCAGGGTCTTCCGCATGGCAGCCATGATCTGCGCAAACTCCGCGTCACACTGGTTCTGGGCGGCCGTTAGCTCCCCGCTCTTGGAGAGGACCGCAGACACTTTCGTCACAAGGTTCCGCTCCTCCACCGGGTGAGACATATACTCGCTATAGGCCGACAGCATAATACTGTAAAGCCGCTTTTCACTGCGGGCCTGCAGCTGCTCGATCTGGCGGATATACTCCGCAACCTGCCGGTCACAGAGCTCCTCCGCAGTGGGGGCACTGCTGGCCGCTGTACTGGACGGGGCACTGGCGGCTTCGGACACAGCATGGGATTCCGCCGCACTGGATGGCACGGAAGACGCGGCGGCTTCCGAGGCCGAGGAAGCCTCCGGGGCGGTGCTCTCCGCCGAGGCACTTTCTTCCGAGGCAGCCGCCTCGGACTCCGGCATCTCTTCCGGCGCGGCCTCACTGGAAGCGCTGTTTTCCGCGTCGATCTCTTCCAGCTCTTCTTTTAACTTGCTGACAGCGACCGCTTCTTCCCCAATGGCTTCCGGCAGGCCAGACGCTGCTTCCAGGTCTTGCTCCGCAGAGGCCGCCTGAGTCTTATCCCCGGCCAGCACCAGCAGCTCATGATACGTCAGGCTGGGGCCGGATTCTTTTGCGCCCACAGCCACCAGACCCGCGGCCACCACAATTCCCATGGCCAACGCTGCCACAGCCTTTCCGGCCCGTTTGTTTCGCATCCGCTCCGCCCACTTTCTTTCCGGGTATTTTAACCGTAAAATTTAAAGTTTTGTGAATTTTCTTGTTCAAGAATATCTTAATTTTACCATGCACCCGGCGAAAAAACAAGAAACAAACCGTGAAATATGACAAAACGGTAAAAAAGAAAAAGCCCGGCGAAGCTCTTGACCTGCAAAACCACATAGCCCCGCCGGGCAGCACCCCGTTCCCACACACGGTGCCGCCCGCCGCGAGCCACACAGCGGTCAAGTTCTCTATGTACAGCAATCCCCAGACTGCCGCCAAGAGCCTCGTCAGACTTTCGGAAAGCAAAGGCCAGAGGCCCTGCACACACGCATCGCAGGGCCTTATGCATCAGCAGACGCCCCGGAAAAATCCGGCCGCAATCAAAGCGCCATTCCCGCTCAGGCCGCCTTTACTGCTTTTATCATAGCAGATTTGTGCCGCCATTGCACGGGAGTTGTCATATTCTGCATCTCAGGATGTCATATTCCGTTGGTCGGGAACGCACAGGTAAAGCGGAACCAGTTGTCCCGGCAGCTGAGGGTGTACTCGGCGTTGTGCGCCTCCAGCACCGCACAGACATTGGCCAGCCCCATGCCGTGGCCGGGTTCACGCTTGGTGGAGCGGGGCAGCTGCCCCTCCGGGATCTCCACATTCTGTCTGACCCGGTTGCGCACCGAGATCACCAGCTCTTCCTCCGTCTTTTTCATCCGGACATGCACCTCGGGCGGGGCCGCCTGTGCCGCCGCCTCAATGGCATTGTTGAGCAGGTTGGACACCACGATGACCAGATGCGTCCGATCCAGCGGGATGTCTTTCAGGTCTGAGAGGTCAAAGTACATCATGACCCCTTTCCGGGCTGCTTCCTCGTACTTTTTGCTGAGCAGAGCATCCAGCAGGGGGTTGTGGGTATTGAGGATGGTACTGTTCATCTGGATGGTCTTGCTGATGGAGGTCAGGTAGCCGCGGGCCCCGGCCACGTCGTTCTGCTGGAGCATCAGGCTCAGTGCTTCGAGATGGTTGGCAAACTCATGGGTCAGGCGGCGCTGGGTGGTGTAGGATTCCATCAGGGCTTCCGCCCGCTCCTGCTCCAATGTGGCACGGTACTGAGAATCCTTTTTCTGCACCACCTGCTCGTTGAGCATCTGGACAAAGAGCAGGTGCACCAGCACCGCCACCGTGAGCCCCACCGTAAACAGCACGCTGAACTGGGTGGCGTCGAACCGGCCGCCCGAGACCATCAGCAGCATGTTGAGCACCACGACCACCCCCGGGAAGAACATGGCAACCACCAGCTGCAGCGGTTCCAGCGCCTGCTTCTGGCCCCAGTGCTTTGCCATCTGAGCCGTGATGCCACCCACGATGAGCATCGCCGCTGCCATGAGCAGAACGCCCAGCGGCTGCCGGATCACCTGCGCAGGCGGAACCGCTTCTAGATAGGTATAGAGATATATGACTGTATTTTCCGTCAGCAGGCAGACCACACCGTTGGCCATGCAGGACATCAGCTTCTGGCGGATGGTCCCGCCAAAAAACGCCGATGTCACCAGCAGGTACAGCACGTTGAACGCAATGGAAGCGGCATTGAAAAAGCCGAAATCGATCCAGAGCGAAATTACCAGCATCCCGCACATTGCCAGCGCCGTACAGGCAAAGGGATGTTTCCACTTGCCTTTGCCCAGCATCTCCCAGTGGATGAGGGCAAACACGCCCCACTGCACGATGCAGACCAGGTGCATCAGCAGCTTCATCTTCAACTCATAGCTCATCGCCAAACTGCCCTTTCCACTCCAGATAAGCGCCCCGGATGGCTGCATAGCCGTTCCGGCTGACGCCCAGTTCCACGCCGTTCTGGAGCATCACTTTATAATTGCTGATCTGCCGGATATACCGCATGTTGACCACAAAGCTGCGCCCGACCCGCAAAAAACCGTCTTCCTGCAGGGAGGCGGGCAGGTCCGTCAGTTTGCCGTAGTAGGAGCAGAGCGGCTTGTGGAGCGTCTCACCATAGACATTGATCTTGCGCAGGTCGCTCTCCAGATAATAGATCTGATCCAGCGGTACCTCTGTCTCGCGCCGCCCCTGCCGGATGGGCAGCGTCCGGCACTCCCGGCTGTGCTCGGCAAGCACGGCATCCAGACAGCTGGGCAGCATCCGCTCCATATCCCGCTTGAGGAGATACCGGAACGCACGGACCGTGTAGCCCTCAGGAGCAAACTCCAGATAGGCTGAAATGTACACCAGCACCAGCTCCGGGTTCTGCTGCTTGAGCCGCCGCCCCAGTGCAATGCCGGTCATGGTCTCCAGGTCCACGTCCAGCAGGGCCAGCTGGTACTGGGCCAGGTCCGTCCGGGCCAGCACCTCCTCGCCCCGGGTGCAGACGGTGCACTGCACCGGGATGCCCCGCTGTTCCAGGTGCTGCCGGGCAAGCTGTTCCACCTGCCGGGCCACCGCGGGCTCGTCATCACAGATCAGAATATACATGGTCATTTTCCTCCTGTGGAAGCAAAAAGAGGCAGTCCTCCGGGAAGGAGGGCCGCCTCTTAGGGGTCAGTGGTCATTTACAGCGGCCCCGGCTGCCGGGTTACGCCAGGAATTTATCGTACAGGCCAAATGCAAAGATGAACAGCACGATGACCGGCAAACCGTAGGTCAGGTAGCCGCGCATCCAGTCGTGCACTTTGAGGCCATCGCCGGTGTTGACCTCTTTTTTGTAGTTCTCCCAGCCCCAGCCATAGCGGGAGGTGCAGAACAGCAGGTAGACCAGCGAACCCAGCGGCAGGAACAGGTTGCTGACGAGGAAATCCTCCAGATCCAGCACGGCGCCGCCGAAGATGGCAAAGCCATCCCAGGCCCAGAGGTTGTAGCCCAGCACGCAGGGCAATGAGAGGGCAATGATGAGGAACAGGTTGACCCAGCTGGACTTTTTGCGGTCCCAGTGCATCAGCTCCATATCGCAGCAGATGATGTTCTCAAACACGGCCAGAACCGTGGAGAGAGCGGCAAACGCCATGAACAGGAAGAACAGGCTGCCCCACAGCCGGCCCATGGCCATGTTGGCAAAAATGTTGGGCAGGGTGATAAAAATGAGGCTGGGGCCGGAGGTCTGGTCCACGCCATAAGTAAAGCAGGCCGGGAAAATGATGAGGCCGGCCGTAATGGCTACGAATGTATCCAGAACCACCACACGGACGGACTCGCCCAGCAGCGCGCGCTCTTTGCCAATGTAGCTGCCAAAGATGGCCATGGCACCCACGCCCAGGCTCAGGGTGAAGAACGCCTGGTTCATAGCACCCACCAGCGTGTTGACGACGCCCACCTCTTTCATGCGGGCAAAGTCCGGCACCAGATAGAACTTGAGGCCCTCAGCTGCCCCCGGCATGAACAGGCTGTTGACGGCCAGGATGACCATGATGACCAGCAGAGCGATCATCATGACTTTGGTCACACGCTCCAAGCCGTTCTGCAGGCCACGGGCACAGACAAAGATGCCGAACACGACCACCACGACCATCCAGAACGCCATGATGCCGGGGCTTGCCAGCATCTCGGTAAAGGCACTTGCCACTTCATCCGCGGTCAGGCCGGAGAGCTTGCCCGCAGCCGTCATGTAGAAGTAATGCATCATCCAGCCAGCCACGGTGGTGTAGAACATCATCAGCAGGTAGCAGCCAATGAGGGTAAAGTAGCCGTGGATGTGCCATTTCTGGCCCGGCTTTTCCAGTGCCTGATAGGCGCGCACCGGACTCTTGTGGCTGGCGCGGCCCACTGCAAACTCCATGCTCATGATGGGCAGGCCCAAGATGACCAGGAACAGCAGATAGAACAGCACGAACGCGCCGCCGCCGCCCTGGCCGGCCATGTAGGGGAATTTCCATACGTTTCCGATGCCGATGGCACAGCCTGCGGAAAGCAGGATAAACCCAAGTCTTGATTTGAGTTTTTCTCGTTCCATGATTTTTCTCCTCTTTTTTCACCGCCGCACCGATTTGTGCAACCGGATTTTTGCCCTGCGGGTGTTTCCGTACACCCAGTGCGCATAATGTTACTATTATAGCACAATCCCCGCCGGATTACCGGGTTTTTCAATCGTCTTATTCTTCATCTTTAAAGAGTGTTTCTTGCATGGAATTCAACTGTTCAAAACTGTACAGACGGTTCAGCGCCTCCACCAGCTCCTTTTTGGAGAGGCGCGGCGGCAGGCCCAGCGCGTTGAGGAGCTTTGTTTTCCGCTCCGCGCTGCCTGCCGTGCCGGAAAGGCCCCAATCGTACAGGTCGGTATAGGTGATCTGCCGTCCCTCCGGGCGGGGGGCTGCCGCATCGGCCTCCGTGCCCAGTGCTTCCCGCAGAATCTTGACCACAATGGCGTCGTCCACGCCCTCCACGCCCAGAAGCCCCTCTTTGCCGGGCTGGGGTTTTCGCTTCTCCTTGCCGTGAATGGCCGGGACATAAGCCTGCACCACATTCCGCGCCCCTACTAAATTGGTGATGTAGTTGCGGATGCGGAACCCTGCCGCGTCCGAGTCGGTGAGCAGAATGAGGCCGTTCTTCTTCGCCAGCGCCTTGAACAGCTGCTGGCGCTTTTTGTCCTTATAGATCGCAAACCCGTCCGTCAGCAGGATCATGGCGTCGGTCAAATGGGAAAGCCGGGCTGCATCGTATTTTCCCTCCACGATCAGCACCCGGCTGGTGTGTACAAAATTTGCTTCGTTCATCGGCTGCTCCCCGCCAGTGCCAGACGGCAGAGGGCCGTTTCCATCAGCACCCCGTCGTCCACAGGCTGGCTTTTCAAACTTTTATCCAGCTCCAGCAGCACCTGCATACAGGCTTCCAGCTGGGGCAGCGTGTAGTGGGCGGCTGTCTCCGCCGAGCGCTTGAGCCGGTAATCGCTCCCCCTGTACCCGAAATCCTTGAAGACCGTGCTGTAGTTTTTCCGCCGGACCGCCCCCAGCTTGACCCGGTACAGGTCCACATAGCTGCCGATCATGGCCGCTGTAATGGCAATGGGCTCCTGCTGCAGGCGGAGCAGTGTCTGCATTTTTTTGCAGGCACCCGTGGCGTTTTTGGCCGTGATCATCCGGATCATCTCAAACACGTCTGCTTCCAGGCTGACAGTGCCCATCTCGGCCACCATGGCCGTGGTAACGGTCTTGTAGCCGGAAACGGCGCAGAGCTTGTCCACCTCATTTTCCAGCAGAAACGGGTCCTCGCCGCAGCGCTCCAGCAAAGCACCGGCCGCGCCCTCGGGCAGGTTTGTCCCCTGCTCCTTGGCCCGCTCGATCATCATGATTTTCAGCTCATAGGGCTTGGGTTTGGCCAGCTCCTCGGTAAAGCCCAGCTTTTTGCACTGGTTGATGAGCTTTTGTGCCCGCTTGCCCAGCTTGAGCTTATTGCGTTCCAGGTCAAACACGGTGCCCAGCACCACCACGGCGTTTTCCAAACTGCCCAGCGTCTCGCAGAGCTCGTCCAGGTCTTTGTCGCTGTAAGCGCTTGGGTCGATCTCCGGCAGGACGACCACGCGCCGGGTACCAAAAAACGAGATGGTACCCGCCGCCATGATGAGCTGCTCAATGCCCGGGGTCGCTCCGTCCAGCACGGTGGTCTCTTCGTCCTCCCCTGCTGCCAACAGCTGGGACGCAGCCGCCACCGCCCGCCGCACCAGATACCGCTCGCTGGAATAAAAATAGTAGACCGCACAGCCCTGCTCTGCCAGCTGCCGGAGTTTTGTTTCGGTTGCCAAAAGGCTGGCCTCCTTTTTGTTTTGTCAAGTGCTATTTTATCATATTCCGCCCGCTTTGAAAAGCGCTCACGAAAGCCGCTCCCCGCCGCCGGGGCGGAACGCCAGGCAGGAGGCGGTCTCTGTTTCCGCGTTTTCCTCCATCCAGCGGTATGCACTGCTCAGTGTCAGGCAGTCTGTGTACCGCACCGCGTCCGGGCGGGCCGGGCTTGCCAGCAGCCAGTCAACCCGGACAGGCTTTGCCAACGGGACGCTCCCGCTCAGGGCAACAAACTGCCGTCCCGCCGCCGTGATGCGGACGATGCAGCCATTCTGTACTCGCAGCACTTCCAGCTCTGCCGGGCTGCTGTGGGCACGGCGGGTAGTATAGCGGGGCATCTCGTCTGCTGCCATCCGCTCTCTGGCTTCCAGCGTGCAGGGCGTCCGCGGGTTCATCCGCAGGTCTACCAGCATTTCCACTTCCCGCGCGCCCCGCCGGGTGAGCAGCGTTTCCACCGCCTGCTGGGTACTGCTGCCGCCCCGGAAGAGCACCACGGCGCTCTCTCCCCGCGTGATGACCACGGCCGGAGCGTTCCGGCTCCCGGCCAGCTCCACCCGGACGATCTCCCGGTTCAGGACGTTCCCCAAACCGATGGCCAGCGCCGCCGTCAGCACCAGACAGGGCAGTGCCACCCGCGGCCGGACACGCCAGTGGTACGCCAGCCATCCCAGCCCCAACAGCAGCAGGCAGACGAGGGCGGCACAGGCAGTGTCAAAATAGATCTGTGCCCCGGGCCAGCCGGATACCCAGAGAGCCCATCGGTTCAAACACCCTGCCAGCGCGGCCGCGCACAGAGAGCACGCCCGGTGCAGCGGGGCCAGCGCAGGCCAGCAGCCAAGCAGAGCCGTGACAAGGCCCAATTGTAAAATGGGCTCCACCAGCCAGAGCACGGCCACACTGGACACCAGCGCATACAAGCTGGCACTCAGCCCCCGGAGCACCAGCACCGGGAAAGTGGCCGCGCTGGCGCAGGCCGAAACGCAGAGCGTCTCCCACACCCCGTTCCGCAGCAGCGGGAAGCGGCGGCCTTTCCGGGCCAGTTCCGCCCCGGCCAGTGTGCCCAGCACCGCCGCAAAGGAGAGCTCAAAGCCGATGTCACAGACGGCGTAGCTGTTGCCCAGCGTCATCCAGACGCCTGCCACGCCCAGCGAGGTGAGGGCATCCGGCGGGCCGTAAACCCAGACGCCCAGCGCGCTGACCCATACCGCCGTGGCCGCCCGCAGGACCGAGGGCGTCAGCCCGGTGACCCCGGCCAGCAGCAGGGCCATGGCAGCGCTGAACAACGCCTGCCGCCTCCGGCTGGCATAACCACGCTCCCGCTTTTTCTTTTCCGGCAGGTATTTTGCAAACACGCTGCCGCAGAGGATGGACACATGCATTCCGCTGACCACCAGCACATGGGAAAGCCCCGCCGCCCGGTAGGCACTGCGGAGGTCTTTGGGCAGATGGGTACGGTCACCCAGCACCATGGCCGCCAGCACTCCCGCCGGGCCCTGTGCCATCCCCTTGCGCAGAGCCGCGCTCAGCCGCCTTTGGAGCCGCGCCGTTTTGGCCCGGAAGCTCTCACTCGGGCCCAGGCGCTTCATTCCTGAGAGATATTCCCCGCTCAGGGCGATGCCGTCCGCATAGGAAGAAAGCTGCTGTGTCCGGGCTGGTACTTCCAGCGCAAAGCGGGCCTGCACCCGCTCCCCGGCCGTGCACTTTGGCATACAGACACACTCCATCCGGAATACGGTCTTCTCACCGTCTGTCGGTTCCACCCGCAGCACCGCATGGACGACGCCCGGGTAATAGGAGGCCGACACCTCTTCCACCTCGGCGGTCAGGGTCACTTCCCGATCAGCGT
>QWCV01001210.1_pt1 | contig 26100 bp, 18 predicted proteins | sample 1972621 | NCBI WGS metagenome assembly QWCV01 (sample SAMN09866699, study PRJNA288562) | Human gut metagenome isolate pre2_stool, whole genome shotgun sequencing... | isolation source: gut | host: Homo sapiens | place: USA: California | reverse complement strand
CAAATCATGCGCAAGACAGAAGTTGACAGCCAGGCGACTGGCCTTGTGCATCAAGTCTTGGAGCTGCCAATAACGTTTGACTCCTTTTATTCGGATGTGCTCATAGTGTTTTTTGCTTTTCAGTTCGGCGACTTGTTTGTTGTACCGCTGATTGATGCTCTTAAGTATTTTGCCTTTGACCAAAAACGGCCTTACTCCGGGTTTGGTCGAAACGAAAGCTGCAAAATTATCAATGCCTAAATCGCAGCACAAAGCTTCATTCGGATTCAAAGAAACGCTTTTTGGATTATTAGACTCCTCCCTACCGACTCTGTAGGTCAGCTCCACAATGAATGTATTTCCCATCGGAATAATTCTCAGATCTCCGGCCACTGCCTCCTGTGCTTTGGCGTTGAGCTCTTGACGTTCGCAGCAAACTACGCGAATGGGAGAAAAACCGATATCTTTTCCTCCCGTGATCGTCAGTTGGCCATCGCGGATTTGATAGCCGTTGCGGCCGACATAGAACGTACGATATTTTTTCCTATAGCCAGGTAAGCGAGGCTTCCCTTGAAACTTCTCAGAGTGCTTCGAGTATTCAACTGCCGCCTTGGCAAAGCTTTTGAACTGTTTGGCAATGACTTGACCCTGTCTCTGTGCAGAGGCAGCCGACGGCATAGCTCGATAGTCACTGCCGTATTGATGTCTGAGTTCGGTATCAAGTTCTTTACGTGTCAGTACAGGGGCTTTTTCAAAGAACCGATGACGAAGCAAATAGACTGCACAGTTGCCGAGCTTGCGCGACAATGAACAAAGCTTATGGCAGGCTTGCCAGTTAGCATTGTTTTTACGAATAACGTGGCGCTCGACTTTTTGAATCATATGCAGTTATCTACCGGTTCTCATTGTGTTTTCAATCTCAAAGCTCACTTGATCTTCGTAGTAGCTTACAGACGAAAAGTTATTTCATCAACGGTCCTGGAAAGGCTCAAAGAGGTTTTTTCGGAAGTGTGCCGGCGTGATCGAGTCAATCTTTTGGAATGTTCCGGGGAGGAAGATCACGTTCATCTATTGATTTCTTACCCTCCAACGATTTGGTGCGCAAACTAAAAACCATATCATCTTTGAAAATTCGTCAAGAATTCTTCAATCAGATTCGAAGGATGCTTTGAGGCAAACGTTTTTGGACAAAAAGTTATTGTGTAATCTCAGTCGGAGACGGAGCAACAACCGCTATTATTGAGAGATATATCAAAAATCAACGGCCGAATTAACATTCGGCTGTTCGCTATCCATCCCCGCGCTTACGCACGGGGAATTCCGCGGAATTCGTTAATCTACGCGCCAGAAACGATCTGCCTTTTATTACTGCGCTTTGGGACTATTTCTTCATTAATACTTTCGGGCGAAGCAGGGTTTTTGAAATAGGAGCGTTAAGGCTTGAGGTGACTATATTCAGTTTTTTATGTTTAAAAAAAACAGTGATAACCCAGATTTTGCCGACGCTTATCGCTTTGGAGGATGGGAACTCAAGAATTGTCATTCGACTTGATAAGCAAACAGAAAGGTAAAATTCTCTAGAACTATTTTTGAAGGCGGTCGTTCACACAAAGATCGGCTTCGGCTATTCCGGCTTTCTTCCTAAGAGGAAATTTCGTTGTTTAGATATTTGTTTTTGTGATATGGAATTAGATCGGATTCGTGCTTGGCAGTTGTTCATCGAAACATCGAGGCTTGGCTCCCTGGCTCTTGCCGCAGAAGCCTTGTCGTTCCCTTTGCCGAAAGCCTCTCGTCTTATCTCCTCTCTGGAAGATGAACTAGGTTTCCTACTTTTGGACCGAACAAAGAAACCTGCCGCTCTGACTAAAGAAGGTCAGGCGCTTGTTCTGGATGCTCAAGGATTGATCAGCCAATGGGGAATCCTTCGGGAGAGGGCAGAAGCGCTACGAAACGGAAACTTTGAGCTTAGTCGGCGATCTTTGAGGATCAGCCTTCCGGTTAATATGGATCGTTCGGTCTTTTTTGAGGCTCTGCAAAACTTACCTATAAAACACCCCGGTCTGCAGCTTGAATTTTGTGCAGACGTCGGACAACAGGCGCTTTTGGAAGGAAAAGCAGATATTGCTTGGTTTGGTTATAAACCCGAGGAACGGGGTCTTGTTGCCATTCCAATGGGTTACAACGTCTCTTTTCTTGTTGCATCTGCAAAATATCTTAAAAGTCATGCTGAAATCAGAAAAGTGAGCGACCTCATCAATCACCCAATTATCATGCGGGACACGGGAAATGAATCTTTCAGCCAAGTCTTGCAATGTGAGTACAGCAATTATGAAATAGGGCGTGACCACAAAGTTCTTTACGGAGATTCAGATGCATGTAAAAAACTTCTAATAGAAGGGAAAGGCATCGCGATCGACATGAATCCAAACTTTATTGCCGAAGAGCTTCTGGACGGAACGGTACAGCCCGTCCTGCCCGGGTGGCATCGGAAACCTTGGGCGCTTCACATTTGCTGCAGAAAGTCTTCTTCTAAAGATCCGATTATTCGAGAGGCCATGGGAATCATTCGCTATTTGGCACTTCATCAAGAACCGAATGATTGGAAATCTTGGTATCGCAGACTTCATCTCCCGGAGCAAATGGTACTTCTACCTAAAGTTTGATCTGCTAAGTTTCATTTTTTAGAACTTAGATATTTGAGGACTTTTTCTCTGGTTAGCATTTTTTCATCTCAAACCACGATGAGACAAAAAATGCCTCGTTCAAAAACTCTGACGGGAATTGTATTGGCGGTAGCGGCGGCCTGCTTCTGGGGCACGATGGCTGTCAGCGGTCAGTACATGATTACTGCCTGCGGTTTCAATGCAGAAGAACTTACGACAGTAAGAATTGCCGGCGCCGGCATTCTGATGCTCGTTCTCGGAATGCTGACGGAAAAGAATTTTTTCGGATCTCTCCGAGATTTATCCGTTTGCCGAGATGTGTGTTTCTACGGACTTTGTCTGTTTGTCATCCAATACACATTCTTTTTGGCAATTCATGCCTGTAATGCAGGAACGGCGGCCATCATGGTCGGCTTCGGTCCGATCTTCATCATTCTTTGGAATATTCTTGTGAAACGGCAGAAGATTGTTCCTAAGGAAATCCTGGCGGTTATTTTTGCATTTGTGGGTGTGACGCTTCTGATCACGAAAGGCAATTTCACCTCTCTTAGTTTTTCAGCAATGGGTATTTTTTGGGGACTGGTTTCTGCCGGAGTCGGAGCTTTTGCGACAATTCAGCCGAGAAGGGCGATTCAGAAGATCGGCGTGACCAAAGTTGTTAGCTTTGGAATGTTTGTCGGCGGCATTTTGACTTGCTTCATGACGCCGCCCTGGGAGATCAGCGGACACTGGACGCCCATGGCAATCGTGGCAGCGGTTTTTGTCGTCGTATTCGGGACTGTAGGAGCATTTTGGTGTTATTTGAGGAGCACCGAATTCATTCCGCCGGCATTAACTTCGATTCTTGCTTCCTTTGAACCTTTGTCTGCTGTGGTCTTATGCGTTCTGCTTCTAGGAACTTCGTTTAACTACATAGAGTGCATAGGAGCCGCGCTCATCATTTCAAACCTCTTTATTCTCTCCATACCAAACGATAAATTTCGTGCGTTTTTTCCGAGGTTTCGTCGTGCGGGATTAGAGAATTAGTCAAAAACAAAAATATTTAGAGAAGGGCTGCAGTCTTGAGGTATGCAGCCTTTTTTCATCACTAAAATTCGTGATCTTGAAGAAGAGAATTTCTTAAGATAAAATTAAAAATTCCTTTATTTAGATTCTTCGCCCATATGCCGTAATTCCCATATTTCGCTTAAGTCAATGACGCGAAATGTCGTCTGTTCGACATTTCGGAGTGTTGTTGCGTTCTTTAAAAGGCGAAATATGAACAAATTACTTAACCTATACGGCGTCAAGATTCACTCGGAACGCGCTTTTCTTTCCTTTCTCGAAAATTCACGGAATGAAATAGAGGCCTTCTCATCGAGTTATATAGAGAGGAAGGTTGGAAATCTTGTTTTTTCTATTCCGGCAGACAAGGCTTCGACAGGATTGAATCAAGTTATTCCTTTTCTACAATCTTCAGAAAGTTGGCACGGATTGGTATCTAGGCCGTCGGCGGAAGCTCCTCAAGACAGCGTCTTCATCAGATCAAAAATCGGAGGTAATTACACAAGGAGCAGTCTGAGTTTTTTTTCTATTCAAGCTGATGTTGCTTTCAACACAACGGTCGGCAATGAGGCGACTTTCAAACCTTCCGGCATTCTCCTTGGTCTTGGTTCGAAACCATCAATCACTAGTCCATGGCTTTCGGAGGAGACCCTCAATGGTCGGATCCAAAAAGTTCGGTCAGTTCCGACCGTGAGAGAAAGAAGCTTTTCAATCGAATCTCGGCGAGAGCTGGTAGTCGAGACAAAGTACGGCCTTTTGACCTTGGCCGACTTGAAAGGGATTAGCCGAGGATTAGATGCCGGGGATGAAATCTCTTGTCAGTGTTTCCTAACAGCGACTTTTGGAAGAGGAGACTTTGTCGGCAAACAAAACTTGGTCGCACAAGTGTACTCAGTCATTCAAGGAGCATTAGTTGAAAGACGGCCAGAGAAATTTGCGCGGTTTTTTCTGAAAGACTGCAATTATCGGCTAGCGGAGAATGCGGTTTTTAAAGGTAAACCGGAAAAAATCTTTACGCAGGTTTCAGGAGACTGCGCCTACGCCAAGATACTAAGAAGAAACAATAAGGCCTTGATTCGTGACAGAGTCAGCGTCTTAGTTTGGAAGACGTCGATCGGAAGTTTTGTATTGGCGTTTGACCTCACTGCCGACGGCATCAACGGTGTTTATGTTGATTCGGCAGAAAACTACTCTTTGAAGGAAGAGGTGCTGTTTTTCCGCTGGGTTGAAGCGAGCGGAAGATTGCTTCCGTAGGGTCAGTGCCGGCGCCTTTAAGGTCGCCAGCATCTCTTGCTAGAAATTTGGTGCAAAAAAATATTTGATAGTTCTTTGATTTTAGTCAAGCACCCTAAGGTGCACTCAAAAGTACTATGACCTTGCTTTCGGAAAAAGCACAGTGAATGAGTCAAACATCAAGGAGAATCAAATGAATATGAATAGAAGAATGTTCTTCAAGTCCATGGGCGCCGCAACCGTAGCTGCTGCTCCGATTTCTTCAGCTCTTGCCAATGTTGTTAGTCCGAAGAAATGGGATCAGACGTGTGAGGTTCTTGTCATCGGCGCCGGCGCTGCCGGACTTTTTGCTGCCGTTTCGGCTAAAGAAAGCGGTGCCAAATCCGTCGTCCTTTTAGAAAAGGCTGCCAGCCCGTTTCTGAACTCCACCTCTCTGTCCGCCGGCAGTGTAAACGCCACAGGTACAAAAGCTCAGTTTGCCGCCGGCGTTGAAGATCGTAGTAATGCTGCTGAATTTGCAAAAGAAGTCGAAAAGACCGGCAAAGGGCTTGCAGATCCTCAGCTCGTTAAGCTCTTCGCAGAAAATTCTGCGATGGCACTTGACTGGTTAACCGACCATGGCGTTGTTTTCACACCTCAGCCCAACTCCGCTTTCCGTCTCAAACGTATGCACGGATGCGACAAACATACCGGTGCACAGTATGTTGACGTACTTTTCCAAAATGCTAAGAAGATCGGCGTCGACATCAAACTCAATACTAAGGTTGTTGAACTGATTACCAACACTGAAGCAAATGAAGTTTTGGGCGTTAAAGCCGAATCCAAGGGCAAGCCTCTTTATGTCAGAGCTACGAAAGGCGTCGTGATTGCCACCGGCGGCTTCTGCGGCGACGTCAACATGATCGATAAATTCATTCTCGATTTCCGCGGTGCTTTGACATTTGCTTCTGCCAACAGTGAAGGTCAGGGCCTGAAGATGGCCGAGAAGATCGGCGCAGCCAGCACGCATATGAACTTCGCAGCTGTTTACGGCTACGGTGTTCCGATGTCCAAAGACAAGAACAATCGCAAAGGCTGGATTTTCCGCGGTCACGTCATGAACCTTTACGGCCCGATCACGGTCGGCCCGGACGGCAAACGTTTCGTCAACGACGACCTTGGAGCCACATCAATTTCTCAGGCAATGTCGCGCTTAGGTTTCAAGAAGGTGTTTCAGGTCGCTACCGAAGCACAGCTTCTTGACTTCATGAAGAATGACCCGATTCAAGTGATCGGTTGGGATCAGAACACATTCAAGAAAGAACTTGAAGAACAGAAGGTATTTGTAGTTAAGGCCGATACGATTGCTGAACTCGCCAAGAAGATGGGTCTCCCCGCTGATCAATTGGAAGCAACCGTCAAACGCTACAACCAGTTTGTGAAGAACGGCAAAGACGAAGACTTCGGCCGCAAATATATGAAGGGTACTTTCGAGAAAGGACCTTTCTACGGCTTTATCGGACAGCCGATTGCCGGCATCTCCCTGGGCGGTTTGAAGGTTAATAAAGACCTGCAGGTACTTGATGTTTATGACCAGCCGATCAAACATCTGTATGCGGCCGGTGAAGCCATCGGCGGTATCCACGGCGGCTCTTACATCGGCGGAAACTCCGTCGGTTCCAGCTTGACCCTCGGTATGGTTGCAGGCAAGAAAGCCGCAGCAAGTAAGTAGTTTTTCCCGCTAGGAAGTCCGAAACACCTTATCTAAAATTTTGAGGGTAAGGTGTTTCGTTTGTTTTTATGCGTCCGAAAAAGTTTTTGTTAGCAGTATTCATAGTGCTCGCAGCTACCTGTGTCTGTGCAGCTAAGGATTCCTCACCGGTTTTTCGGGTATCCGTCATGCAGTCTGACGAGCATCTTTTTCATGAAAGCATTATTGAGAACCTAGAGGGTGCTTTAGAGAAAACTTTAGGTGCAAAACAAAAGTCGAGATTTCAACAGACAGCCCTGAAACGATAAAAACCAAGTTAAAAGAAGGGCGTGTTGAACTTGTTTTCTGCAACAGCGTTCTTTACCGAGCGCTTCTTCCTTACGGTGTCAGAGATCTGGCAACGGTTCACAGCGATTGGAATCCAAATCCGAATCGTGCAGACGGAGCAGCCTTAATCGTTAAAAGAGATAGTGAAATTTCATCTCTGAACCAGCGGATAAATCTCAAAGAACCCAAAGTAGCGATGGAAAAGAACAGGCATTGCGATGTTCTTTATTACATACTCGGAGAGTTCGAAACGCTGAAGCTCGATAGCGAAAAATTTAAAACCTTCCTCTTAGACAATACTGGAAAAAGTTCTGAGCTCGTAAAGGAAGTCGTTCAGGGAAAAGCTGACGCGGCACTCCTTCCGGCCTGTTTCTTAGAACAGCATGTCGTTGAATACCCTTCTTTGTACCGTGAAATAAAGGTTCTCAACCCCTTACGCTCGTCCGAGCTGCCGTGTACGGTTTCAACGACTCTTTATCCTAATTGGTCCGTGCTGATCACGCCGAATATCTCCATGAAGCAGGCGACAGACATTGCGGCAACACTTCTCACTCAGCCTAAAAGCAGTGACGGAGCGTGGTGGTCTGTGTCAACTCAGTTCGATGGTGTGGATAAGCTGCTGAAAAATCTTAAAGTAGAGCAGTATTCCTACTTGCGCGAGTGGACGCTGAGAAGATTCTTCGAAGAGTATTTCCCATTCATCATTCTTTTCGGTGCATTCCTTACGGGCGTGATTTTGTACAGCTGCATTGCGAATCGTCTGATCAAGATACGAACCAGACAGCTGTCTCAAAGTCTCTTGAGACTTTCAAAGTACAAGAAAGAATTCGAGCTTGTCAGAAGAGACAATGAGATTTATCACCGTATGGGCATCGTGTCTCATATTTCCAGCCTTATCTCACATGAGTTGAGACAACCGCTTAACACGATCAGCTGCTATTCGCAGGGGCTGTTAATGAGACTAGAGAAGGGCCCCATGGAGCAAGGTCAGATTTCGGATATCGTTTATCAAATTCACAAAAAGACCCAGGGTGCCGACGAGATTATTAAAAAGGTTCGGGATTTTGCAAAATTCGGAAGCCGGCCGGTGGCGAACGAGTTAAATCAGAGCGTTAGAAAAGCGATAGATGTTTTTCTGCTTAGCAGTCAGTGCCCTTCCGTCGTGGAATTTAAACCTTCGGAAGCTGCCTGGATAAAGATCGATCCGTTTGAGTTGGAGCTGCTGGTGCTGAACCTCTTGAGAAATGCCAACGAAGCGTTAGTTAAGACAGCAAACGCCAGAATTGAGGTGAACGTTAGTATCAATAAAGAAACTTCTGAGGTGATTTTAACCGTCAAAGACAACGGTCCCAAACTTTCGGAAGAAGCATTGATAAAAATTAAAAGAGGCTTTGAAACCACTAAGAAGAACGGGACAGGAATGGGCCTTGTGATTGTGTCCGAGATTGTCTCTAACGCCAAAGGGAGGATCGACTTTGTTCCTTCCAAAGACCGCGGCCTTCTTGTAAAGATTACTTTTCCCTTAGATACCCATGAACAGAAAAATTGAAAAAGAAATCATTCGTCTCGTGGATGACGATGAAGATCAGAGAAGAGCACTGCGTTTTCTTCTAGAAGCCGCCGGCTACGAAGTTCGAGACTATCCGAGCGGAAGAGACTTTTTGGTGAACGATGAACCCTCTGTTCCCGGGTGCGCTATTTTGGATCTTCAGATGCCGGAAATGGACGGGTTAACGCTTCTCACGATTATGAGAGAGCGCGAATACCGCGTGCCCGTGGTTTTTCTTTCGGCGCACGGCGATATTCCATCTACGGTGGAGGCTATGAAGAAGGGGAGTCTCGACTTCCTAGAAAAACCGGTCGACAGTCAGAAACTTTGCCAGCTTTTATCCGACATTCTTAAGAAGGACAGAGTTACGAGGAAAGCCGGCATGGAACCGGAAGAGGCTAAGAAGCTGTTCCTCAAGCTTTCTCCGCGACGGCAAGAAATCGCAAAGTTGATTTCTAAAGGGTTGCTGAAGAGAGAGGTTGCCGAACGGCTAAATATCAATCTGAAAACCGTCGAAGCGCATTGCCAGTTCATTTATTCTCAGTTAAACGTCCATTCTGTCGTTGAACTTTCTTCCATTATTTGCGGCGCAGAACTTTCCCAGGATTGAAAATGAAAAGAAGAACTTTATTGCTCAGTCCTCTGCCGTTCGTCTTGTCGTCTTTAGTGAACGCTAAGCCTATTGAAAAGACCGAAACGGCCGAAATCGTCATTATCGGTGCGGGTGCGGCCGGACTGTTTGCAGCCGTGGCAGCAAAGGAAAACGGCGCCGGAAGAGTGGTTTTGATCGAAAAAAATCCGTCGCCTTTCTTTAGCTCTACTTCTTATTCTGCCGGCAGCGTGAACGCGTCCGGCACACTGGCGCAGCTGAAGCACGGTATTCAGGACATTGACGGAAAGGAAGAGTTTACGGAGGAAATTCTCAGACAAGGAAACTACGAGAACGATAAGGCGCTGGTAGCTAATTACGTAAAAAACGCGGCACCGGCTTTAGATTGGCTGACGGAAAAGGGTGTGGAGCTGACGCCGTCGACGAACATTGCCTTCCGTGTGAAAAGAATGCACGGCTGCGATTTGGCAACCGGAGCAAGATACGTTGAAGTGCTTTTCTCGGAAGCCATACGTTTAGGAGTTGAGATTTGGTTCAACACTAAGGCTATCGAACTGATCACGGAAAAAGGCAATGAAGTTCTCGGCGTCCAATATAAAAGAGGCAGAAGCTACGGCAATCTTCTTGCACAAAAAGGCGTGATCTTATGTACAGGTGGGTTTGCCGGCGATGTCAATCGTGTGGACAGAGATATTCCGAAGTTTGCGGGACTGCCGACATTTGCCTCTCCCTCGAGCAGAGGAGAAGGGCTGGATATGGCAACTCGCATAGGCGCTGCGACACACCTGTTGGATTATATGGGCGCTTACGCATACGGCTTTCCGCTGGACGAAGAGACGAGGAGAGGATTGATTTTCCGCGGGCATGTCATGAACCTATACGGTTCGATTACTTTGAATAAAGCCGGTAAACGGTTTATTAATGACGACCAAAATTCTACGAAGGTTGCCCAATTCCTGACTTCTCATCATGAAAGAACCGTCTATCAATTAGCGACCGAAGCTCAGCTTTCGGACTTTATGAAAAACGATCCGATACAAGTCATCGGCTGGGACCGAACGAAATTCAATCAGGAAAAAGAAGAAGGCGGCCACTTTATTAACAGGGTTAACTCTCTTGAAGAATGCGCCTCGGAAATGGGGTGCAGTTTCGACGCGCTGAAAAATACGATCGATGCTTACAACCGTTCAGTTGCTTCAGGAAATGATGGGGAATTCGGACGGAAGTTCATGAAAGGGCAGTTTTTATCAGGACCTTTTTATCTGTTCAAATGCACGCCGGTCGTCGGGATTACTATCGGAGGACTGAAGGTTAACCGGCAAATGCAGGTGCTTAATGAATACGGCGAACCTATAAGCAAGTTATTTGCTGCCGGAGAAGTTGTCGGCGGTTTGCACGGAACCTCATATATCGGAGGATGCTCCTTGGCCGGAGCGCTGGCCCTCGGCAGAATGGTCGGCGAACAGCTTGCGAAGAGCTAGTCGTTTTTTAGAAGAGCAGATTGTTACTCCCACCAGGCGACAGCCCTTGTCGGTGCGCCGTCAGCGTTTTCGAGTTTGAGAGGAAAGCAAGAAAAATTGAATAGGCCACTGCCGCATTGATCCAAATTGGCTAAGTTCTCAATATTGATAATGTATTTGTTTTTGAAGAGCTTTTTGTGGCGATGCAGGCTAAGGTCTGATATCGGGTCAATACCCATGACGTCGAAGCCGATACCTTTGTAGTTACCTAGCAGAATAAAATCAAGAACATCATCATCGATGCAGGGGTAGTCACCAAAATATTCTTCGGATCCCCAAAACTTATCCCAGCCGGTATTAAATAAAAGGAAGTCCGCAGTCTCAGCGTCTTCTCTGGCCTCATTGACCTCTTTCATTGTTATAGGTTTTTCGGATTTCCGATGTCTACAGTCGATGACAAGCGCCTGACCGATGAACTGCGTCAGAGGCAATGCGTCAAGAGTGAGACCTTTTTCGTAGACATGAGCCGGAGGATCAATATGTGTTCCTACATGCGAGTACATACGAATGAGCGTTTCGTGATAGCCGTCCTTTTCATAGGTAGCTACGGTTGTTAACTGCGGTTTTTCTGATCCTGGAAAAACCGGCATGCGCTCGTTTATAGCGTGACTTAAATCTATGACTTTCATTCCTTGCTCCATCCGCGGCAGCCTTTATCACCATTCTAATTCGTCAGGAATAAAAGGCTTCATATCTTTTACTCAGAGGTTTTGATTTCTCAGATTTGACTCAAACAGAGAGAAAAATCCACCTTTTATAGAAAATGAGAGAAATGAAAAAGTTCAAGGTTTTTTAGAATTTTTCCACACAGAAAGTGTTCTTAAAGGAGAGATAAATGAAAACCAAACGCGCTTTGTTATCGGCTGTCATTTCAGCTTGTTTCCTTCTGCAAGGCTCGGCTTTTGCTCTTGACGAACCTCAGACTCAAACTAAACCTCTTGTGTTAAATCAGTTGGGAGGCTTGGCCTTTGGCGGGACTGTTTCTCACAAGCCCAATGGTTTAACTTTCCATGGCGACCATGGATATGCACAGTATGTAATTCCCGTTAATGCAAAAAATTATCCCATTATCCTTTGGCATGGCATTGGCCAATCGGGCCGCAGTTTCGAGACTACGCCTGACGGCAGAGAAGGCTTCCAGACACTTTTGCCGAGAGACGGATGGGCGACATATATCGTTGACCAACCTCGCCGAGGCAGAGCTGGAAGAACTGAAGCAACAGAAGCAAAAAGTGAAATTCCGACCGTAACGAGTGAAGCCGGTGTTTGGAACGCTTTTAGATTAGGGCGCTGGGTTCCACCAAAACCCGCGACGGCAAACCCCAACATGCAGATGCTGCTGGATGGTGAAACCATTAACCAATTCATGAGGATGCAGACACCCGATACCGGTGCGCTCCCTCCGACAGAGGCATACGGATGGAAACTTGGCGAGGCTATGAGAGACCTTTTGAAGCGTACAGGTCCTGCTGTCGTCGGGACCCATAGTTACGCGGGCCAAATTGGTTGGTATGGCGCGATGAAATCCCCGGACTTGGTTAAAGCGGTTGTTGCCTATGAACCTGGACAAGTGGTTTACCCGGAAGGCGAAAAAGTTAAAGAAATGAATTCGGAAATTCCTCTTGTTCAGCAGAGACTCAACCCCGTCAGGGTTTCAAAACAAGAATTTCTGAAGCTCACAAAAATGCCGATTTTTATAATCTTTGGAGATAATATTTCAACAAAATCGAGCAAGGTATTTAACGAAGAAGTTTGGCGCTGGGCCTTGTTTAATGCACGACAATTCGTGAACCTAATTAATAAATACGGCGGCGACGCCAAACTTATCCACTTACCGGAGATCGGCATCAAGGGGAATACCCATGCGTTGTTTTCTGACCTGAACAACAAGGAAATTCTTAAAATTACTGAGGAATGGCTGGCAGAGAAGGGTCTGGACAAGAACGACGACCCTCATCTTGCCCCCAAACGTTCTGTTTCCCCAGTGACTATTCCGCTGGAAAAATAAACGCATCAAATTCGTGAGTCTGATTGGAGCGATGAAATGGAAGAAACTCGAGAGGCGTTGGTTCAAAAACTTTTGGACATCTACTCGAAAGAAGGTAACTATGAAACTTCTGTCCCGGGCGTTTGGGTTCATCGCTCTGAACGTAACAAGGTTCCTAAACCGCATATTTATCAACCTATGATGATTTTTATCCTGTCTGGTACGAAACTCATCAAATTCGGTTCAGCGGAGAAAATCTTCAGTCCTCTAGATTATTTTTTGACGGTTCTTACGGCCCCGGTGACTAGCGGAATTGTAGGTGTAACTTCGGAGGAGCCGTATTTGGCCTTGTCTATCGATTTGGAGGCAGAAGTCATAACTTCAATTGCTTATGAAATGGGCTTAAAGCCACAAAGCGCCGAACCAGCGAAAGCTGCTTCCTGCGTTCCGATGAGCGTGGAGATGCAGGGTGCACTTGTTCGTCTTTGCAATACTATGAATAACCCAGAAGAGGGTAGGATTTTAGGTCCGATTCTTAAACGGGAGATTTTTTATCGTGTTCTGACCGGGCCTTTGGGTTATTCTGTTATTCGTTTCAACAGTCTTAGAACTTCTGAATATCAAATCGCCCGGGCTGTTGACTGGATAAAAATTAATTTCAAAGAGCCGCTTGCAATTGATGATTTGGCTAAAAAGGTATTTATGGGCCGATCCACCTTCCATCGGAAATTTAAAGAAGTTATGACTGTCAGTCCGCTGAGATTTCAGAAGGAGCTGAGGCTTCAAGAGGCTCACCGCTTGATGCTGCTTAAAAATCTTTCGGTCACCCAGGCTTCATATGAGGTTGGATTCGAGGATCCGAAATTTTTCACTCGTGAGTACAAAGACTATTTTGGTTTGTCGCCTCGAGAAAATATAAAAAAGATAAGAGCAGAGGAGGGCATCAATTAATTTTTAGTGGAAAAATCTAGCAGATTTCGAAGAAAGAATTTCTTGGCAGCTATGGGATTGGTTGGTGTGACGCAAATAGGTCTCAGAAAATTTGTGAGCATCCCAACTTTAAATAATTCTGATAGAATCCCTCCTTCCAACGGAAGGATGGCAGAGTGGTCGAATGCGCCGGACTCGAAATCCGGTATACGGTTATACCGTATCGAGGGTTCAAATCCCTCTCCTTCCGCCATTTTTCTACTTAATGCCCCGTTAACACATTTTCTCCTCTCTACGCAGGCTTCGGTATTTCAGAGAAAACTGATAGTATCTTTAGTAGCTTTGTTCTTGTTTAGAAATGTTCTTTAAAAGCTTAGCGGTAAGCCGATTAGTGTAATGTTGTAACCATTTTAAGTGAGTTCCCCGCGTAAGCGGGGATGAACCGAGTAGATTATTGGTCAGAGAGGAAGTAAAACGGAGTTCCCCGCGTAAGCGGGGATGAACCGTTCGACACTCTGCCGAAATTGAATGAGGATTTGAGTTCCCCGCGTAAGCGGGGATGAACCGCGCAATGGCGTGATTGATACAGGATTGGCTCTGAGTTCCCCGCGTAAGCGGGGATGAACCGGAGCTGTCCCTAGCGTACACATATATTCCTGAGAGTTCCCCGCGTAAGCGGGGATGAACCGACGAGATTAAACGCCGTATCGAAGGCGCCAGAGAGTTCCCCGCGTAAGCGGGGATGAACCGCATTTGCTTCCAGCGGGGACATTGGGCGTCCTGAGTTCCCCGCGTAAGCGGGGATGAACCGATCCTTATCCTTTTGTTTTAGTCCGGGCAAATGAGTTCCCCGCGTAAGCGGGGATGAACCGCGACACCCTGACTTAGTAACCGTGAAATCTTCGAGTTCCCCGCGTAAGCGGGGATGAACCGGTTTTATCTCTCGGGACGCATCCTTGTGGTTAGAGTTCCCCGCGTAAGCGGGGATGAACCGAGATGTTTAGACGTTTGACGAATTGGCGCCGGGAGTTCCCCGCGTAAGCGGGGATGAACCGAACAACAGAGCTGATAGCTTCTGCGGCGTTCCCGAGTTCCCCGCGTAAGCGGGGATGAACCGACAGCGATAAACGAGCGCGGCAGAAAAATCCGGAGTTCCCCGCGTAAGCGGGGATGAACCTCGAAATTCCTGAGTGGCGAAAATGATCATTCGAGTTCCCCGCGTAAGCGGGGATGAACCGATCTATCACGCATACAGACCGCCGGAAGAACTGAGTTCCCCGCGTAAGCGGGGATGAACCGGCCGTGAAATTCGTGAGGGCTTGAATTTTCACGAGTTCCCCGCGTAAGCGGGGATGAACCGCTCTTCACGATGCGTTGAGCTGTTACTACAGCGAGTTCCCCGCGTAAGCGGGGATGGACCGAGCAGCACTGTAGGAGGCGTCGTCGAACGCGAGAGTTCCCCGCGTAAGCGGGGATGAACCGATTGAACCGGTCATTTTGTCCCGAGTCGATCCGAGTTCCCCGCGTAAGCGGGGATGAACCGGCAAACATGGACGCACCTGAGATTGCACGTCTGAGTTCCCCGCGTAAGCGGGGATGAACCGCGTAATGTATATACGTTCAACTGTTTATTCAGGAGTTCCCCGCGCAAGCGGGGATGGTTCGGACTTACCCTGCATGAAGGTAATGCTGGAGAGTTCTCCGCTCGAGGAAAATGATTGTCAGAAGCTTAGAAATTACCTAGCTTTTCCTGTTCTGAAGAGAGGGTAAGGTCTTAGATTTTTTCCTTTTTAATTTGAAGCGATTCAATTGAACTTTTCAAAAGGTAAGGTTTCCTTGTGTACATTCAATTAGCAAACTAAGTAATTCTACTTTGGTTTTGGTTGGATCGCTTCGTTGTAAAATCTCAAAATAAATCAAATTCAACCCCTTGACAGCGTCCTTTGTATATATTGGAAAGATTGTATTGTTTCCTCGAGGGTTCGAGCCATGGAAATGGACCTAACAACTAGAATTATCGCCATTGTTGTTCTCATTCTTTTCAGCGGTTATTTCTCTATGGCAGAGATTTCGCTAGCCGCATCTCCTAAAGTTAAATTGCATCAAGCATTAGATGCGGGGGATAAACGAGCACAAAAAGTGCTGGATCTTCAAGTTAAACCAGGTCCGTTCTTCTCAGTGATTCAAATTGGCCTAAATGCCATTGCCATCTTGGGTGGTATTATCGGTGAGACGCTTTTTTCTCCGTTCTTTGAGGAGCTGTTCCTTTATTTCTGTTCTCCTGAACTGGCTTCTTCCTTAGGGTTCTTCTGCTCTTTCTTTACGATTACGATGGTTTTCGTGCTGTTTGCAGACTTGATTCCCAAACGTATCGGTTTAAATAAGCCTGTTTCTTTGGCCTTGATGCTCATCGGTTCGATGATGTTTTTAATTTGGCTCTTCAAACCGTTCGTTTGGCTGTTAACAGAGATGAGCAACGGCATCCTTAAACTCATGGGATTGCCGACAAAGAATGAAACCACGATTACCAGCGAGGATATTCTTGCTACTGTCGGTGCCGGAACAGAAGCCGGCCTTTTGGACAGCAGTGAGCAGGAAGCGATCGAAAACGTGATGTCTCTCGAAGATCGTTTAGTTACGAGCGCCATGACTCCTCGAGATTCGGTTACTTATTTCAAAATCAGCGATACCTTTGAGAAGATTCGCCCATTAATCGAAAGCAATCCGCATAGTAAATATCTGGTTTGCGATTCGACAATTGACCGAGTGTTAGGTTACGTTGACTCCAAGAACTTGCTTTGCAAAGCCCTGGAAAATGACAAATTTTCTTTGAAGGAAAAGGGTCTGGTTAAAACTATTCCGATGATTCCGGATTCTCTTTCTTTATCTGAAGCACTCGATACGTTTAAGAAGCAGGGCAGGGACTTTGCCGCGGTTGTCAATGAATATGCTTTAACGGTCGGCATCATTACGTTAGGCGACGTCATGAGTACAGTGATGGGTAGCCTCGTTCAAACAGAGGAGAACTCATACATTGTTCAGCGTGATGACGGTACGTGGCTGTTGGACGGTTCAACTCCGATTGAGGATGTGGAGCGGACCTTTGAAATAGAGAAGATGCCGGAAGAAGAAACCTATGAAACCATCGCCGGCTTCATGATGTACATGCTTCGCAAGATTCCGAAGTTAACCGATAAGGTGGAATACGCAGGCTATCGCTTCGAAGTGATCGACATGGAAATGAATCGAATCGACCAGATATTGGTGACCAAACTGCCGATCACCAAGGAGGATCCCGATTAGTTTTAGTTGAAAGCGGTTGAGCCGAAAGGTTCAGCCGCTTTGTTTTAGAAGTTAGGCTCAAAAATTCCGTAAACCACAATGCCGACAATCAGCGCGGCCAAAATGGCAATGAGCCATGTGAAGAACGTCGTCTTTGGCGGACGTTCAATCTTGTCCAGCTCGGCATTGCATTCGGGACAGTGCGTAGCGATGAGGCGGCCTTCTTTGAATTCAGCTTTAGGCAGGATTGGTTTTCCGCAGTGCGGACATTTCATGCGAAGATCAACGCTGGCACTGCTGCTACTGGAATCGTGGAGGGCTTGGGAGCGATGAAACAGTCGAATAGCAAACGGCTGATCCTCAATCAAATTAAATTCAACAACGTCTTTTAATACGGGTAAGTAGCCCGTTTCCAGCTGGTCGGATACAAAGGTGTAGATGTTGCCATGTCCGCAGTTGATTTTCCCTGCGTTTCCGTCATCCAATACTTCTGTTACAACGCCCTTTAAAACAGGGGTTTTCGGATCAAGCTCATTTGTCATTTGCAATCAAAATCTCTTCGTTTGTTCGAGCAAATTAAACTAAAAAGGAAGTCCAAAACGGACAAATCACTCAAACTGAGGAAGACTGAAGCGTATTCCGTTAATTTGAATCACCCGTATTTTCAGCTAAGAAAGACAAGCCGCAAAACGGATTAATCCGTTCGAACTTGGGTAAACTTAAGACTTTATTAATAACAATACCAAGACAGCAGGACCCATGGAAATAACTTTCGGCGTGTTGATCTTTTGTATCGTCGCGTTCTTTGTTGCAGGATTTATTGATTCGATAGCCGGGGGCGCCGGGTTTGTTACAGCCCCCTCACTGCTGCTGATCGGAATGCCTCCTCACATGGCGCTCGGTACCGGCAAGCTTGCAACAAGTATTGGCTCCGTTGTTGCGCTGTGGACTTTCTGGAGAAGCAACCTAATTCTGAAGAAGATCGTTCCTGTCGGCGTGCTCTCCGCCATGGCGGGTGCTTCTTTCGGCGCGTTTTGTGCGCTTCAGATTGACGGCGCAACCATGAGCAAGGTCATTGTGATCATGCTGCCGCTCGGGATTCTGTTTACAGTTCTCACCGGCGGTTTCAAACTTACGGAAGGGGAACTGCCTAAAGATCACTTCTGGCTTCGCGTTGTTCTCATCGGTGTATTAATCGGTTTTTATGAAGGATTTTTTGGTCCGGGCGCCGGAACGTTCTTTTTGATTGCGCTGCATGTGTTTTTAAAGATCGGAATGGTTCAGTCGTCCGGCACTGCCAAGGCTTTTAATATCGCAGCCAACTTTGCTGCGTTTATGACTTTTGCTTCCGGTGCTGCCGTTTGTTATGAAATCGCCATCCCGTGCGCCATTGCCAGCATGCTGGGAAATCGAGTAGGGGCTTATTACGCGATTAAGATCGGCGGTAAATTCGTCCGAAACATTCTCTACATCGTTCTAATTATTTTGATGGTTTCGCTGGTCTACAAATTTTTTATTGCTTCCTAAATTCCAAGTATTAGGCAATAGGTAAAAATACTTCACGCTGCCGCGTCGCGTTTACGGAGCAACCACTAGTGACGAACTACTGATGGTGGGTTAAAGTGGAGAAATATAGTTGAATGACCAGTAAAGCAGGGCACAATCTCGTTGCGGCTCAACCCTTCCTGATAAATTTCCATCGTTAAGAAAAAATGCAGGTTATTGAGAATAAAGAGAATTTCAGCGGAAGTCGTCTTTGCGTTTCTGCGACAGGATCCGCCTTCATGGACGGTTTTGTCCTGACGTCTCAAGGCTTCATTTTCCTTCTTGCCCAAAGCGTCTTTCAGTTTTCTGCACTTGAACTCGGACTTGTAGCAACAGCCTATGTATTGGGAAGCTTTATCGGCTCCATGGGATTTGGCAAAATCGCCGACGTTTACGGAAGGGCGGTTCTTTTCCGAACTGTTCCCTGGTTCGTTGCAGCTTTATCGATTGCCCAATTCGTTAATTTCAGTCCCTTAAGCTGGTTTATTTCAAGATTTTTGTTTGGTTTAGCGATTGGAGGGGATTCTCCGATCGCTCAAGCCATGCTGTCTGAGAACTCTCCCAAATCTCTTCGTGCGAAACGGTTGGTTCTCTTAATGACAGCTTGGTTTATCGGTGCGATAGCCGCGGCTGTTTGTGCCTATATGACGGTTAAAGCCGGTCTGCCCTGGGAGTTTTTTGCTGCGATTCCCTGTGTTATCGGACTGATCTTAGGAGTTGCTCGTTTTAATGCTCCGGAGTCCGTTCAGTGGTTAAAAAGCAAGGGCCGAATCAAGCAAGCGGAAGAGAGCCGTCTTCGTTTAGGTATTGAAGCTGAAGAAGCAAAACATGAAGTAAAGGCGGCTCATCAGGCAGCCTTGTTTAAGCCAATAAACCTAAAAAATCTTGCATACCTTTCTGTTTTTTGGATTTGCCAAGCGATTCCGGTAACGGTTCTTTTGATGTTTGGCCCGGTTCTTATCGGAGCATTAGGAACTTCGAACTTTGACACTGACGTCGGACAACTGGTCCTGACTGACTCATTCTTCCTTATCGGCAGCCTTGCCGCCATAAAAATTGTTCCGCATTTTGCACGCCGGCCCGTCATCTTGTGGACTTTCGGAATTATGGCTGTGTCCTTGGCTCTCTTGTCTCCGGGCCAAGTCCTAACAAATTTCGTTGTTTGTCTGTTGCTCTCGATCTACGCATTGAGCTATGGCGTCCAGAGCGTATTGGATTATGTTTATCCGGCTGAATTGTTTCCTACATCCATTCGGTCCACAGCACTCGGCATTCTCGGAAGTGTCTCCAGGGTCGGTGTTTTTGTCGTAACCCTCGGTTTCCCAATGGCTTTTGAGGGTTTGGGCGTCAGCAGTGTACTCTTGATCGGTGCGGCTATATCCATGTTCGGTTTCGTTATTTCATGGCTTTTTGCCCCGGAACCGTCCCATCATTAATCGGTTCGTTCTAAAAATATAAGGGAAAATACTTAGGATTGTTGCATTAATAAAACAGTCTAAACAGACTGTTTGATCCTATAATTCTCTCAACAGTCTAGTTAGACTGTTTTGATTAACGAACATTTCTCTTCGGTAAACACTATGTTCAAAACATCGATTCTTTTTACTGCATTACTTTCTGCGGCTGCTCTTACTTCTGTTTCTGCTGCTCCTGTTCAGACAGAGGGTACCGGCATCGGTAAACACGGCGATATTAAACTTGCCGTGACTTTTGACAACGGCAAAATCCAGGACATCAAAGTTCTGGAAGACCACGAAAACAAGGTCTTGGCCGCCAAGGTCTTCACAGATCTCAAAGATGCCGTTATCGCCAACAACTCCGTTAAGGTCGACGGTATTGCCGGCGCGACTTTCTCCTCTAAAGGTTTTTTAAACGCCGTCAGTGATGCAGCAAAGAAAGCCGGTGTCAAACTCTCCGACAAGGTCAAGAAAGATAAAAAAGCTGACGCAGCCATGCCTGCCGTTCAGAATTACGACGTAGTGGTTATCGGTGCAGGCGGTGCGGGTTTTGCTGCCGCAGTTGAAGCTAAGAGCAAAGGCGCTAACGTTGTTCTTATTGAAAAAATGCCGACCGTCGGCGGAAACTCTCTGATTTCCGGCGCTGAAATGAACGTTCCGAATTCTTGGGTTCAGAACAAACTCAATATTAAGGACGACACTCCTGCCAGAATGGCTGCCGATACGCTTAAGGGCGGCGACTTCCAGGGCGACCCTGAAATCGTCGGCGTTATGACAACGAACGCTCTTCCGACAGCTGAGTGGCTGAGAGACACGGTCGGTGTCAATTTTGAAAAAGACAACGTTTTCCAATTCGGCGGTCACTCCAGAAAAAGAGCCCTGATTCCGGAAGGCCATACCGGTACAGAAGTCATTACCAAGTTCTCCGCTCTTGCCGACAAGATGGGCATTCCGGTTATTACTAACATGAAGGCCGAAGAATTGGTCAAAGACAAAGACGGCCGCGTCGTTGCCGTGAAAGCTATTTCCGGCGGTAAGGAGTACACCTTCAACGCTAAAGGCGGTGTTGTTTTAGCTACCGGCGGTTTCGGCGCCAATGCTCAGATGGTTAAGAAGTACAACCCTGCTATTGACGAACGCTTTAAGACAACCGACGCCCCCGGAACCACCGGTGAAGCTCTGTATATGGCAGAGAAGGCCGGCGGTCAGCTCGTCAACATGGGCTACATCCAGACCTATCCGATCTGCGACCCGATCTCCGGCGTGATCGAACTGATTGCAGACGCACGTTTTGACGGCGCCATTTTGGTTAACCAGGAAGGCAAGCGTTTCGTTGAAGAACTCGAACGCCGCGACGTCATCTCCAACGCTATCCTGAAGCAGCCCGGTGCTTACTGCTATGTTCTGTGGAACGACAACATCGGTAAGATTTCGAACACCGTGAAGATTCACGACACGGAATATAAGACCTTCACGAAGCAGGGCATTATGCACACGTCCGACACACTGAAGGGTGCAGCAGACTACTTCCACATTCCTTACGCCAACCTCAAGGCCACGGTTGACCGCGTCAGCCAGATGGCTAAAGACGGCGGCAAAGACTTAGACTTCCATAACCGCGGCGGTCTGAAAGATCTGTCTACTGGCAAGTATTACATCATCAAAGCCGTTCCTTCTACACACCACACGATGGGCGGTTTGAAGATCAATACCAAGGCTGAAGTTTTGGATAAAAACGGCAAGCCGATTCCGGGCCTCTTTGCAGCTGGCGAAGTCACAGGTACGACCCACGGTACCAACCGTCTCGGCGGCAATGCTTATACAGACATCATGGTCTTCGGCCGTATCGCTGGCGACGGTGCCGCTGCTGAAGCAAAAGCCCGCTAATTCTCAGCTCTATTAAAAATCTCATATTTTGATCCTCCCGCCAAGCACGGGAGGACCGGGGGCTTTGCGCCCCCAATTTTCTCCCCTTGGAAATTCAAAATGAAAACATTAAAGTTAAGTGCGTGTGTGATTGCTATCTTTGCAGCTATGAACGCGAATGCCGTCGAACTCAACGGAAAAAATCTGACTCAGCAAGATGCTTGGGCCATCGCCGAGGGCGCTCCTGTCAGTATTGCCCCTGAAGCAATGAACCGCGTGCAGAAGTCTTACGACCTGGTTTTGGATGCCGCTAAAAACGGTCGAGAAATTTACGGTCTCACCGTCGGTGTCGGTCTCAACAAAGACCATAAAGTCCTTTCTGCCAACGGTGAATTAAGTGACGAAGTTAAAGCAGCCAGCCGCCGTTTCAACTACAGCACCTTGAGAAGTCACAGCGTTGCGGCCGGTCCGATTCTTGATCCGAAACTGGTTCGTTTGGCCATGGCCATTCGTTTGAACACACTGCTGAACGGCGGTTCCGGCGTCCAGCCGAGAGTTGCAGAACTTTATGCTGAATTCTTGAATAAAGGTGTCACACCGGTTATCCCGACAAAGGGCAGCTTAGGGGATGCTGACATTACTTTAGCTTCACACGTCGGTTCCGCCATGATCGGCGAATGGAAAGTTTTAGTGGACGGAAAAGAAGTTCCCGCTGCTGAAGCTTTGAAAGCTAAAAACATCAAACCTCTGATTCCGGAAGGCAAAGATGCTTTAGGCATTTTGTCCAACAGCTCCGTAGCTATGGCGCTTACGATGGATGCAGCTAAGGCCATGGGTCAGATTCTGAAAGTTTCTCCGATTGTCTACGGCATCAGCCTGGAAGGTTTGAACGGCAACGTTGCCCCGTTCCTTTCTCAGACAACAGCTTTCCATCCGTTCCCCGGACTGCAGGAAAAGGCTAAAGAATTGCGTGAAGTGCTCGCCGGTTCTTATCTCTGGAAGAAAGATCCGAGCAGAAGACTGCAGGATCCTCTGAGCTTCCGCACAACGGTTTACACATTGTCTGAAGCACAGAATGCACTTAATGACCTGAACAAAGTGATCGATGTTCAGATCAACTCTTCTGATGATAACCCCGGCGTGATGGTTAATGCCGACAAGGCTGATACTCAGTACGACCAGGTCGCTCAGTATTTCATTAAGACACCGAAAGCCGAAGGCGCCATTATCCCGACGGCTAACTTTGAAGTTCTGCCTGTCGCACTCGCCGTCCAGCGCGCAACCGTTGCTTTAGGTCATGTCGGACACAATGCCGTTCAGAGAACGATGCGTTTGGATGAACCGGCCTTTACCGACTTGTCTCGTTATCTGGCTGCTAAAGACAATTTAGGTCATGCCTTCGGTGCAACAGAAGACACTTTGGTTTCTATCTACGCTGAAAACATCGACTTAGCCAACCCGGTATCTCTGGACAGCTTCCCGGTTGAAGGCAACATCGAAGACTCTGCTTCGAATCTGCCGCGGGCCGCTCAGAGACTGAAACGCGCTACAGACAACACGTTCCTGGTTCTTTCCATGGAACTGCTTCACAACACTCAGGCAGCTGACTTGAGAAAGATGCAGAACAAGAACTTCAAGATGAGTCCTGCGACAGAAAAACTTTACAAGGCTTATCGAGTCAACAGCCCGTTCGTTGATCAGGACCGTATCTACACGATCGACCTCCAGAACGGAGACGAACTCCTGAAGAACTATCAGCCCTAATCATTAGAAGACAATTGAGCTGAGTTAATTTGAACGACCGGATCATTCGCCAAAGCGGCAGAATATCCGGTCGTTTTTTTTTGATTGGCTGAATGCTTCGGAATACAAAAGAGAAAGCTGCGTAAGAGAGCCTGCGGACTCAGGTTTTACACTGATTGGCCGATGATACGGGAGGCTATTTCCTATTCGCGGAAGCTAAAATTAGGTCGAATAAAAGAAGGTGAGATTTATTCTCAAGAAAAAATGACGGAGACAACCTACAGACCCAGAGTAATGAGCGAGCGCGCGTTAAAGACACGCGCAAAAATTATGGATGCGACTCGTGCGTTTATTGTGCGGGAAGGGGTAGGACGTCTCTCAATCGATAAGATCGTTAAAGAATCCGGCACGAGCAAAGGTGCCTTTCTTTATCACTTTAAGAACCGTAAGGCGTTGTTTTGTGCATTGGTAGAAGAGTACGTCGACCATTTAAACGAGCGCATGAATTTTCACATGAGCAAGTACCAAGATGCCGAGGAACCTTTGATCCTCGGATATGCTTCTTGGTATGAAGACTTCGATAAAGATGATGGAGGTTTTGCGGTTCTGGGCGTTGCGCTGTTAGCGCTTCTTCTGCACGAGCCCGACGCGCTGAAACCTTTCCATGACTGGTACGCCAAGGTTTTTAAGATGGTTCAGGATTCTCCGATTAAGACGCCTCAGCTGCTCACTGCCATCATGGCCTTTGAAGGGTTCTTCTTTACGCACAAGATGGGATTTGACTCCTTAGATAAAGAGACGAAAGAAGCGACCTGGAAGTACATCATCGAGCAGGTTGCACCGCAGCCTAAAAGGAAAACGGTTGAGAGTTCTAAAGAAAAAATTTCCGCTTAATCGATCAATATCCGTAATTGGACAGAATCAGAGCCTTGGATTCATCCGCAGATGAGACAAGGCTCATTTCTTATGGACATTTCAGAGGAAGGGAAGCTCGGAAATCGCCTCTTTTTGCTGTCTGATAAGAGAGAAAAGAGGCTATATCCGGAAAATTTCTCCTCTTAGGTTCTCAAGACGGGAAACCTTATCCAAAGACAAGCAAAACACGGGCCATGAATGAAGATAATTGTTTCTAGTTGAAAATAAGGAAACATGAACAATGAACTCTTCAGACGGGATGTTGATTGTCAACGTGTCGGCAATCCAGGCAGTAGCGATTGCAGCGGTGACCTATTATTTCGGAGCTTGGCTGCGCAAAAAAGTTCCGTTTTTAGAAAAGTACTCCGTGCCGAGTCCGGTCGTGGGGGGGGGGTATGTTGGTTGCACTGGTACTTTCCTGCCTGGAATATTTCCATTTCATGAAAGTCAACTTTGACACCTCATTGCAGACGCTTTTAATGCTGGCTTTCTTTACGACAATCGGCCTGTCGGCCAGTCTGAAAATCGTTACGGAAGGCGGAAAGCTTTTAGTCTCGTTCTTATTTGTCATTACCATTCTTTGCGTTCTGCAGAACTTCTTGGGTATGGGCCTGGCAGAAATGATGGGATTGGATTTCCATTACGGTCTGCTGGCCGGTTCGGTTTCAATGATGGGCGGTCTAGGAACGTCTGCGGCTTTCGGTCCGTATTTTGAACAGACTTACGGCGTACAGGGCGGAACGGCAGTGGCCATTACGGCAGCCACTTTCGGCATGGTAGTGGCTTTGCTCATCGGTGCACCGTTTGCCGAGTGGCTCATTCGTAAGTACAAAGTCATTACTCCGAAAGAAGTTGATACGCCGGAGCCGGAACTGCATATTCCGGAAGATCTGGAAACGACAGTTGTTGAAGGAGAGAAAGATCCGACTTATACGCCGCAGCTGCTGAAGGCCGGAACGATCGTTGCCATCTGTATGGGTCTCGGCGCCGTTTTATCTCAGTACATGGGGCAGTACATCACGCTTCCGGCATATATTGGATCCATGATCGTGGCAGCAATCGTCAGAAACGTCGGAGATTTCTCCGGCAAATACACGGTCGAAGGCAAGGGAATGAACGCTATCGCCGAAATCAGCTTGGTGCTGTTCGTGACGATGGCCATTAATGGATTAAAGCTGCATGAACTTCTTAATCTTGCGCTTCCGCTCATGATCATTCTTGCCGGCCAAACCATCCTCATGGTGATGTTTGCCTGGGCGATGTTCTTTATCTTCGGAAAAACCTACGACGCTGTGATGCTTTGCGCCGGCGGCATCGGTTTCTCCATGGGTTCGACGGCAAACGGCTTAGCCAATATGCAGGCTATTGCCGAGAAATACGGTTCGAGCCCGAGGGCGTGGCTCATCATTAGTTTGGTGGGCGCATTCCTCATCGACCTGATCAATGCGCTGTTAGTTACGTGGATGGGTGCTTGGTAAAAAGGCAGCTTTTTAGGCCCTGTTATCAAACGTAACAGGGCCGAATTTCAATTAATACGTAGTAACACTAATAATGCAAGTTAACGTCAAAATGAGCGTTGTTTTTCGTTTAGTGCCTTTCTTTTTCCATAGAATAAATACGTTCGTCAAGTTTTCTTGACGGTCTACTTAAAAATTATTTTATTTTTAATGGAGTTAAATCCGATGAAAAAACTCGTCCTCTTGCTCGCCAGCTTCTGCTTGATGACCGCCGCTTCTGCTGCCTACAAAGACGGCACATAC
>QWCV01001255.1_pt1 | contig 26284 bp, 28 predicted proteins | sample 1972621 | NCBI WGS metagenome assembly QWCV01 (sample SAMN09866699, study PRJNA288562) | Human gut metagenome isolate pre2_stool, whole genome shotgun sequencing... | isolation source: gut | host: Homo sapiens | place: USA: California | reverse complement strand
ATGTAGTCGATGACCTCACGCTCAGCGTGGGAGGTCAGGAAGCGCAGAAGCTGCTGTGTGCTTTGTTCAAATGGATTCATAGTTATACACGCTCCTTTGTGTTCGGGTGAGGCGGTAAGGCTGCGGCCAACTCAGCCACGCTCCGATAGCGGAGCAGATTTGCCTCTCACCTATAAGGACACTCAGCGTGCATTTGTAAACCGGAAAACAAGAAACTTTTCAAAAAAACTGGGAAGCCCTGTCATGAGACAGAGCTTCCCAGCTTTTCGTGCAGCTTTTTCAGTCGCTTTGATACCGCCATTCTGGAGATGCCGTAGATCTGGCCAATCTCATCCATCGTCAGCTCACCGCTGTAACGGAGGGAGAGCAGGTTTTGACCTTGCACGTCCAGTTCCGCAATGGCTCCCCGCAGATTTTCAAGCCGGAGGTTCCTGAGCACCGCATCCTCCACGGGACGCTCGACGCAATCCGAACCGGACGGCACCGTTTCAAACTCACTTTTACTCAGGTGCCTTGTGTCCTGCTTGTCCTGCGCCTGTTCCCGTTTTCGATCCTGCTCAAGGAAGTCTGCGACCTCCTTTGGCACTGATACTTGCTCACCATTGTAGACGATAACGACGTTGTCGTTCATTTTGTGTCCTTTCCGCTTTCAACGGAAGGGTACACACCCGCGCTGCCGGTACAGCGCCAAAAACTGTCGACCTTCATGGAACTTCCTGAGCGCCAAAAACTGTCGACCTTCATGGAACTTCCTGCGTACAGGGTGGTCATAATGCCCTACGGGGTCCATGAATGCCTGAGGTCACACTTACGGTGTGAACCTCACCGGAAAGCCGCGAGATTTGGCTTTCGCCTGTTATCAGTATAAAGCGGGCGCGGAAGATTGTCAAGGTAAGGCCGACAGCGCAAAGGCAGGGGACGCCGTGCGCGGCGCCCCTGCTGAGTTGTAATAGAGTGAATATAGACTCACTACTGTGCGATTGGTCGGATCGACTTTTTCAAACACGGTCTGCAATTCGATTGAGGTCCTTGAATCTCCGAAGGTCCTGACCCTGCTAACAAGAGCGTCCAGCGTTTTCACATCAGGAACTGCAAAACACAACAGGACATTAAAGTTGCCGACCATGTGATAGAATGCCATGATCTCGGGCATCTGCACACAGAAGTCACAAAGCATAGGATACCCGGCAGCTTGTGGTATCGAGTAAAGAGACTATTAGAATCTCCAACGGCGGCTATAATGACTTTTTGGATGCAATCAACGTTTTCACTCCAAGGTGTTTCCCTTAAAGCGCCTTCGCCTCTTATCGTTAATACTCCGCTTTTTAGTTCCCACTCAATGCCATCAATGGTTCAGCTATCTTCACTTTCCGCTTCTGCGCCGTTATGAGTTGAGCTATCTGTTGGCCGTTCATGGCGCTCTCACAGCCAATGCAGAAAAAATCCCTATTACAAGCAGAGACCCCAAAAAGAATGCCTTTTTCATACGATTACCTCTACTTTCAAGAGACGCAACCATGAGTAAAACTCCAAAAGAGTAGTAATTGCAATGGTTCCCAGACATGGCTTCAACCGAAAATCATTCCATTGATATAGAAAGCGGAGCCCCTTTTTGGTAAAATTGACTTGAGAGAAAACCAACCAGAAAGGGGATGACCGCTATCTACCGACAGGAAATCATTCAGGATGTGACGCTGTTTACATCCCAAAGCGCCGCCATGTTTTACGACAAGCTTTTCAGCAGCTTGGACTTCACGCTGCCCAGGGCGGCAACCGGTATGTTCAATATACTTTTGCAGGCTAATCCATTTCTCGATACCGCGCCGCGATTTCTTCTGTAATCGGCAGAAGCTGACAATCTTCAAGCGAATACACCTGATCGCATAACTGCTCAATATCCTTATAATGGTGTGAAGTCAGAAAAATGGTCTTGCCTTCCGCTTTCAGCATACGGATGATGGCCTTTACATCCTCATAGGTTTTGTAGTCCAATGCGTTAAAAGGCTCATCCAAAATCAGAATATCCTGCCCCTCCATAATCGCCTGTGCAAGCCCCAATTTCTGCTTCATGCCAAGAGAATAATTGTCTACTTTCGCTTTGTTATCGGGGTCAAGCCCCACTTTGGTCATGGTCTGCCGAATTTCTTTCTCTCCAATTTTCCCTTGAATGTCCGCAAGAAATTTCAGGTTTTGAAAGCCACTGTAAATACCGATAAAGCCAGGGGAATTGATAAATACACCCATGTCTGCGGGGAAGTCACGACCATTTTTGCCAATCTGCCTGCCACGCACATATACGCTGCCCTGATCTGGCTTCTCAAAGCCGCATATAATCTTGAACAGCACCGACTTTCCGCTGCCGTTAGCGCCAACCAAACCAACAGTTGTTCCCTGTTCTACAGACAGGGAAATATTCTGAAGAATTGCCCTGCCGCTAAAACTTTTTGATACATTTCTTACTTCAATATATGAACTCATATTCTGTCCTCCTAATTCAATATTTTCTTGTAGCCCCACATAAGGATTCCTGCAATCATCAGCGTTAAAATAGCGGCCTCTATACCAAAGGCGGACACAGCGGAAATTCCAATTCCCGGTTCCACAACAGAAATTCTTGTCAGGCTGGAAAGGCCAAAGGGCGAATAAGCTACCCAATTCCCCGGAAGGATACAGAGCAGATTTCCCGCCACTAACACAAGGAAACCGATTGTAACTTGTCTTGTGGCAATGTAGATGCCGAGCACAATCAGATATTGCACCAATATATCAAGGCACTTCATTAAAACCGCATAGAGCATAAGCCTGAAAGAAACGATTGTTAATCCAGTGCTGAATAGGGATGCCCCTATAAGGCCAGCCATAAGCCAAAAGAATGCATATATTATGAGAAATTTTGTACTGACTGATAAGATCCCCTTCACTAAATGTCTACGGCTTTTTGCACGCACAGAAATAAAAATAGATTGTCCGTTTACCGTATGTTCCACAAAAGCTGCCAGCAGGTATAGCGGTACACCGCTGGTAATAAGCATTTCCAGAAATGGGAACACCTGAAAATATCCTGTTCCGTGTCCCGCAAACAGCGAATATATCCATTCTGCGTCGGATTCTGCGGCGCCATATCCCAGCCCTTTATAAAGCGTAATTCCAACCACAACGGCCAGAAGAATCAGAATATTGCGTTTCGTCATCAGCTCATAGGAATAGTACGCGGCAATACCGTGACATTTCAGGCGAAGTTGGGGCAAATGCCCCCGCCATGCGAACCGTACAGAAAACATAATTGTCAGCATGAATAGCAGCAGCGTGAATCCTGTACTCCATGGACGAGCCGGCTCTCCAAAATTGTGGTGTAAAATCAGCAAATGATTAAAACTCGTCAGCGGAATATTTTGAATTGCCGGAAGCTTGATCCACACAGCCGAGAGGACATAAAGAACGATTACAATTCGGATCGTCCACTTTCTCCCAGTGAAATGTCCAATCCACATACAGATTCCAAATATCAGCCAACTTCCAATAAGCTGATAGAGGGTAAAACAGACAAATGCCTGCAAGGGACTGGCAAAAAGCTGTTCCAGAGTGGAAAATAACTCGGCTTCCGTTGCACCCGCAGCAAGGTTCCATTCGTTGCCTAAAGGTAATCCTATACCAGACAGAAGAATTGCCCCAGTTTGAACAGCCGTCAGAATGACTGCAATCAAACCGACCCCAATCCATTTTTTCAGAAAATAAGAATGGTAACTTTGAAACCGTAAGATTACTGGCTCTCCATCGTCATCAATAAAGGAAAAGCAGCTTAACAGTACAATCGGCAGCACAAAATAGGTCAGATAGTAATGGTCTGATACCGCCGACAAGATGTGTCGCTCGTATGCAATACCTCCGTTTAACCTCCCGCTGATGGAAAAAAGTATACATCCGGTAAATAGGGCAAGCGACTTTCCATATCCCCACAAACGGAGATTCTTTCTGATAAGCGCAATCATAACGGACTCCTAAATGGTTACGATAGCATTTTTCTTAGAAAGGAGAAACGCTGTCAGGCCAATCACAATGCTTAAAACGATTGGGCCAAAGAAGAAAGAGAAGATTGACACGACCTCTGGATTGACTGTTGTGGGATCAAAAGCTACGACCAGCCGCAGTCTCTCCAGGCAGAGAATAGCCAGGACAAAATTTTCTAAAATGGAATACATAAACGGCCCGGTAAGGATTACAAAAATGTTCTTGCAGTATAAAGCGAGGACAAATCCGAAGGTCATTACAAAAAGGCTGACTATGCCTCTCCAAAGGGACAGGGCAACTGCATATAACAGCGGGGTCTTTATAAATGCGTTTTCAAATATATGACTAAACGGATTTTCAACAAAAGGAACCACTGGCGGTTTCACATAGAGGGCAAACACCGCAGATAGTATATAAGGAATCACAATAATACAAAGGGTTCCCAGCGCATATGCAATCCATTTGGCAGTCAGGTACTTCTTAATTTTCACTCGCGGCATGATATAGAGCAGGAAGTTGTTTTTGCGCTCGTAATACAAATTCCAGCATAGCGGCACCACAACAAACAGCGGATAAAGCAGAGAAAACAGTTCTGTTCCAACTTCCCATGCCTCTAAATCGTAGTGCAGTACATAGTTTTGGTAAATTGTGCAGGACAACACACCCATGGCGATTGCCAGAAGAACCGTTGTCAATAGCACCGGCAGAAAAACTTTTTTCCACTCATTTCTCACAAGGCCTATCATATTTCATTCATCCCTTTCTTTGTTTTTTCCAGTATATCGAAGGCTTTCAAGCGCTTCAATAGGTTGGAAACAAGAGAGGGTTTTAAGGGAACAAGATAAATTTCGTTCCCTTAAAACCCTCGTTCATACCCCTTTTTATGGCATGAGTACGCCAAAGACAACATAATTTTCATTTAAAATGGATTCGTTGCGGGTCAGGATTTTTCCATGATACCGTTCCGTCATGCGTAGGATGTTATACAGACCAAAGCCGTGGCCGTCACGATTCGTCTTTGTTGTTACGCCTTTTCCAAACAAGGCCATAAATTCAGTATTTGACAGTGGCGGAGCCGGATTGGAAACTGTCAACTCCAGAAAATCCCCCTGTTTCTTGCTGGATAAAAAAATTGTACTTCCTTTCGGTGAAGCCTCGATTGCATTATCCAATAAAATCCCAATGACCTCGATCCATTCTGTTTCCGGGGTGACAGTTTTCTTGAAAAGACCATGTAAAGATAATTCTATGTGATGATTTGCCGCTTCTGCCTGCTTTATTTTTCCAAACAGCATCCCGGCAATCATTTTGCTGTCACATGAGAGCAGTTCCCTGTCATTAAGACTGATTCCAATACTTCCCGTGAGAGCCGTCACTTCTTTCCGGGCTTCTTCTATAGTATCAGCAGAGGTAACGGCGGCTTCAATCGCCATCATCCGGTTATTAAATTCATGCTGCCTTGCCCTAACCTGTGAGATCAATTCTTCTACAATGGGCACATACTGCTCAATCATGTGGATTCGCTTTTGCTCCTGCGTCCGACGCTGATGTAGGAACAGCAATATACTGTCCAGCAGCAACACCGCAAGGATCAGAATTATAATCACCCACAGATGGGAAAGAATTCTATCCACATCAAAAGAGAGGATAGAAAGCACTGCCATGAGAAGGACAGCGATATTGGCAGATACGATCAGAACTGTGAAATCGCTTCTTTGGACGAGCTGATGGATTAAGCCGAAAAGCGGCGTGAACTCCAGTACAACTATAAGGCACAATGCCGCTGCACGGCTACCCAACAGGAGTAAAATATCCGTAGCTCCGCAGACAGCAAAAAGAACCACGCACAGACATTTGACGAACAGAAAAACGGAGAAAGCCGCCATTGTGCCGCAGAAAACCGTGCCGCTGGATTTGGAGCCGAAGAAAATACTGCTCAACAACAATACTGCAAAAATCAAAAACAGCAATCCAACAATATTGTCTGCTGGTAGTATTTCAAAACCTTCACTGCGGAAAGATGCCGTCATATTTGCGCCAATAGAGAAATCCACTCTCGGCACAACACAAAGTACAAGAAGAATAGGAAAAACGAAAAAATCCTTTGCCTTTATTTCTGCTTTTTGCCGGAAAACGACTTCACAGCAGAGAGCCAGTATTCCCGCATCCAATCCCAACTGTATCAGATTCATTAGAAAGTCCATGCTTACCCCCACAATTCGGCCTGATATTTATTTCCGACGGGGATTGTATCTGTAAATCCTTTCAGACAAATCTTCCGCCCAGATTTGTCAATTTTCTCGATATGGGATTTGTTCACGGCATAACTCTTATGGCACTGAACAAATGCTGGATCATCAAGCAACGCCAATAAACCAGACAAAGTGTACCCGGAAATCGTATCTTCTTTGATGCCGGACAGACGGCTACTGGTATGGATCACAAGTTTTTTTCCAAAGGCTTCGATATAGGCAATATCCTGTGTAACATATTCTAAGATAAATTGCTTTTGCTCAATCTGAATGGTTTTTGCTTGTTGGCTCATCTGTTTAGACAATCCCAACGCGTCACGAAATGCCGTTACAAATTCTTCTTCGCCAAATGGCTTTACAAGAAAACTGTAACACTTCACATCTCGATAAGCTGAAAGTTCTTCTCCTGCCAATGCCGTTTCAAAAATGATCGGCGTATATTTATATTCCGGCAATTCGCGGAGCTGCTTTGCTAAATTTGTTCCTTTATAGTCCTCTAACTGAATATCGAGGATAAACAAGGAAATATCGTTCGCTTTTGCGTATTGCAGGGCATCGCCTGCTTCGGGAAAAGAAACCACGTCCAATTCAGCGAATATTTTATTGATATATCGGATTATCCTTTTTACTGCATCCGGATTATCCTCTACTAATAATATTTTACTCATTATGATGGTTCTCCACTATTATCTTTGAATTTTACAAATCAATTATAGTATAATCTTTTTCGCCCAAAGGTACAAGCAGCAAGGGTTGAAATTAGATAGTCAGGCAAACGAAATGATACCTTGTCCAAATAATGGCACCTGAAATGTAAAATCCATTTAAGATGATTTTTACAGTCTACTGATTTGTTGTATGGAGAGGATAGGGCGGTAGTCGTACTCTTTGATTACAGCGGTGCGTTTTTAGAACAAAAAGCGTGACTGCGATAGCTTTAATTTTCCACTTCATTTTTTACAAAAACCGTGGTATACTGTTTATGAGGTGAGGGCTGTGCAGTTTCGACCGTTTGTTTACGATGCAATGAATCGACAAGTGCCGGTGGCTATTGAGCCGATGACGCCGCAGGATGTTGCGTTGACAGACCGAGAACCCTTGTGGCAGACCTCCTGGGCCAGCGAATATCTGGCCGACGAAAATTACGAAAAATACGCAGCCAGAGTTGGAGATGAGCTGATTGCTCTGGCAGCATATGAGGTCCTTCCGACTGCGCTGGTCGTACACATTTTGTATATGGAGGCACAGCCTGAGTCAAATCCTACGCTCGACGGAGGAACCCCGAAGTACAGAGGGATAGGGAGGCTGCTGATCGCCTATGGCATCAAGCTGTCCATTGACAGCGGTTTGACCGGCGATGTGGTGCTTGAAGCGAAGACGACGAGCTTGGCGAAGCATTATGAAGAAGATTTCGGGGCCGTTTTACTCCCAACCTTTCAATCTTCCGCGCCAAGGTATTTGATTGCGGACGAAGCTGCCAAACGAATTTTCTTCACCTATCTGGATTGATTTTCTGCGAGGAGGTGCTTTGCATGGATATGAATAAAATCAGACCGGCGTCTGATGCGGCGTGGTATTGCCGCAAAGATGCAGAGGAAGAACGTTTTTATGAGATATTCTTTCAACTGTGCCGCAAATACGGCGTGCGTTGGGCAAGCGCCACACCGAAGGAGAAAAGCTTTATTGAAGAGGTGACTCGCGTCACCTATGAGCGGGACAGGGCACAGCGGCTCGGCTTACCGCTGTCGGAGGTGCGCCCCTCGTTCGCGTCTTGAAAGCGCTTTGACCCACACCGTGACCCACACGGGGAAATGAGCGGACGGAAACAATGGAACAAGCAGGCTGTGACCTCATCCTTTTTGGACAAAAAACCGCCGGAAAGCCTTATACTGCAAGGGCTGGAAGGCTCTACGACGCTTGGTAAGGATGAGGTCGGCAGTTCGAATCTGCCCAGCAGCTCCAAGTAAAAACCCTGTAGTTTCAACGGTTCATGTTCATAGGTACACAATGTGACCTATGGGGCAAACCGGACGGTACAGGGCAACAAAGAAGCAAGGTAAGAACTTATAGTTTTTACCTTGCTTCTTTGTATTGTTACCATTATAGGCTTTCGGCATCTTATCCGAAAAAACATGCTAACCCTTGGCAATAGCTATACAGTTTAGGAAAATAATCAACGCCCGCACTATTTCCGCTTTCGTCAGATGAATAGACCTCAATTTGTACCTCAATGCGATTTGCGCCCATCGCATTGAATTGTTTCATAACTTGGAGCTTCATACCCTCCATAACAGAAACAATGGTCATAACAGCAGCAATTCCAATGAAGATAGACAGAATGGTTAGTGTACTACAGCCCTTTTTTCCTACAATAGAACGCCATGCCATTTTAAACGGCTGCAAAATGCTCATGCCTCGGCAACTCCCTTGATGTTCATGTCCTTCACAAAATTCTGCGTACCGTACAGCACCAGCGTATCGGTGATACCGTTCTCTTTGGCGTACTCCGCTACATCGCCCTTGAAGAAGCGGAGGTCGAGGACATGAACTTCCGCATAGTCCTCCACGGGGAATTGGGAAAAGGTGTTGCCGTAGGAGTCTTTTATAAGCAGGAGCTTGCCGCTCTTGCCGCTGCCCTCGATAACGGCCTGTGCCTGGTTGGAGTTCAGAAACACGGCGTACTGGTCGCTGCCGGACAGGTATTTCCGCTCGTAGATGCTGTCCGTCTCATACTGACCGTTGTTGTAGGACACACTTCTATTTATGTGCTTATGCCATGCGGTGATCTCCTCGGCGGGGACAGAGGGCAGCGGGACTTTATTCCAAGTCGTGCCGTGGAAATTATCGCAGAGAATTTCCTGCGTCCATTCGTCCACATTCGGTTCAATGCCCCGCCATGCACAATAGGCATAGTAGGCCCCAAGGCTCGTCCAATGGTGATCGGTACGGTAGTAGATGTTCTCGCCGCTATGAGCGGCGAGAGCAGAAAGCACGTCTGTTGTGTCAACGCCCGCATCGGTCAGCACTTGCAGGATCGCGGTGTAGTCTGTCACTGGCGCATAGGCAGGGAGTTTATCCGTCAGCACTTGTGCCGCCATAGGGACAAGGATCGTATTCATAGAAACGCCCTCTGCTGCCAGTTTTTCCTGTAAATCAGCAAGGGCAGCTGCGTTGGCGGCAAGCTGCTTTTTACTATAAGATGTAAACTTGTCCATCAGATACTTATCCTTGCAGATATAGACACCGCCGCTTTCCCGTTTACCGATGGCCAGTTCCATGTAGGTTTTCATCGTGACCCAGCCATCCCGCAGGGGAACTTGATCGGTAAAATACTTTTCCAGTTCGCCACTAAATTCGCCGGAGATAAAGTCGGCAACAGTAAATTGGGGCTTTTGCGTCAAAGTGCGTTTTTCACGTTCCGAGTAATACCGATCCGGCATCAGCAGCCCGATGAGCGCAGACACTGCCAGCAGCAGGCAGAAAAAAGAGGTTATGATTTTATTTCGCATTTTTCTCACCTCAGAATCGGAAGTACAGGAACGGATTATAGCTGCCGCTGACAAGATAGGCCGCAGCCATCACCAGCACACAGGCAAGGCCGCCGCAGTCAACCACGGTCAGCGCCCGCTGCCCCAGCCGTGTGCCGAGCTTTTCATAAAAGCGTTTTCCCAGCGGTGTGGCTGCCAAAGCACAGATTGCCAACATCGGCCCATAAGTCAGCAGCAAATACAGACTACTGCTGTCAAACAGCACGCCGGAGAGCATGGCCTTGCACCACGCAGCTCCTTTGCTGATCTCTGTGAACGCAAAGAGTGTCCAGCTGATCGTTACCAGCACCAGCGCGTAGATATGCCGCAATACGGCGGGCAGCCTTTTGAGCCAGCGCAATAGGAACAGCTTTTCCAGCACCAGCAGTATTCCGAAATACACGCCCCATAGGACAAAGTTCCAGCTTGCCCCGTGCCAGAAGCCCGTCAGCAGCCAGACGATAGCAATATTGCGGAGCTGCTTTGCAAGGCCGCCCTTGTTGCCTCCCAGCGGGATATAGACATAATCCCGGAACCATGTCCCCATCGAGATATGCCAGCGCCGCCAGAAATCGGTAATACTGTCGGCCAGAAACGGATAGTTGAAGTTTTCCAAAAATCGGAACCCCAGCATCCGTCCAAGGCCGATGGCCATGTCGGAATAGCCGGAAAAGTCGAAATAGATCTGGAAACCGTAGGCGCTGACACCCAGCCATGCCGTCAGCACCGTGGGAGCAGCCTGCGCGGATGCTGCCTCCCACAAAAGGCCGATGTTATTTGCCAGCAGCACCTTTTTCCCGATGCCGCAGGCGAAGCGTTTCACCCCATCGGCAAAGAGGTCAGCGGTGCAATCCCGGTGCTCCAGCTCGTCCGCTACCGTCTGGTAGCGGACGATGGGGCCCGCAATCAACTGAGGGAATAATGTTACATACGCGCCGAAATTGATGATATTTTTCTGCGCTTTCGCTTCCCCACGATAGACATCAATGGTGTAACTCATGGTCTGGAACGTGTAGAAGCTGATGCCGATGGGCAGGGGCAGGTTCGGCTGGGAAATGGCCGTGCCGAACAGAGAATTGACTGCGCCGATGAAAAAGCCGCTGTACTTGAACACGCCCAGCAGTCCCAAATTGACACAGAGTGATATCAACAGCGCGATCTTTGCTCCCCGCTGTCCCCGGTGCCGCTCTACCATCTGTCCGCAGGTGTAGTCCAACGCGGTGGAAAACAGCATCAGCACCACATAGACCGGCTCACCCCATGCGTAAAACAACAGGCTGAACAGAAACAGTGTACCGTTGCGCCATTTCTGTGGGACAAGGAAATGCGCCAGCAGACACAGCGGCAGAAAGCATTGTAAAAATGTCAGGCTGGAGAAAACCATAGTTAGCCGCCAAGCACCGGATCGTTGTTACCTTCATCGTCGGTCATATCAAAAAAGCCACCGTTGTTGTTGCTGTCGTCCTCCTCCGGGATCGTAATACCGTTGTCAGCAGAACCAAAAATACCTCTCCATACTTCGTCCACCTTGGCAGCCTCCTCAGCAGCAAATTTAGCCTGCACCTCATCACTGGCCTCCCAGTCACCCTGCGCACCGAGGATCAGCAGCGCCGCATAGTTGCCGTTCACGAACAAACGAGCCTGCAAGACCTTCTGCAAATCCATGTTGTACATCCGGGAGTAGCTGAGAATTTGCTCATAGCCAGTCTGCAAAAGTGCGGCAGCATCCTGTGCGTAGCCGTCCTTAACTTTAACAATAACAGCGTAACTGGAATTGACTGCGGAATTGGAATTGCTCATAGACGCCCAGCTTTCCACTTGCTCCATATCCAGTCCCCAATAACCGCTTATGTTATCTTCGGTTTCAGCGACGTCGCATCCAAAACTGTCACCCAGCTTTTCTTTCAACGTGTCCATAATCTCTTGTGCAGTCATGGTCACCTCTGTCTTGCCCTTATTGTCATCGGCCTTTCCACCGCAGGCGGCCAGAGACAGCACCATCGTGAGTGCCAAGAAAAAAGTCAGAATGTGTTTCATCTCTATTTGCTCCTTTGTCGTTCAAAATTCATTTTATAGGAGGGGCAGAGCGGCGTCTCCGGAAACGCCGCCCTCTTGCCCTTCCATATATCCATACGACGGGAGCTCGCAAAATGTTGGATAACATATAAAAACTTTTTTTGTGACAAAAGGGGCACTGGCCGCCGACTGACATCGCCTCAAAAAACAGCAAAACTGCTGGAACAGGCACATCCCAGCAGTTTTGTTATTTTCTGTTTTTATTTGCAGCTTGCGGCAATAAGCTCTTGCGCAATCTCGGTTATATTTTCCTCACTGGGACGATCAAAGCTGGATAAATAATAGCTGATATCATTATAATTCCAATGCGCCCGCCATGTGTCAGGCGATAGACAGTCGAGCGTTGCGCCATACTCCGCATTGAGCGCAGTACTGCCCACAGCATCTCCCTCTGCCCGGGAAAAGTTTCCGTCCAATTTGGCGGCTTCATAAGTGTATTCGTGACCGTTCAGTGTAAAATCAACGCGGGCAATCTTACCATCATAAATGCAGTAATACACATTTTCTGCATTCTCCGGCGCGTCGATGGAAAAGCCGAGCGGTTCAAAATCCTCTGCGCTCTGCACATCCTCAAACGGCGAGCCGACCATGACCGGCGGTTCGTTCGCTTCGCTGTCGCGACTTAAAAACGGTGACAAAAAGCCGAGCGTGACCGTCACCACCAGCGCAAGGCACGCGGCCATCGCGCTGCAGCGCTTCCACATCGGTGTCGGACGGCGGACGGGGAGGGAAACGACTGTTGCGGACGCATCGTTTTCTGCCGCGGGCGTGTCGGTTTTCTCCTCGGGAGCCGCCGCTTTTTTCAGGATGTTAGCGTACATCCGCTCCTGTGCGCCGCTCTCCGGCTCGATCCTGTCGAAAGCGGTCTTCACTTCGTTTTCGTTCATGCGTCCTCACCTCCCAATGTGAGCTTCAGTTTTGCGCGGGCGTCGCGCAGTTGGTTTCGCACCGTCGACGGCGGCCTGCAGAGCATCGCCGCGATCTCATCGGTCTGGTAGCCCTCGTAATAGTGCAGCCAGACGACTTCCTTGTATTTGACCGGCAGCGCCATGACGGCCTCCACGACCTCGCGCTTTTCGTCCGGCTCCGCGTCGGTCTGCTCGGCCTCTTCGTCGATGGGTGACACCTTCTGCCGCCACCAGTGCTTGAGCTTGTCCTTGCAAATATTCATGGCGGTCGTCGTGAGCCACGAGCGCTCATGCCGCTCGTTTTCAAAGGAGACGTCGCTCGTCATCGCCCTGACGAAGGTGTCCTCCGTGCAGTCCTCGGCGTCCTGCGCGTTTTTCATAAAGGCATAGCAGACGCGGTAAATGGCCTTGAAGTGCCGCAGATAAAACGCTTCAAAATCTCCCTGCATGGCTCCGCCTCCCTCTCTATAACTTGATACGATTTAAGAGTACAGATTGTTGGATGGAAAGTCAAGTAAACAAGATTGCCGCGCATTTTTAGGGAATTGCTGTGTTAAATTCGGAAAAGCACTTTTTCAGATACGATAACTCTTTATCCGTATAACCAATGGCAAGTATTGTATAGCTGCCCGTCCTTATCACCTCCTGCAAAGAACAGAGCCAACAGGCAGCACACTTCCTGTTGGCTCTTATTCCTTGGAAAAGGGGAAAGGGTATTGAGATTCAATAAAAGCTCTGTATCGGGTGTGTACTGTTGATTTTTTTGATTGCCTGTGAAGCATAGTATCCAATCAGCACAAACACCACCATTACGGAAAGATAGTCAATCAGGAAGAGGATCACAGGCTCGGAATAATCGTAGAATACGAAGTGGCTTCTGAGCAGCAGATACAAACTAACGCCTCTGCGTCGGAAAGCGAACGCGCCATATACTGCCCAAAGCCAGCCGATCAGTCGCAGGCTCCATGTTCGCAGGGGCGAAGACGGCAAGTGCTTGCGCGCCATCGCCAGCATCATGCTCCAGTGAAATCCCAGATGCAGGCTCATACAGACGAAGCCCCAGTAGGCGCAGAGGATATGCACCTGCTGTGCAAGCTCATAGCCACCGTGCTTTGGAAAAAACGCAAATACATAACGGGACAGCACAACGCCGCTAATCATTGAACCGGACATAGAAAGAAAGATGATTCCGACCAACGCCGTCTGAACCATGCGGATGGGCGTGTATTTGCCCTTTCCGACTGCCAACAGCCACTTTCGGTTGAGTATATGGTGTGCCACGAACAGAGCGAACATTCCCATACCGATCCACTCGTGGGCTGCCTCGCCCACAAGCCCGTAGGCCATCAAAAGCAGCAGCGCGACAGTCATTGCGGCATCGACTGCGAGTTTGATTTTCTGAATTGACCGCATTTCCGCCGATGTTACAGTCCCAGCCCCGCGGCCCAATCACGGACGGTGCTGCTGGACGCGCCGGAGGAAAAGCGCTGACCGCTCTGCCATGTGCCGCCGTTTGCCATTTCTTCCAGCAGCGTGCCGCTCTGACCCATGCCGGAGGAGGAAGAGGTGACAAACGGAATGACGGTCTTACCGGAGAAGTCGTTGCCCCTTACGAAGTTGTTGACAGGCCACGCCGCAATGCCCCACCAGATGGGATAGCCAATGAACGCGGTGTCATACTCATCCCAATTTGCGGGGGTGGTCTGGGTCAGGGCAATGTCCCGCAGAGCCTCGTTGTCATGCTCACGGTTGACACGGCTACCGTCCACCGTCCAGTCCAGATCAGCGGAGGTATAGGGCGTGACAGGTGTGATTTCAAAAAGATCCGCACCCAGTTCGCCCGCAATGTCCTGAGCCACACGTTCCGTGTTTCCAGAGCCGGAGAAGTAGGCCACGAGAATTTTGCTGCCGGTGCCGGGATCGGGCTGCGGGGTGACGGGTGTCATCGTCAGGTAGTTGCGCAGGATCGTTGCCACCTGTGCGCGGGTCGCGTTGCCGTTCGGGTCAAAGCGGTTGCCGGTGGTGCCATTCACCACGCCGTTCGCCCTCGCCCAATCCACGGCGGCAGAAGCGTAAGCGGGGATGCTGCTCTCGTCGGCAAAATCCTGTCCGGCTTCCGCACTGGGAGAACCGGCGTAGCGCCAGAGGATCGTGGCGATCTGGGCGCGGCTGACGGGATCGTTGGAGCCGAAGCGCCCGTTGCCGTAGCCAGTCACGATGCTGTTGGCACTCGCCCATGCCACCGCATCCGTGTAGTAGGCACCCGAAGGAACGTCAGAGAAGGCCGTTCCCGTGGCAGCGGACGGGCTGCCCGTGGCGCGGTGCAGAACCGTCACCAGCATGGCGCGGGTCATGGGCGTATTGGGGCTGAATGTGGTAGCGGAGGTGCCGTTCATAATGCCGTGCTCATAGACATAATCCACGGCATCCGCGTACCATGTACCATTCGGAACATCGCTAAAGACACCCCCTGCCGCCAGGGCCGTCGGAATTGTTGCGATCACCAGCGCTGCCGCTATGACCGCCGTCAGAAGTCGTTTCATCTTTTTCATTGTTGTCATCCTTTCCTGTTGATTTTCTCTGGGCAAGCACCCAGTTCAGTACGTTCTCATCGTCGAACACCACGCTGCCGCCGCCATGGTAATTGTAAATGCCCTTGGCGTTGAAATAGGCGTTGTCCGGAATATTGAGCTGCAAAAGCTGGTCGATCTCGCTATCAGTCAGCCCTGCCTTTTCATAGGCGGCGTGGAGGTTCGCGTAGGCGTCCCGCGCCTTTTGAGAGCCGTAATACTCGTCGTTTTCCGCCATGAAGATATAGACCGCCACCCGGTTTTCTGCCACGGGGTCATAGGTGCCGTCCCACTGGGAGCCGCCGTGGATATAGGCGGCGTAGAGGTCGGGGCGCAGGGCCACCGCCTGAGACATGGTTTCGCCGCCAGCCGAATACCCTGCGGCATAGACGCGGCTGGTGTCCACTGAAAAGTGGTCGATCATGTACTCCGCCAGTTCGTTGGCCTGCCGTGCGGACTTTGCGCCCCAATCGGTGAGCTGACCGGAAACAAGGATCACAGGCTCCGACAGCTTCGTCCACGCCTGCACGCCGTTCCAGCGAAGGTTGCTGCCTGCGGAATCCTCCCCGAACCACATCTCCCCATACCCCGGCATAGCCACGATAAGGGGATAAGTCTTTGCGCTGTCATAGCCGTCCGGCAGATAGTAGCTGAAATGGATGATGCCATCCGCACGGTCCAGCCGGAGAGCAGCAGAACTCCCGCCAGTAAACCCGCTAACATTTTTCGCATACCTTGCCCTCCTTCCGAGGAAATACTCGGTTAATCAACCGTTCAGGCCAAGGCCGCTGACCCAATCGGCCACATCGCTCTGGCTGGCGCCGCTGGAGAAGCGCTGACCGTCCTGCCAGTCGCCGGTACCCGCCATTTCGGAGAGCAGCGTACCGCTCTGGCCCATGCCGGAGGACGAAGATGTGGCAAAGGGAATGACGGTCTTGCCGGTGAAATCATTGTTTTTTACAAAGGTGTCCACGGGCCACGCTGCGATGCCCCACCAGATGGGATAACCGATAAACACGGTGTCGTAATCGTCCCAGTTCTCCACCTCCGTGGTGGTCAGAGGCACATCCCGCAGGGATTCATCGTCGTGCTCGCGGCTGACCCGGCTGTCGCTGTTCGTCCAGTTCAGGTCGTCGGAGGTGTAGGGTTCAGCGGGCGTAATTTCAAAGAGATCACCGTCTGCGGCCTCGGCAATATCCTCTGCCACGCGCTTGGTGTTTCCGCTGGCGGAATAGTAGACCACCAGCACCTTGCCGCCGGAGGTGGTGCTGTCCGAATCGCCTGCCGTGGCATCATCTGGTGTTTCCGACGGGGTGCTTTCAGCGGGTGTGTCATTGGACGGTGTCTGTGCAGGGGTATTATTCGTCTTGCTGCCGCAGGCGGTCAAAGACAGGATCATCAGCGCAGCCAACAGCAGGCTGCCGAATTTTTGAACGCTTTTCATAAGATCATCCTCCTATCGCTTTTATTTCACATTTTCCTGAATCCAATTTTCAATGTGATTCGCGATCACATCGTTGTTCAGATCTTGGAACATGAAGTGGTCATTGCCGGTGATGCCCTCCTGTGGAAGATCCACCACGGTGCAGTTTCCACCCTGTTCGTTGTAAGCATCCCGGAAGTCATAGCACGCCTGACGCATGGCTTGCCACATCATAGTCGCCTGAATCGCAGGGTCACCGTTGTCGATGTAATCGCCAAAGTACATGGTAACAGGGATGTTCTTCTCCAACACAGCCTTGAAGTCCTCGCTGTCCGCGCCGGGGGCCCCGCCGGGTTCAATGGCAACGATGGCAGCAATGTGGTCGGTGTACTGCACTGCCGTCCAGCCGGGGCCGCCGCCCTGAGAGTGAGTCACCAGAATGGAGTTCTTTCCAGTGCGCTCATATACTTCGTCAATGGTGGCAGCCACGGCCTTTGCCACGGTCTCGTTATCAAAATCGCCGCCCATATCAGAGGTCATGCCGGTGTCCGGCGTCATCTGGCGGAAGAATTGATCCACGGAAGCGGCATCGTTGGGGAACTGAGAGCCTTCGTTGACAACAGACTCGCCATTCTCCCAGCGGCCAATGCGGAACTGGGTGTACCAGCGCTGATCCAGCGTCTTGGTACTGATGTCACCGCTGACGGAGGTTGCACCTGCTTCGCCGCGGCGGGGCTCGTCAATGAGGAATACGCCGTGACCCTTGCGAAGAAACATCTCCGACCACCCCTCACGGCCGTCCGGCGTGGTCATCCAGCCCATGCGGGACTGGCCATAGCCGTGGAGGAACACCATGGGAAGCCCGGTTTCCTCTGCGGGGATCTGATAGAGCACATTGGCGTGATCCACATGGGCGGTCTGACCGGCTCCGGTCTCCTCCCACTGGTTCTCCGGGTCAAAGGTTCCGTCGGAGGTCACGGTAATGCCGCCCGCAGAGAAAATGCCCTGCTCTGAAAGGTATAGTGCTTTCATGCCGTCTTCGGTCGTCTGGGCGTTATCGTTCTGCGAGTTGTCCGCATCTGCTGTTTTACTGGCGCAGCCTGCCAGCAGAGAAAGGCTCATAATACCGCACAGAAACAGTGCGGCGATCTGTCTGTTCTTCATTTCGTTCTCCTTTACTTCTGCTCGTCTACGGGCGGAACCATTTCAGCGTACTTTTTCAGCAGTTCGGGGGTGCTGGTGTAGTAGCGTACATTCTTGTTGAGGGCGGCGATCTGCGCCATTTCATCATCGGTCAAGGCAAAATCAAAGAGGTCAAAGTTGGACTTGATATGCTCCGGATTCTTGGAGCCGGGGATGACGATGTTGCCGCTCTGAATGTGCCAGCGGAGAATGATTTGGGGCGCGGACTTGCCGTACTTCTTGCCAAGCTGAGCGAACAGCGGCTCCTCCAGCAGCGCCTTGTCACCGTGGCCCAGCGGATACCATGCCTGCGGCACGATGCCGTTCTCCTTCAGGAAGGCTTTCAGTTCAGGCTCCTGATGATAGGGGTGCAGCTCGGTCTGCAAAATCGTGGGTTTTACTTCACAGAGGGAAAGAATCTCCTCAATCTGCGCTTTGTTGAAGTTGGACAGACCGATGGCGCGCACCTTGCCCTCCTTGTACGCCTTCTCCATCTGACGGTAGCCCGCCACATAATTGCCCGCGGGCTGGTGGATCAGCAGCAGGTCGATGTAGGGAGTGTCCAGACGGGCAAGGGTCTTGTCCACTGCGTCGGGCTGCTCATAGAAGCTGGGCCACAGCTTGGTTTCCAAGAAAATCTCCTCCCGCTGCAAGCCGGACTTCTTCATGGCACGGCCAACGGCCTTTTCATTCACATAGGCGTTGGCGGTGTCGATCAAGCGGTAGCCGTTCTGCAAGGCGCTGACGCAGGAGGCCTCCGCCTCGTCCGGGGTCAGAAGAAAGGTGCCGATACCGGCCATGGGCATTTTCACGCCGTTATTGAGAGTTGCGTATTCCATAAAAGATTCCTCCTTAAATGTTCTTTCTAAGTTTCGTGGCTTCGTTTTCATTGGTCGCTATGCCGCCGTAGGTCATACCGTAGAGAGCGGCGAAGCGCTTCATGGTGTACTCGCCCGCCTCCAGCATCCACTGTTCCGGGGCAGCGCCCTGAAACACGAAATACAGCTTGCGGCCGGACAGTTCGCCGTCCTCCACCTCGCCGTAAAAACGGTCGAGCACATTGCGGACACTGCCGCAGATGTTATGCCAGTACACCGGCGAGCCGATGACAATGGTATCCGCCTGCTTCATGGCACCAATGACAGCATCCAGCCCGTCGCCGGGGAGGTTCTGGCCGTATGCACCGATGGTGTAGTCCGTAAGGTTCAAAGTCTCATATTCGTGACCTTTCAGCAGCTCTGCCGCCAGTGCGGCGGTGTTCCCGTTTTTGTTGGGACTGCCGTTGATAAATAAAATGCTCATAGTGATACTCCTTATTTCAGCTTTTGATAATCTTCTTCACTCACCGGCTCACACCACTGACTGCGGCAGTTTTCTCCGGGTACTTCCACCGCCAGATGGGAGAACCAGCTGTCCGGCGCAGCGCCGTGCCAGTGCTTGACACCGGGCATAATGTTGACTACATCGCCGGGGTGCAGCTCCTGCGGCTCTTTGCCCCATTCCTGATAGTAACCGCGCCCAGCCACGCAGATAAGGATCTGTCCGCCGCCTTTGTCCGCCTCGTGGATGTGCCAGTTGTTGCGGCAGCCGGGTTCAAAGGTTACATTGAATATTTTGACCTGCGCCGTGGAAACCGGCGCAAGATAGCTCTGCCCGCTGAAATACTGTGCGAAACCGTCATTAGGCACTCCGATGGGAAATATCATACTGTTTTGATGACGCTGCTTTTCGTCGGCGCTTTCCTCGTCTGCCCAGTTGTCCTTTGCCATTCGGAATGCCGCCCAAGCCTTGGGCCAACCCGCATAAAACGCAGCGTGCGTCAGGATTTCCGCAATTTCACTGCGGGTAATTCCGTTTTCCTTGGCCATTTGCAGATGATGTCCGAAAGAGGTATCCGTCAGCCCCTGCGCCATCAGTGCTGTCACGGTGATGAGGGAACGGTCGCGTGCAGAAAGCTCGCTTTCCCGGCTCCAAACCTCACCGAAAAGAACATCATCATTGAGCTGTGCGAACTTCGGCGCAAATTCACCAAGCATATCTCTGCCTGCTGTGATTTTCTTCATGGTCACCTGCACTCCTTCAAAATTTCGTAAATTTCGTCGTGGCTCAGCTTCTTGCAGCAGCCGGGGGTGAGAACGGTGGAATCCGCGATGGCGCGAAAATCGGTGTCAGTGGGGATGCCCAGCTCTGTAAAGCTGTTCGGCAGGCCAATCTCCCGGATAAAGTCCGCCAGCGCGTCGATACCGGCAGCCGCGGTCTCCTCGTCGATTCCCTTGGGCACGATGCCCCAGACATTCTGCGCGAAACGTGCGAACCGTGCCGCACCGGATTTGTAGATGTGGCGGTACAGAACGGGATGGATAACCGCCAGACCCGCGCCGTGGTTGCAGTTCGTGTAAACACCAAGCTGATGCTCGATTTGATGTGCCTGAAAATCCGTGACCTTGCCGATCTTCAGCACGCCGTTCTCCGCCATGGCGGACGCCCACGCCAACTCGCTTCTTGCGTCGTAATTCTCCGGGTCGGTCAGTAGCACGCGGGTGTTGTGGATGACGCTGCGCATGACGGCTTCACCCAAGTCATCGGAAAGATTGTTTTCATCCGGCTTGCCGAAGTAGGTCTCCATGGCGTGACTCAGGGTATCAAAGGCACCGGAGATGACCTGCTTCATGGGAACGGACAGGGTATAGCTGGGGTCAAGGAAGGCAAAATCCGCCTGTGCGCCCCAAAGAGCGCCCTTGATTTTCTTTTCCTCGTGGGTGATGACGGCACCGTTATTCATCTCGCTGCCGGTACCGAACACCGTGACGATGGTGCCGAGGGGGATAAACTCCGTTGGGAATGTGTGCTTGGTGTTCTCCAGTTCCCAAATGTCCTCGTCCAGTTTGGCCTGCGCGGAGATGACCTTGCAGCAGTCGGACACGCTGCCGCCGCCCACGGCGAGAATCAGATCGACGTGATTTTCACGCGCCAGCTTCGCGCCCTCCTGCACCTTGGCATAAGTGGGGTTCGACATGATACCGGAGAACTCCACGATGCGCTTGCCTGCGGCATTCAGGATACCCATGATCTCATCGTACACGCCGTTGCGCTTGATCGAGCCGCCGCCATACGCCAGCATGACGGTTTCGCCGTAGTTCCCCAGCAGACTGCCGAGATACTCTTTCACGCCGCCCTTGCCGAAATACACCTTGGTCTTGTTTTCAAAAATAAAGTTGTTCATAAAACGCATCCTTTCTGAATGTTATTTCTTCATTTGCTGTTCCCAAAAGTCCACGGCATCATTGATCCAGCCTTCGGCGCTGGTTCCAGTCCCAAGTCCAAAGCCGTGCCCCAGACCGGAATACACATGAAACTCCGTGTCGATCCCGGCCTGCTGCATGGCTTCGAGTCGCACCTGCATGACCCGCCAGTTGGCGATGCCGTCCCGGTCACCGACACAGGCATAGGTGGGCGGATCGCTTTCGGAATACTCGCTCAGTCCCGTGTACTGCATGATGACCGCACCGGGACGGGGCAGATCGCCGCCGCCAAAAGCTTCTGCACCGTAAGACCCCAGCCACGCCGCCATTCGCGCTCCCGCTGAGCCGCCCCATAGGGAGTAGCAATCGGTGTCCACTTCCAGTTCGTCCGCATGGTCAAAGATGAAGCGGATGGCTCTTGCCAAGTCCTCGCAGGCGGTCTGTGCGCCGGGGCGATAAATGAGAGCGAAGGCGTTGTAGCCCTTTTTGGAAAGCTCCAGCGCATGAGGGAAGCTGTCCTGCATGGCCCCCACATAGGCAAAGGCACCGCCTGCATTGCAGATGGCGAACTTCTCGCCGGGGATTCCCTTGAAGAAAAACAATCCTGTATCTTCTTTGGCAGGGTCAGCCGCCTTTTCCTCGTCGGTGTAGATGTCATAGAAGATGGTTTGGCCGTCCGCTGCCCGCTCTCGCAGGGTGTTCACGATCTCCAACGTTTCGTCCGGATCGATATGGCTGTAGTAGGTCAGTTGAAGTTCTTCCAGCGTGTCGCCACTGTAATAGGCATCCTCTACAGGGAACAGCAACCGTCCGTAAGAGCCGAACATTGGAGCATTCTTCACATCTTTGATTTTGCTTTCCCTTGTAAATGCTGCTGTTTGGGATGGAGTGGTTTCCACTGGTTCCTGTGGTTCACGAGCACCGCAGCCGCTCAGCAGAAGCGCCGTACAAAACAGCAGCGCAGAGAAACATCCAAGCTTCATATCATCATCTGCCTTTTCTTGAACTTCTGCCTATAGTATAAAAAAAGCGAGACTTCAAGAGAAGTCTCGCTTCGTTCATCAGTATATACCTTTAGGTTATAATCAGTTGTACAGCTCTTTGCTGATGATTTTGGCTGCATCCAAAAAGCGCTGTACCGTCGGTGTCGGCTCTGGCGAATGGAGAATGCCATAGGGAATGCTGTAATTCCATTCCACTGGGATTATCTTCAGAAGCGGATGGACAGTTGCCCAACCGGGAATCGCCAGCAAAACGTCATTGGTGTTCTCACAGCGGTTGAACACATCCATGTTGTAAAAGTCGAAATCTACGATATGGATCTGCGGATGGTGCTGCCAGAGGTCATCCCGGAGTTGATCCACATAATGGCTCCATCCCCGGTGCATCAGCATGAGATTTTCGCCATAAAGATCTGTGATCTGTAATTTATCCTTTGCTGCCAGTCGATGGTGAATGGAAACAGCACAGTGGAACGGGCCTCTGACCAATTCCAACCCAGCACAGCCCCGCAGGTGCAGCATGGTCTCATCAAAAATACCGCCTACTACATCAATGTTCTTTCCGAGATTTGCAAGGATCTCTCTCGCATTTTCCGGGGTGTTCTCAAAGGGGACGATCTGAAATTTGATGTCCGGGTGCAGCGTTTGAACTCTGGACCAGAGCTCCATCAGGAGCTGTGCCGGAGTCATGGGCGAGGAACCGATACGGATGATGTTTTCGTCCTCCTGCATGGCGTTTTTTGCCCGTGTCACGGAGTCCCGGCAATACTGGATGATATATTTTGCATCCTGGTACATAGAGCGCCCAGCTTTTGTGAGTTGCAGCCCCCGGTGGCTACGGTCGAATAGCTTCACGCCGAGGGTTTCTTCTAAAAGGTTGATCTGCTTGATGACAGCCGTGGGCGTGATGTAGCTTTCTTCGGCGGCTTTGTTGAAGCTGCCTGCATCCGCCACACGGAGAAAAGTCTCAAGTTGTGGGTTATACATGGATCATCACACCCCCTCATTTAATCAGTTTGAATTATTATATACAAAATGCGGTTTTTCTGCAAGCCGCCGTTGATGCTTGTCTTTCTTATAAAGTCATACAAAGAGGATGCTGCCGCATATAGCGGAATCTTTGCGGCATATCCCAAAACCGTTACCCTCACCTTGCCCGGTACGCGCCTTGTGGAGATCCTCTCTGAAATCTCCCGAGTGAAAGACACCAGCCGGTATATAGTCATCGGCCTTCCTCTTCGGAGCCTTTCCTATCCGGCTGCTTTTGCAGATACTTTTCCCGCAGGCTGGCGTGCCCGCCGCGGGCGATATTCTCCTGTTCCTCTGGCGTCCAAACCTTCCATTCCGCGTTCTCTTCTCTCAAGTCCAGATGCATGAAGCCTCGGTAGTTGATAGCTGGATCAAAGTCCAGATTCCCCTTGATATGCCGACGCCATGCTGTGCTGTCCGGCTCCGGCAGAGACACCTGCTCGACATCATAGGTTTCCAATTCCCCCAAAATATCGATCTCCCGTAGGAAATCCGATGCGGAAATTTTCCCTTTGAGATACCTCCCTCTGGCCTTGACCGCTGCCCTGATCCATTCCTGATAGCGAGCGTCGCTCACAGGCTTCAGCCGGTCCCGCTGGTCTGGCGGAGCGTCCTCATAACGGTTCCGCCGTTCTTCCATCCTATGCCGCAGAGCATTGTATATCCGCAGTGCCTCATCCAATGCCGCACCATCCTTGCCCTTGAGCTTTGGCCCCAGCGCCTTGCAGGACAGTCCGTCGATCACACGGTCGCAGTAGTGCGTTTCCGCAGAGGTTTTCGGAATGAAATACTGCCAGCAGCACTCACACCGTGCGATACGCTTTTTCTTCTGGCGGAAATAAAGCTGCAATTCCAACAGGTACAGCTCAAAGATATTTTCAACCGTATACCGCAACCGGTGTCCGAACGGCATCGGCCTGCACGGAAAGCATTGGTGCATCAACGCGGGGTATGCCTCCTCCAACGCTCCATACCGTTCCCACTGCGCGGCGCGCTCATAATCGGCAAAACCGATCTCCAGCAGATTCCGAATACGCAGCTGCGCCCTGCATGGCTCGTCCAGTGCCCGAAGAACTGCGGCACCTTTCTCGGACGGGAAAATGGGCGAACCTCTGTCCTGCATTGCCATTGCGTCCCGAAAATGTTCGGAGGCATAAAAAGCGGCGATGGTATCGATCTTCATGATCCAATCAGGCAAGTCGCTGATCTGTTTTTCAAAATCCTCATAGTCCGAATACGGAACCTCCATGCGTTCCAAAAACAGAGGATGCTCCGTCCAGAGCCGCTGGATCACGGCATGGTATTCCGCAAAATCCAGAGAAGCAAACCGAACAAGTTCCTCCGCTGGCGTTCGGCCCCTGAGTTCTTCTACATGCCCATCCTTGCCAACCAATAAAATATCGAAGTTCTCTCCAGTATCTGTTTCCAAAAAGATGCCGGAGAGATTCTTTTCAGGAGCGGTCAACTTAGGGTCTCGCAGTCCGAGCTGTAGTTGCAAGTTTTGGAAAAATCTCGAAAACCACTCTTCCATGTAAAAACCATCTCCCTTCCTTTACAGTATCAGTATACCACATTGACAAACCGGAAAGGAGAAATTTTTATGAACCGACTGCAAACCATCGACGCGGACACGCTGCAAAGCACCGCTTACGAACCGGTCTCCTTCGTGGTCGACGATCTGCTGCCACAGGGACTGCACCTGCTGGCAGGCGCGCCGAAGATCGGCAAATCGTGGCTGGCGCTGTGGCTGTGTCTCTGCGCCGCGCAAGGCAAACCGCTCTGGACCTTCGCCACGCGCCCATGCGAGGTGCTGTACCTCTGTCTGGAAGACAGCTTCCAGCGTATCCAAAGCCGCCTCTTCGATCTCACAGAGGACGCACCGCCCACGCTGCACTTCGCCGTCATGTCCCAGCAGCTCCACAACGGGCTGGTGGAACAGATCGAGCAATTCTTGAAGGAGCATCCACAGACCAGGCTCATCATCATCGACACGCTCCAGCGCATCCGCGCTGCGGGCAATGACGCAAACCCGTATGCCAGCGACTACCGGGATATCGGCGTTCTGAAAGCGCTGGCGGACAAGTACCGCATCGCTATTCTGCTGGTGCATCACCTGCGGAAGATGAATGACGATGATCCCATGAACATGATCTCCGGCACCACCGGACTCAGCGGCGCCACCGACAGCAACTTCGTCCTCCGCAAGAGCAAGCGCAGAGAGAACACCGCCACGCTCTACTGCACCGGGCGGGACATCCCCTACCGGGAACTGGCGCTGGAGTTCGACGGTGAGGATCATGTCTGGAAACTGCTGTCAGATGACTGCGAACAGAAAGAGCACCCCAACGAGAGAATTCTTTTTCTTCTCTCTGAACTGCTGCGCCGGCAGCCGGAGATCAGCGCCCCTGCCAAGGCGCTGTTGGAAAAGATCGACCCTGCCGGTGTGGAGGGACTGACCCCCAACAGCTTCTCCCACCGAATCCGCAAAAGCGTTGACGCTCTAAGGAGAAACGGCATCACGGTGTCCTTCCGCAAGAGCAACGGCGACCGTCTGATCTGCCTGAAAAGGGTCGATGGGGTCGATGATCCCGCTGCCGAAAACACCGTCACCATCGACCCTGAGAACCCGCCGTGTTTCGGCGTGTGAGCCGCTGTGTGCGCGGTTCGGGGCCGGGGTGGCGTGTGTACCCGACGAGCCCCTTTGAAACGAACGTTGCGGCGTTTGTGGGCGATGTGTGAAAAGACCCGGTGAATCCCGCTCCGGCGATGGGAAACTGAGCCTTTGGGGATGCGTGTTTCCCTCCCGGCCATGCCCCGTTTCGGAGGTTTTTGCCCCCTATTTACCCGTTCGATAAAAGCACAAGATAAAAGGCCGCAGTCGCAAGCGCCCGCGGCCCGCCCACAAAGCCCCGCAGTGCGGGGCTTTTCAGGGAAACGCCAACCGCCGTCGGTTTGGCGGTTTTACAAAACAATCGCAGTCGGTCATTCGGCAAAGTCCCGTGTTTGCAGGGCTTTGCGGCGATTTTGACCGACGACACAGAAAGGAAAGAAGAACTATGGATGATA